>Ga0070741_10011440_pt1 | contig 16390 bp, 13 predicted proteins | sample Coa_R1_4_FD_66440 | JGI IMG/M metagenome (GOLD analysis project Ga0070741, IMG submission 66440) | Surface soil microbial communities from Centralia Pennsylvania, which are recovering from an underground coalmine fire - Coalmine... | ecosystem: Environmental > Terrestrial > Soil > Unclassified ...
CCGGCCGCTGGCTGCTTGCTGGCGCGGGTCACGCCGTGGCCCGAGGATGCCTGCGCGTACGCCTTCTGCTTGTTCCTCGGCACGGCCACCCCGTCCCACTCGAACGGCTTGCTCTTCTGGAGGTCCAGCGCCAGGCTCTGGCCCGTGGTGTAGGAGACCAGCCGGCCGGACATGAAGAACTGCGCCAGCGTCTGCCCCGCGTAATCGCTCGGCAACGGCGAAACCCGGTGCTTGACTCGCATGTCGGCAATGAACTGCGCCGCGTCGATCGCCACCGAAGAATCCAGCAGCGACTGGGTGCGCTGCTCGTTCATGATCTCGCCCCCGTTCTGCCAGATCATCTGGAAGATGTTAAAGGGGCTGGTGTTCGCATAGGTGCCAAAGATCTTGCCGCCGGGCTCGTCCTTGGTGAGCTTTCTCGCGGCGTCGAGCCAGTCGTTCCATGTCGAATCGGCCGTTAGCTCCTTCACGCCGGCCGCGCCGAAGGCCTGCTTGTTGTAGAACATCACCAGCGTCGAGGTCTCGCGCGGAATCGCCAGCAGCTGGCCCTTCCAGCGGAAGTCGTCGACCGGGCCCTTGTAATAGGCGCCCAGATCGAACCCCTTTTCCTTTGTATAGGGCGTGAGGTCCACCAGCACGCTCTGCGCCGCCCAGTCGAGCGTGGAGTACGAGTGCACCCAGAACGTATCGGGCGGGGTGCCAGCGGCGAGGGCTGCCGTGACCTTCTCGGCGATCAGGTCGGAGCCACCGGTGCCCACCCAGTTGATATCGACCTTGATCCTCGGGTTCTTGTCCTGGAACTGGGCGATGAGCGTGCGATAGATCTCCTCCTCCAATGCCGAGCCGCGCCCCATGTACTGAATGGTCACTGGGCCGGCGGGGGTCGGCGCCACCCCCGCGCCCGTTCCGGCGGCGCCGCCACAGGCAGCCAGCGCCGCCCCGGCCAGCGCTCCGGCTCCAGCCGCCAGCGCGCGGCGGCGCGTCCACGGCCCAATCGTCGCCATCGTCGTCCTCCGTCAGGCGTGCACCTCTTTACGTTTGGCCACGCCCTTGCGCCTCACATTGTAACCGGCTCGGGCTTGGAGCACGCCTTGGCCGGCACTGGCCACGCTGGCCACGCTGGCCACGCTGGCAGCGCTGACCACGCTGGCCACGCTGGCCACGCTGGCAACGATGGCAGCGCTGACCACGCTGGCAACGATGGCAGCGCTGACCACGCTGGCCACGCCGCTCAAGACGCAGGATTGCGCTTCGAGGCGCCTGCCGGCAGCACGCCTTGGCCGGCGCTGGCAACGATCGGCCGTCGTTGGCCTGCCGGGGAGATACGGCTCCCAGGAGGCGTGGCAGAAGACCTGGCGATGCCAGCGCGCGGCCATCGTTGGCTCGCTGGGAAGGCCGGCGGCGTCAGCGCGAACCGGCCTCGGCGTTCGCCCGGTCCAGCAGCGCCTTCATATAGCCGATGGTAAAGGCGGTGCCCAGGCGCGGGTCGCCGCTCATGCGCGGAATGTGGTCCGGGATGATCACGCCGTAGAACTCCACCTCCCGCAGCGCCTTCATGATCTGGTACATGTCCATGTAGCCATCGTCGACGAACGTCTCGACGAAGTGCGGCAGTGGATGGTCGACGTTGCGGAAGTGCACCTTGAAGAGCTTGCCCTCGCGCCCAAAGTAGCGAATGGCCTCCAGCACCGAGGCACCCATGCGCTCGCCGCCCTCCAGCCAGCAGCCGGCGCAGAGGCAGACGCCGACATTCGGGCTATTGGCGATGGCCAGCGCCTTCTTGTAGCTCTCAAAGGTGGAGAAGATGCGCGGCACGCCGCCCAGGCGAGGAATGGGCGGATCGTCGGGATGGATGCCGATCCGCACCCCCGCCTCTTCGGCCACCGGTACCACCTGGCGCATGAAGTAGGTGAAGTGATCCCAGACTTCTTCCTCGGTATACTCGCGGCCGTTGGTCAGCGGCAGGCGATACTCGGCGTTGCGCCAGTGGCCCGCGGTCGCCTTGGCTTCATCGAAGGCGCGGGCGCGCGCACCGCCTCGCGTCTCCTCCGGCTCGGTGCTCCAGATGCCGTTGGCCATGTGCGCGTAGGTGGTGTAGGGAATGCCCGCCTGGCCCAGCGCCCGCAGGTGGCGCTTGTACTCCTCGATCTTCTCATCCCGATTAGGCAGGCCGAGCACGATCGCCGGCTGGTTGTGCACGTCGGAGTTGCCGAAGCCATAGATGTGCAGGCCATGCGCCTCGAAGAGCGCCTTGCGGCTGGCGTAATACTCATAGCCGGCATGGGCGCCGTCGGTCCAGAGCACGACGTACTCCACGCCCATCTGGCGCACCCACCGCAGATCCTCCTCGCTCGGCTCGGGCGACATCTGGGCCGCGATCTTGATCCCCGGCGCCACCTCCATCAGGTGAGGCCGTGTCGAAGTGGCCGTTGCTGCAGCCATAGCAGCTCCTCCTTCCTCGCTCTGCCCTGGGGCTGCCGGGCAGCTGCACGCTGGCAGCCGCCCCGCTCCCCTCAATGAGCGTGATACGCACGCAGTGTAGCGCACCTTCCGGCAGTCGGCGCTGATCGCGCTGCACCGGAACACCCAGCGAGCGTGATACGCACGCAGTGTAGCGCGCCACTCCGCCACTCTTCCTACGCCGCTCTTATTGCCAATTGGTTGCAAGAGTAGTATCATCCATAGCGGGCTCGTCAATTGCGAATGCTTCGCAATAAGTCGTACTCTTGAGCCCGGAGGAGGAGAGATGGAGAAGCAGCACTACCTGGTCCGGCCCTGGCCCCTGGCGCATCGCCGGGCGCTGACCATCGCGGCCGCGGTTGGTCTGGCCCTGGCGGCCGCCCGGCCCGCCTATGCCATGCACATCGCCGAAGGCTTTCTCCCGCCGGCATGGTGCCTCTTCTGGTTCGCCGTCTCTGCACCCTTCGTGGTGCTGGGGCTGCGCGCTGTTCGCCGGCAGGTCGGCGGCTCGCCCCAGAGCAAGCTGACGCTCGGCCTCTCCGGCGCGTTCACCTTCGTCCTTTCGGCCCTCAAGATCCCATCGGTGACCGGAAGCTGCTCCCATCCCACCGGAGTCGCCCTCGGCGCCATCCTCTACGGCCCGCTCTCGATGGCTGTGCTGGGCACGATCGTGCTCCTGTTCCAGGCCATTCTGCTCGCCCACGGTGGGCTGACCACGCTGGGCGCCAACGTCTTCTCGATGGCCATCGCCGGACCATTCGTCTCCTATGGCCTCTATCGAGCGCTGCGCGGCCGTAACCTGAGCTGGGCCATCTTCCTCGCCGCCACCCTCGGCGACCTGGCCACCTACATCGTTACCAGCTTCCAGCTAGCGTTCGCTTTTCCGGCACCAGCCGGCGGCGTGCTCGAATCGGCGGTGAAGTTCATGGGTATCTTCGCCATCACGCAGGTGCCGCTGGCGATTAGCGAGGGCATCCTGACGGTGATCGTCTTCAACCTGCTCGGCCAGTACAACCGCGAGGTCCTCGTCGAGCAGGGCGTGGTAGCACCGTCGGCACCGGCCGCAGCGGCACCGGCCACTGCCTGAGGCTGAAGGGGTGCCATCGGCCCGGCTTGGCGCGTGCACGCGTGGGCCGACGACCTCTCTGAGAATTAAGGAGGAAGAGCGCGATGTCGTTGTGGAAGCGCAATCTGCTCCTGGGTCTACTCGTGGTCGTGCTGGCACTGCTGCCGCTGGCCCTGCATCAGGGCGCGGAGTGGCGCGGCGCCGATGATCGCAGCACCGAGGCCATTCAGGAGGTCGATACGAGCTACCAGCCGTGGTTCGATCACCTCTTCAATCCCGGCGACCTGGGGATCGAGCGCTATATGTTCGGGCTCCAGGCGCTGCTCGGTGCCGCCTTCACCTTCGGCACCATCGGCTGGTTCGTTGGCCGGCGGCGCGCGCTGGTGGGGGGCGATCCGGTGGCCGACCGGCGCGCCGCCTTCGCCGTGCTGGCCGTGGCGGCGGTGGTCTTTGTGGCGCTGTTCTTCGTCCAAACCGAAGCGATCGAATTGCAGGACCTGATCTCAGCCGTCCAGGGCGTCTGTGTCGGCTTTCTGGCCTTCTTCGCCGGCTATCCGCGCGGGCGGCGGAGTGTGGTTGGCCGCCAGATAGCTTGAGCAGAGCGCCTACTGCCTTCGGGAGGAGAGCCGGCTTGTAAACCGTAGAGGGAGAGAGTAGCTTGAACCCGTTCCCCATCGATGCCTATGCCTACTCGAACCGCCTGCGGTTCATCCACCCCGGCGAGAAGATCCTCTTCGCCGCGCTGACCATCGCCCTCTGCCTCACCTTCCGCTCGCCGGTAGTCTCGGCCGGCGCGCTGCTGGTCGTCGCCGGCGCGCTCTGGCGCCTGGCGGGCATCGGCCCCGGCGTGTTCTGGTACTTCGTGCGCGTGCCGCTCGGCTTCATCATCGCCGGGGTGCTGACTGTGGCTGTGGTCACGCTGCCGCCGGGCGCGCCGAACGCGCTGGTCTCGGTCCCGCTGGGCGCGCTGCGCGTGGGCATCACGAGTGGCAGCCTGGCTCAGGCGGTGCGCATCCTCTCGGCGTCGCTCGGCTCGGTGGGAGCAACGCTCTTCCTGGCGCTGACGACGCCGATGACCGATATCACCGACCAGCTGCGCCGCTGGCACGTACCGGTGCTCTTCACCGAGCTGATGGTGCTCGTCTATCGCTTTACCTTCGTGCTGCTGGAGACGGCGCACACGATGCACCTCGCGCAGGAGGCGCGCCTGGGCTATAGCACCATGCGCCGCTCGCTGCGCTCGATGAGCATGCTGATCTCCAATCTTTATCTCCGTGCCAATGCCCGCGCCGCGGCGCTCTTCACCGGTCTGAGCGCGCGTGGCTACGATGGTGAGCTGCGCGTGCTGCTGGAGCGGCCGTCGTGGGCGTGGTCGCACCTGGTGGCGATCGGCGCCGCCGAGCTGCTGCTCCTGGTGGCCGGTGTGGCCGCGCGGGCAGGAGGATGGCTATGAGCGGCATTCATCCCGGCGGCCACGGGCGCGTGCCGAGCCCCAATGGAGCGCTCCGCCACCCGCGCGATGCGGACATCGCGGTCGAGGTTGCGCTGGAGGCGGTAGGCAAGGATTCTCTCTGCCCCTGCCCCGGCGGCGCAGAGGCAGATGAGGAGGGGATGGAGCCGATCCTGGAAGCGGAGGGCGTCACCTTCGTCTACCCGGATGGTACCGTGGCGCTCCGTGATCTGACGCTGGCCATTCCCAGAGGCCGGCGGGTGTGCGTCCTCGGCGCCAACGGATGCGGGAAGTCGACTCTCTTCCTCAACTTCGTCGGCATTCTGCGCCCCACCACCGGCCAGATCCGGCTCGCCGGCCAGCCGGTGCGCTACGACCGGCAGGGACTCACCGACCTGCGCCGGCGCGTGGGGCTGGTCTTCCAGGACCCCGACGCCCAGCTCTTCGCCTCGAGTGTGCGCCAGGATATCTCGTTCGGGCCGATCAACCTGGGGCTCTCCGACGCCGAGGTGCGCGCGCGCGTGGAGGAGGCCATCCACGCCACGCAGATCGAGGAGCTGGCCGACCGGCCGACGCATCTGCTCAGCTACGGCCAGAAGAAGCGCGTAGCTATCGCCGGCGTGCTGGCGATGGACCCGGATGTGATCATCGCCGACGAGCCGACGGCCGGCCTCGATCCCGCCATGACCGCGCGTCTGGTCGCGCTGCTCAACCGCCTGCAGGCGATGGGGCGCACGATCGTAATCTCCACCCACGATGTCGAGCTGGCGCTGGCGTGGGCCGACTACGTCTTCGTGCTGCGCCAGGGGCAGGTGGCTGGCCGCGGACGGCCGGAGGTAACCTTCTGCGATCGCGAGCTCCTGGCACAGGCACGGCTGGTGCAGCCGATCGTGCTGCAGGCGTTCGTCGATCTGTGCGCGCGCGGCGTGCTGCCGCCCGATTGTCCCCCGCCGCGCGATGCGGCCACGCTCGCCGCCCTCATTGCCAGCCACGCCGCCATCGAGCACCCGGTGCCCGGCGAGCGGGCTTGAGCCGCTGCCGGCGCTCTTCTGTCCGACATGGCCGGCCCCACCGGTAGCCTCAGGCGAGCCGGCCATGAGCGGCCGCCTCACAGGTGGCTGGCGTAGGGCTCGGCCGCGCCATAGCCGAGCGTGTAGGAGATGCGGGCCGCCGTCTCCTTGACGGCGCGAATGAGTGACTCGTCGGGTGGCTGGCCAGCGGGCGTGTAATGGCGTATGCAGACGGCGGCCACCGCCTCGCCGTTGTACGAGAAGATCGGCGCGGCGATGCTGCGCACCCCCGGCCGGTGCTCGCCTTCGCTCAGAGCGTAGCCCTGCCGCCGAATACACGCCAGCGCCTCCTTGAGCTGCTCGGCCGAGGTGATCGTGCAGTCCGTCAGCGGCACCAGGCGCGTGGTGGCGAGGTAGCGCTCCAGCTCGTGAGGCGGCAGGTGGGCGAGCAGCGCCTTGCCCATCGACGAGGCGTAGGCCGGGTTGGCGTGGCCGACATCAGCGCGGGCCTCCGGCCGTGGCTTCGGCACCACGCGATCGATCGTCACCACATCGCCCCGCGAGAGCACGCCGAGATACACTGTCAGGCCAGTCGTCTGCGCCAGCTCGTGCAGCAGCGGCGCGGCGCGCTGCCGCACCGGCATGCGCTGCAGGATCGCCTGCGCCAGGCGCAGTACCTGGAGATCGATGCGGTAGCGGCCGCGCCGTTTGGCCTGATAGAGGTAGCCGGCGGCGGCCAGCGTGGAAAGCAGAATGTGCGCCGACGGCCGCGGTAGCCCCAGCGCCTGTGCCACCTGGCCCACGCTAGCCTCGCCCACCCGCGCCACGTACTCCAGCGCCGCCAGCCCTCGCTGCAGGCTGCGCGCCTGGGCCCGCGGCACCACCTTATCGCTGCAGGCTTGCTCCATCATCCGCCTCGCTTCTATTCAAAATATCCCCTATTGCATCATCGCTTCTGCTGGGATAGTCTGTATTGGCGGCCCGCGGGAACCGGCGCTCGGGCGCCGGTAAGGCGCGAGAGAGTATGAGGCATTTCAAGGGAGGAACGGGGTGACGGCGAGGCAGAAGCCATTCATTGCCATCCAGATTGGCGCGGTGTCGTTCGTCGACGAGGGGGTGCCGCAGGTGCTTGACCTGCTCCAGGAGCAGGCGTACGTGAACGCGCTGCTCCTGGCCAACCCCACCTGGACGCGCGGCACCGGCGGCCGGCAGGTGCCTGGGCAGCCCTTCCCCGACCACGGCCGCCAGGAGCCCGACGACTTTCGCGGCGGCGCCTACAATCGCCTGCACCCCCAGTACTACGGCAAGACGGCCATCTCCGCCGACTATCGCGCCACCGATCCGGAGATCCCGCCCGACTTCGACCTCTTCGAGGCGGTGCTGCCGGAGGCACAGCGGCGCGGGATGCGCAGCTATGCCTGGATGGAGGAGAGCTCGACCTCGCGCGTGCTGCATCGCCTGCCCAACTTCCCCAAGGCGCTCGAGCACGACCTCTATGGCCGCCCCAGCAATCGCCCGTGCTTCAACAATCCCGACTACCGGTACTGGATTCTGGGGCGCATGGAGGACTATGCCCATTCGTGGCCGATCGACGGGATCGTCTGGTGCTCGGAACGCTGCGGCCCGCTCGATCGGCTGATCGGCAACCGCGGCCGCTACCGCGCCCGCGACATCACCTGCTTCTGCGAGCACTGCCAGGCCAAAGGGCGCGCCCGCGGCTACGACCCGGCGCGCGCCATCGCCGGCTACCAGCAGCTCTTCGAATGGTACGAGCGGGCCGGGCGAGGCGAGCGGCCGAGCGACGGCTACTTCGTCACCTTCTGGCGTATCCTGCTCGAATACCCCGAGATCCTGGCCTGGGAGAAGCTCTGGAGCGATAGCCAGCATCAGCTCTCGCGCGAGATCTATGGCGTGATCAAGGCGGTCGACCCGAGCAAGGAGGTCGGCATCCACCTCTACCACGAGCTCTCGTTCAGCCCGTGGTACCGCGCGGAGGAGGTCTATGCCGACCTCAAGCGCTACCACGACTGGCTCAAGGTGGTGCTCTACAACAACTGCGCCGGCCCGCGCTTCCATGGCTTCGTTGCCAACCTGTGCCGCGCGCTCTTCGCCGATGCCTCGCCACGCGAGGTCTACCCGCTGATGCTCCGGCTGCTGGGGCTCGAGGAGGCACCGTACGACGAGATCCCGACCAGGGGCTGGTCGGCCGACTACGTCCGGCGCGAGACCGAGCGCGCGGTGCGCGGCGTCAACGACGAGATTCCCATCTACCCCGGGATCGACATCGACATTCCCACCGAGGCGCACGAGAGCAAGTGCACCCCTGAGGGCGTGCGCGACGCGGTGAAGGCCGCGTTCGCCGGCGGCGCAAGGGGAGTGGTGCTGTCACGCAAATACTCGGAGATGCGGCTGGCCAACCTGGCCGGCGCCGGCCAGGCGATCCGCGAGCTAGGGTTCGCCTAACACTGCCGGTGGCCAGGCGTGTTGGCATCGGTAGTCGTGTAAGCGAGGAGGTGCTCATGGATCACCCGAGAAGCTCTGGCCGGCGGCGCCGTGCGCTGGTGCGCGGCGCCGTGCTCGGCCTGCCTGCCCTCTTTCTGGCCGCCTGCGGCGGTGGTACCGCCGGCGGCGCCGCACGCACCGCCAAAGAGTACGTCGTCGCTCCACCGCAGAGTGCCTACGGCCAGCTCGAGGCCGACCTGAGCCGTGGGAAGCCGCTGGCCGACTTCCTGGCCCAGCAGACGGGGCTGGCGGTGAAGAGCTACCCGCCCGGCGACTACGCCCGATCGCTCGTCGGCCTCACCGATGGCACGCTCGACTTCGCCTTCCTCCCGGCAGTGCTCTACCTGCGGGCCCATGATGATGGAGCAGTGCCGCTCGCCCGCACCTTGCGCACCGGAGCCGACGGCAAGCCGGTGCCGGCGTTCACCTCGATTATCGCCGTGCGTGCCGATAGCGGGATCACCGGCGTGGCGAGTCTCAAGGGCAAGCGGATTGCGGCGATCGACGCCACCGACGCGGCCGGCTGGGTCCTCCCGGCGGCGCACCTCAAGAAGAACGGCCTTGATCCCTTCCGCGACATTGTGGTGGAGTACCGCAAGGATGGCCCGGACGCGCTCGTGCAGGTGCTGAATAAGAAGGCCGACGCCGCCTTTGCCGCCCGGAACGACCTCTCCGACCCGACGGTGCTCAAGGTCGATCCGGACGCTACCAAGACACTGGCACTGCTGGCCACGATCGATGGCGCACCGCTGGAGGTGGTGGCCGCGCGCAAGGGCCTCGATTCCAAGGTGCTCGACAAGTTCAAGGCCGCCTTCCTCGCGCTCGCCGATCCGCAGAAGGGATCGTTCGTCGCCGGCGGAAAGAGCCAGTCGATCCTCGGGCAATGGGGGATCAGCGGCCTCGCCGAGACGAAGGATTCCGACTATACCGCGCTACGCGAGGCCGCCAAGAGCATCGGCGTGAAGCTGAAGTGATCGCCGCTCCGCCGGGAGCAAGCACGAGTTTAGCACGGGTTTAGCAGCGGAGGGAGTGCAATGAAGACCCACACTGAGCAATCGTCCGCCATCGCTGGTCTGTCACGCCGCCGCCTGGTCTACACGCTGGGCACAGCGACGGCGGGGACGCTCCCGCTGTCGCTCGCGATCGCCTGTCGGCCCGGCGAGGCCGGGGAGACGCCGCGTCCGGGAGCAAGCGCGCCCCAGGCGCTGACCTTCATGGACTGGAGCGCCATCGATGGCACGCCGACCGAGACGGTGATCAAGAACTTCCAGGCCAGATACCCCAACGTGCAGGTGCAGGTCGACCCCACACCGCAGGATTACGAGACCAAGATGCGGGCGCTCGTCGCCGCCGGCACGCCCGACGACGTGCACCGCATCAACGACGATTACGTCCGCTCGTACGCCGTGAGCCACCTGCTCACCGATCTCAGCCCCTACCTCAAACGCGATAAGGTGCGGCGCGAAGACTTCTTCGAGTTCATCTACGACTTCCCCATCTGGGAGGGCAAATACTGGGCCTGGAGCACCGGCAACCAGCCGCGTGCACTGTACATCAACCGGACGCTCTTCCAGAACAATGGACTCCAGCCGCCGCTCTTCGATCGGTGGGACCCACCCGGCTGGACGTGGGACGACATGGTTCTGGCGGCACAGAAGATCACCAAGGATTTCGATGGACCCAAGCCAACCTTCGGCGTCGACCTGCTGAGCGATACGGGGATCGAGCAGACGATCCTGATCGATTCCGGCATCGAGGACGGTATCTACAGCAAAGACGGCAAGCAGTTCCTCATGGCCACCCCCAAGGGCGCCGAGGCGATGCAGGCGGTGATCGACCTCACCTGCCGGCTCAAGGTGCAGCGCCCCTACAGCTACCGCGAGGGCGGCAGCGGCGTCGGCTCGAGCACGCTCTTCCAGCAGGGCCGGCTGGGCATGTGGTTTACCACCATGAGCACGCTGCTGACGCTGCGGCGCAACATCCGCGACTTCGACTGGGACATCGCGCCGGTGCCCAAACGCCAGGCGCGCAAGCAGGAGGGTAGCCTGATCGTCTACTGCATTCCCAAGGACGCGCAGCACCCGGATGCCGGCTGGCAGCTCCTCAGCTACATGACCTCCGACGACGGTGGCCGCGTCTTCGGTGAGACGCTCTTCTACATTCCGGTGCGCAAGAGTACGGCCAGCGCCTCGGTGCGTGTCCCTCAGGGCGAGAAGCCGGAGCACGTCAAGCTCTTCGTCGATGCAATGAACTACCACCAGTCGATCAACTTCACCAACAACACCGAGCGGGCGCGGCAGATCTACCGGCCAGAGCTGGCGAAAGCCTACAACTGCGATCAGAGCGCCAAGACCGCCCTCGATAGCATCAAGAAGGCGGTGGAGGATGCGCTCGCCGGCGTCTATTAAGGCATGCATGGCACGTGCGCCGGATCACGCCTGGCCCGGGTACAGATGGCACGTGCGCCGGATCGATGCTGATCCAAAGGGGTGATTGACCAATGGCAATGCAGGCAGGCTCAAGCATGACGACGCGCCGCCGGCACCTGCGCGGCCTGGCTACCGGCGCCGGGGCGCTGGCGGCCCTAGCCGCCGCTGGCTGTGGCCAGCAAGCTGCGCCGGCCACAACGAAGCCGGCGGCCGGACCAGTGACCATCCAGTATGCGTTCTACGCCACTGAGCCCGAGGCGGCCATCTGGAAGCAGCTCTGCCAGGACTTCTCGCAGCAGAGCGGGCGCATCACCGTCCAGCCGTACCACACCAATCCGGATGGTGACCACTTCGAGCGCATGAATACGCTGCTCGCCGCCGGCAGCGAGCCCGAGGTGATGATGTGGACGACCAAGAACCTCAAGGGCTGGGCGGTGAAGGACACGTTTTATCCGCTCGACGAGCTCATCAAAAAGTCCAAGACCTACAAGAAGGACGACATCTTCCCGCTTGAGTGGCAGAAGAACATCTTTCGCGGCAAGCTGCTGGCGCTGGCGCTCACCCACTCGCCGCTGGTCATCTTCTATAACAAAGATGTGTTCCAGAAGGCCGGCGTGCCCGAGCCCACCCACAAATGGGATGACGCGCGGTGGACATGGGACGCCTTGCTCGAGCTTTCGCGCAAGCTCACCAAGCCGGGCGCGTCTCCAGAAGCGACGATCTTCGGCTTCGATAACCAGGACAGCTGGTGGTCGGTGCAGCCATTCATGTGGTCGAACGGCGGCGATTATCTCTCGGCCGACGACACCAAGGTGCAGATCGATTCGGCGCCGGTGGTGGAGGCCTTCCAGTGGGTGGCCGATCTGCGCTTAAAGCATAAGGTTGGCCCAACCGCCGCCGACCGCAAGCTCACCCAGGGTGGCACGAACGGCATGTTCTTCGCCGGCAAGCTGGCCATGTTCACCGCCATCACCTCGACGGCGCCGGTGCTGGCGGCACGCGACGATCTGAGCTGGGACATCGCCGCTCTGCCCCACAAGGTGGCGCAGGCCTGGACGCGCAACCCGCAGCTCAACATCACCATCTCCAAGCACAACGGCGGCAAGGTGGTCGATGACGCCTGGGCAGTGATGGAGTACCTGGCCGGTGAGCCGGGGCAGAAGGCGATGGCCCAGCTCCATCGTGGCCTGCCGGCCAACAAGAAGGTCGCGTACTCTGATGCCTGGCTTACGCCCGGCGCCAAGCAGGACTGGCGCGTGTTCATCGAGGCGGCGGAGCGCTTCAGCCACCGCGAGCACGAGATCATCAAGTTTCCAGAGATGGATAAGCTGATCGGCAATGCCTACACCCAGCAGCTGCTCTCCGGCAACGCGAGCGCCGCGCAGATGGCGGCGGCGATCAAGACGCCGCTCGAAGACCTCATCCGCGAGAACACGCAGCTCACCAACGCCGGAACGTAACGATGACGGCTACCCGCCTGGCGGATCGAATGCGCCATAAAAACCAAGCATGCTAGGCTGGACGACCCGCTCGATCTTACTGTACCAGCATACCAGCATCATTCCTCGAGGCGACCGCCAATGACCGAAGCAGCACGCCAAGAGCCCTGGTACCGGCGCGTGATGCGCTGGGGACAGACGAACATCCGCGAGATCGACGCCCTGCCCGAGCACTACGACGTGGGGTGGTGGGTCGACTACTGGCAGCGCACGCGCGTGCAGGGCGTGATCATCAACGCCGGCGGCATCGTCGCCTATTACCCCAGCGCGCTCGAGCTCCATCGCCGCTCGCCGTATCTCGGCCGCCGCGACCTCTTCGGGGAGCTAGCGGCCGCCGCGCGCGAGCAGGGGCTGGTGGTCGTCGCCCGCATGGATAGCAGCCGCGCCAACGAGCGCTTCTACTATGAGCATCCCGACTGGTTCGCCATCGACGCCCAGGGCCAGCCCTATCGCGCCGGCTCGTTCGATGGCCCCTTCTACACCGCCTGCATCAGCGGGCCATACTACCGCGAGTACCTGCCGCGCGTGCTGCAGGAGCTCTGCGAGCGCTACCGGCCGGACGGCTTCTCCGATAACTCGTGGTCCGGCCTCTCGCGTAGCGCCGGCATCTGCTACTGCCGCTTCTGCCGCGAGCAGTTTGCCGAGTTCTCCGGCGGCATGGCGCTCCCCCGCGCGAAGAGCTGGGACGATCCGGTCTACCGGCGGTGGATCGAATGGAGCTATGCGCAGCGCGTGGCCATCTGGGAGCTGAACAACGCCACCACCCACCGCTACGGCGGCCCCGACTGCGAATGGTCGGGCATGAACAGCGGCAGCCTCGCCAGCCAGTGCCGTTCGTTCCGCGACTGGCGCGCCATGACCGAGCGCGTACGCATTGTCTTCCTTGATCACCAGGGGCGCTCCGGCAGCGGCGCCCTCTGGCAGAATGGTGAGCAGGGCAAGCTCATCCGCTCGCTCATGGGCGATGATGCCCCGGTGCCGGAATCGATCGCTCTCTACAACAACGCCAATGCCAGCTTCCGCCTCTCCTCGAAGCCAGAGCCCGAGGTGCGCCTCTGGTTCGCCGAGGCGGTAGCAGGCGGCATCCGGCCCTGGTGGCACCATGTCGGCGCCGACCACGAGGACCGGCGCATGTTTCACACCGCCGAGCCGCTCTTCACCTGGCATGAGCGCCACGAGCGCTACCTGCGCGACCGGCGCCACGTGGCCTCGGTGGCCATCGTCTATTCGCAGCGCAACGTCGACTTCTACGGGCGCGACGAGCCCGAGGAGCGCTGCGACGCGCCGGCGCGCGGCCTTGGCGCGGCACTGGTGCGCGCGCGCCTTCCCTATGCTATGGTCGACGCCGGCCGGCTACATGCGCTCGACCTCTCCGCCTACCGCGCGCTGCTCCTGCCGAACCTCGGCGCGCTCTCCGACGCCGAGTGCGCCGCCCTTCGCGACTACGTCGCCCGCGGCGGCGGGCTGCTCGCCACCGGCGAAACCAGCCTCTACGATCCCTGGGGCGATCGCCGGCCCGACTTTGCGCTGGCCGATATCCTCGGCGCGCATGCCACCGGCACCGCACTGAGCGCGCAGGGGCGCGAGCCAACCTACCTGCGCTTCGTCGATCCACCGTCCCAGCGGCCGCCGGCGCTGCTGGTGGGCCCCACACCGGCATTCAGCGCCGGGTGGGAGGAGACGGCCCACCTGCCCTTCGGCGGCAATCTCACCGTCACGCGCCCGGCCGGCCGGGACGAGCGCGTCGCCCTCACCTACGTGCCTCCCTTCCCCACGCACCCGCCGGAGTTCGCCTACATGCGCATCGATCGCACCGGCCTGCCCGGCCTCTATCTGCGCGAGGCGGGCGCCCGAGTCGCCTACCTTCCGGCCGATCTCGACCGCACCTACTGGCGCCTGAACCAGCCCGACCACGCGGCACTGCTCGCCGCGCTCGTGCGCTGGGTGGCGCAAGACGACCTGCCGGTGCGCGTGGCCGGCCCGGGCCTGGTCGACGTGCACGCCTACGCCCAGGACCGCGAGGGCGAGCGGCTGATCGTGCATCTGGTCAATCTCTCGCACGCCGGGGCGTGGAAGGCACCGGTCGACGAGCTCCAGCTCATCGGCGCGCAGCGCGTGACTATCCGCCTGCCGGCCGAGCGGCGCGTAGCGAGTGCCAGGCTGCTCGTCGCCGAAAGCGAGGCCGCCCTGGAGCAGACCCAGGAGACCGCTACCGCGATCGTGCCGTCGATCCTCGACCATGAGGTGGTGGTCTTCGAGCTCGCGCCGCGCTAGGCCTGCTCCGGCCCGCTGCGTATCTCAGCCGATCCGGCTTCAGCCGATCCAGCATTACGAAGAGGACAGAGGACAGCATAGTGGAAGGACAGAAAGACTTCTATCGCACCGCCCAGGGGGAGCCATTCGTCGGCATCCAGGTAGGCGCGGTGAGCTTCGTCGACGAAGGCACCGAGACCGTGCTCGATCTCTTGCGCGAGCGCGCCGGCATCAATGCCGTGCTGCTGGCGTGCCACACGTTCGACCGAGGCACCGGCGGGCGCCAGATCCCCGGCCACCCACTGCCCGATCATGGCGTGCAGGAGTACGATCTCGATTTCCACGGCGGCAGCTTCGCCACCATCCATCCCCAGTACTACGCCAAGACGGCCATCGGCGATTTTCGCGCGCCGGACCACGGCAGCCTGGACATCGTCGACGAGGTGCTCGGCCCGGCACACGAGCGGGGCATGTGGGTCTATGCGTGGATCAACGAGAACCCGCACGGCCCGATCCCGCGCTACGTTCCCAGCTTCCCCAAGGTGCTGGAGATCGACATCCATGGCCGGCGGGCGCACACGCCCTGCTTCAACCACCCCGATTATCGGTACTGGTGGCTGTCGATCATCGAGGATTACACCAAGAGCTATGCCTTCGACGGCATCGCCTGGTGCTCCGAGCGCCAGGGCCCACTGGGGAGCATGCTCGGCGGGCAGGGCGCCGCCTCGGCCATCACCTGCTTCTGCGAGCACTGCCGGGCGCTGGCGCGCGAGCGAGGAATCAACGTTGAGCGTGCCAAGGAGGGCTTCCTCCGGCTGGCGGCATTCCTGGCCGCGGCGCGCCGTGACGAGCGCCCCATCGACGGCTACTTCGTCACCTTCTGGCGCATCCTGCTCGAATACCCCGAGATCCTGGCCTGGGAGAAGCTGTGGACGGACAGCCAGCACAGCCTCTACGCCGAGATCTATGGCGTGGCCAAGGCCATCCGGCACGATGTGCAGGTCGGCTGGCACGTGATGCACCACAATTCGTTCTCGCCGTTCTATCGCGCCGAGCAGGATTACCAGAAGATGGCACCCTACTCCGACTTCATCAAGGTGGTGGCCTACAATAACTGCGCCGGGCCGCGCTATGCCCAGTTTCACCGCACGCTGGCACGCACCATCTGGCACGACGTGCCCCCCGAGGCAACGCTCCCGCTCATGTACGGCATCCTGGGGGTAGACGAGGCGCCGCTCGATCGGCTGCCAGCCACCGGGTGGTCGGCGGAGTACGTGCGGCGCGAGACGGCGCGCGCCGTGGCCAACGTGCGCGCCGCCGGCGCGCGCACTGCCATCCTGCCGGGGATCGACATCGATATTCCCACCGGCGAAGGCCAGACGAAATGCACGCCCGAAGGGGTGCGTGCAGCGGTCGAGGCGGCGTTCGCCGGCGGCGCGCAAGGCGTGATCCTCTCGCGCAAATACTCAGAGATGCAGCTGGCGAACCTCTTTGCCGTCAAGGAGGCCTTGGCCGCAGTGCGGCGGGCGTAGACGACCCCGGAGCGTGCAGATCGAGCGCTACGTCCTCGCCCGTGATCGAGGTGCCGCGCGGAACGATGACTTTTCAGATCTTGCAGTGTTGCAGTGAGTGTTGCAGTGAGTGTTGCAGTGAGTGTTGCAGTGAGTGTTGCAGTGAGTGTTGCAGTGAGTGTTGCAGTGAGTGTTGCAGTGAGTGTTGCA
>Ga0070741_10011441_pt1 | contig 16388 bp, 8 predicted proteins | sample Coa_R1_4_FD_66440 | JGI IMG/M metagenome (GOLD analysis project Ga0070741, IMG submission 66440) | Surface soil microbial communities from Centralia Pennsylvania, which are recovering from an underground coalmine fire - Coalmine... | ecosystem: Environmental > Terrestrial > Soil > Unclassified ...
GGGAGTCGCAGAAGCCGTTTTCGGTGATATAGAGCGGTTTGTTGCCGCGGGTGCGCTGATATACCTCTTTTAAGACGCGATAGAGGCCCTCAGGATAAATTTCGCCAAAGCTGCTATCCAGCCCCGCATCGTTGCGCACAGCGCCCTCCTTGATAAAGCGCCCTCCGAAGACCTCCGCCGGAAGGTTCGGATCGAAACGCACCATTTCGCGGGTGTAGTAGTTCACGCCGTGGTAATCTCTTGCGCCCGCGGCTCCTGGGATAGGCGCGAGCAACGTGCTGACAGGAAAGGGAAAATATCCACTTTCCGCCGCCTGCAAGGGAGCCCAGTCAAAAAAGAGTTCCTGGATGCCTGCCACCGCACAGTCAAGCGGCGAGAAAGCATTGGCGGGATCGAAAAGGCGATAGTGCAGGCAATAGCCGATCTCAGCTTCGGGTTGGAGATCGCGAATGGTATAGAACGCCTCGACATGCGCCTGCATCAGGTTGCGCAGGACTTGAAAGGCCAGCAGCAGGTTTTGTTCGCCGGGCGGGAATGAACCCATCTGATACCCCTGGACGGCATAGATGTTAGGCTCGTTGATCGTTACCCAGAAGCGGCAGAGATCACGCAGGGCCTGCACCACATAGGCCACATAGCGCGTAAAGAAGGGCATATTCTCTCGCCTGGCGAAACCGCCGCGCTCCGCGAACCAGAGCGGCTCGGTAAAATGATGCAGGGTGACGACAGGGATCATACGACGATGACGCAGGTCTGTGAGCATGGTCCGGTAACGCTCAAGGGCGGCATTATCCCATTGACCTTCGACAGGTTCTATGCGGCTCCATTCCAGGCTCAAACGTAGCGCGTTATTCTCCATCTGCTCGGCAAACTGAAAATCGTGTTCCGCTTCCTCCCACCAGTTGGCAGCATCACCGCTCTGTTCGCCGCTGAGAATGCGCCCCTGCTGCTCCCAGCGATACCACTGGTTGTTGCTGTTGCCACCTTCACATTGATGCGAAGAGGAGGCGGTTCCCCATAAAAAGCCGGATGGAAAATGTAGAACGCGCCGGTTGACCATAAATTTACCCTTTCAACGGTCATAGAAAAGTACTCGTACTCTATTATAGCACCATATAAAGTAGAAGCCGATTCCGGTTGGGATCGGCTTCTACTTTATATCATCATGATGCAATTACTCGCGAATGCCGCGCGCAGGCAATGGGCGCACCAGCGGACTCATCACGGGGAGGACACTCTTGCTACGCGGCAGGCGCTGGCGTACCAGGTAGTTCGGAGCGTTCGCCAGGTCATCCTTCTCAAGCGTCACATCTTCGCCGAAGCGGTTGAAGAAGGATAGCTCGAAGTTCGGCGTCTCGCCAAGCGCACCGTGAGGACAGACCTCGACGCAGTCGCCGCAGAAGATGCAGCGATCAAGCGCGAAGGCGTAGCGCGTGAGATAACGCTCGGCCATCATCAGCGAGCCGGTCGGGCAGACCTGCACGCATGCGCCGCACGATACGCAGTCGGTGTCATGCAGGCTCACGTTAAATGGCGTGGAGACGATGGTATTGAACCCCTTGCCAAACATCCCGTAGCAGTCGGGGCCGATGACATCATGACAGACGCGCACGCATTGCGTGCAGTTGATGCACTTATTGGGATCGCGCAGGATGAAGCTATGCGACAGATCTACGTCGTAGTCGTGATAATCGCTCGGCTCGCCATCGTGGAAGCGGTTATCGGCCAGGCCATGCTCGATACTGTAGCGTTGCAGATCGCACTGTCCGGCGGCGGGGCAGGCGCACTGCAAGCAGCGTGCCGACTCGCGCTCGGCCTGCTCCTTGAGATAGCCCATCTCGATAATTCGGAAGTTGCGTTTGCGATCCTCGTAGGGGAGCATCGGCATCTTCACCTTTGGCTCGACCGGCTTGTAGGGCACAATATCGAAGAGGTCGGGCTTGCGCTCCTCCAGTTCCAGGCGACGAGCCACCTCACTCATATCCTCCCCCATCAAGTAGGCATGGATTGAGCGCGCTCCTAGCTTGCCCTGTGCGACGCATTCGATGATCGTCTTCGCCCCCATCTGAGCATCGCCGCCCGCGAAGACGCCGGTGCGATCCGTCATATAGTTATGAGCGTTGGTCTTAATCGTGTTCCACTTTGTCCATTGCACCCCGGACTTTTCATCAAGCACCTCGGTGTCTGGCTTCTGCCCAAAAGCGGGGATAATGGTATCGCAATCCACAACGAACTCGGAGCCCTGGATAGGCACAGGTCGGCGCCGACCGCTGGCATCTGGCTCTCCCAGCTTATTTTTTATAAACTCTAATCCCTTGACCTTCCCATCCTCAACGACTACTTTGGTGGGCTGGGCATAAAGAACGAGCGTCGCGCCTTCCGCCTCACCATCTTCCACTTCTTCCATTGTTGCCGTCATCTCCGTGCGGCCACGACGATAGACCGTATGCACCTTTGCCCCCAGGCGCAGGGAGGTACGCGTGCAGTCAAAGGTGGTAAATCCGCCACCCAGTACGGTAACCCTGTTATTTTCCTTGACAGGGACCGGCTTTCCTTCAACTTTGTCGATCAGAAAAGCAATGGCGTTGATGACCCCTTCAGCATCCTCGCCGGGCGTACCCAGAGGATTGCTGGTCCAGGCTCCAATAGCCAGATACACGGCATCAAAGCCCTCGTTCAGCAGATCATCAACGGTGAAATCGCGGCCAAGCTTAACATTGGCCTGAAAATCGACGCCAAGCTGCCAGACATGCTCCAGTTCGCGATCCATCATGTCCTTCTGCAAACGGTACTCTGGAATGCCGTAGCGCAGCATACCGCCTGCTTGCGGCTGCATGTCGTAGACCTTACAATAGTGACCCTTGAGCGCAAGATAATACGCGCAAGTCAGACCGGCGGGGCCGCCGCCGACGATGGCGACTTTTTTGCCGGTTGGCGGGTCCTGCACAAAAGGCACAGGGGGATCGAGCAAGCACATTTCTGCCGCGTGGCCATGCATACGACAAATGGCGATCTCTTCTTCGACCAGGGCGCGGCGACATGCTTTCTGGCAGGGAGCCGGGCAGGTCAGCCCCAGAATATAGGGGAAAGGCAGCACCTCTTTCACGAGACGAGCTGCTTCCTTCATCGAACCCTTCGCAATCAGTTCCAGGTAGCCCGGAATGTCGATGTGGGTCGGGCAGTCGATCTGGCATGGCGGCTGACAGTAGGCGTTATGGTCGGAGAGCATCATCTCCAGGTTGGTGCGCCGAATATGGAACAGTTCGTCCGAATTCGTTGTCACCACCATACCGGGGGTCGCAGGCGTATTACAGGATGGCAGCGGTCGCTCCACCCCTTCAATGTGGACAAGGCACATGCGACAGGCGGAGGTCGGCTCAAGCTTCTCGTCATTGCAAAGATTTGGGATATCGGGCAGCCCGTTATCAATCGCCACACTGAGAATCGTCTGCCCCTCGTATGCCTGCAATACCTTCCCATCAATGGTGATCGTGAAGCTGGGGTGTCCAACATCGTTACGCACCATTGGACCCTGCGGCTCCTGAACTGCTGGTGAGAAATTATCTCGGATTGATATAGCCATATATTTCCTCTTAGGAGCTTCTCTATTCAACTACGGCTTGCTGTTCAATCGGGTGAGGAAACCACCTGCTAGATTTCTCACCAAAGCAGGAGAGCGGTTCCCTAGCTGCGCCAGCAGCGTTCCCGATTGCCTTTCAAGGAAGGACATGCTTTGTCACGAACCGATGAGCGCGGACAGGCTGACAGGTTCCTGTCGGACATTGCTGCTCTTCAATGTGCATCGTGAAATGATTGGGCCAGTAGCGTTTGGCGGTCTTGAGCGGATTAGTTGCCTGGACGCCAAAGCCGCAGAGCGAGCCGTTGGGAACATAGGCCGCGAATTCATCCAGCACAGCGAGATCGCCATTCACTCCCAGGTCGCTGATAATGCCCTCAAGAATGCCCTCGATGCGTTTCACTCCCAGGCGACAGGGGACGCATTTGCCGCAGGACTCTTTGCTCAGATAACGGCTGCGCTCCATCGCCCATGCAACCATGCAGGTAGCGCTGGGCAACAGCTCGATAATACCGGAACCTACGATAGCCCCCGCCTCCTCAATGGGATCAAAATCATAGGGCGTATCAAGCAGCGATGGAGGAAGAGCGCCACCTTCTGCACCGCCCACAACGATAGCACGCATAGAATCATCGGTACGCTTCACGCCTGCGGCAGTTAAAATATCGCGCAATGTCGTCCCGAACGGCACCTCGATCAGCTTCGGCTCGCTCTCGGGCGACTCGTATACCGTCAACAGCTTTGTCCCGCCCGTTATGGACGTGCCAACCTGCGTAAATGCCGTCGCGCCGTCGCGTACGATCAGCGGTACGTTCGCCAGGGTCTCAATGCTGTTGATAGCAGTTGGTTTATCCCAGAGGCCGTATTGCGCGGGGAAAGGTGGCCGCTGCTCCGGCATGCCACGACGCCCCTTGATCAGGGCGATCTGTACGGTCTCTTCCCCACCCATAAAGCCCATATCGACGCCGAGCACATTGATGGTGCAGCTAAAATTCGTGCCCAGGATATCGCGTCCAACCAGATTCGCCTCCAGCGCCTCGCGCAACGCATCCTGCACTGCCGCGATCCCATCATAGAAAAAGCTGCGGGTGAAAAGATATGCCTCGGAGGCATCAACCGCATAGGCGGCGAGCAGCATGCCCTCAATCACCTGATGCGGATTGCTTTCGAGCAGGGTGCGGGCGGCTATCGAACGACTATCGGCATCGTAAGCGTTGCAGATCACATATTTCTGGTCGTCTGCGCCTTGCGCCACAATGCGCCATTTCTCGCCGGTCAGACGGCCCGCTCCACCGCGTCCGCGCAGCCTGGCATCGATTACCTGTTGAATGACGCGCTCGGGCGTTTGCTGGTGGAGCGCTTTTTCCAGGGCGGCATAGCCACCGGCGTTGCGATAGGCGCTAAGGGAACGCACGCTGGGGGCATCGAGTTGCCGCAACACGCGATAAGATTTCTCGAAATCAGGCATTTGGTTGCCTCACATGACTAATATTACCCCATACTCCGCGCTTGTCGGGGGCCAGCCCGCGCTCGGGTTGATCGTCGCGGGTAATCCCTTTCACAGCCGGGGCGGGCTTAAACTTAGGGCTCATGGTTGCGATACCGAAGATGTCGCTCAGGTCCACGCCGCGCGCCTGGACGATCCGTTTCGCGGCCTGCAACGGCAGATACCCGTAGATATCCATCACCGTGTCCAGCAAGGAGGGCAGCGCGCCAGCTTCCTGCGACCACGATTCGAGCAGTTCATCGACTTTACCTAGATCAATTTCGGGCTCCAGATAATCTTTGACGGGCATAGCCACGCAAGGGGGAACCGGTTTATCGAAGTAATCCACCGCGTACTCTGAGATGCGCGCTGCATAGAAGCCCGCTTTAGGCGAGCCAGACGCGGCAGGGATTTTGCGCGAGGTGAATTTTTCAGCGCCCTCGCGGATATAGGACTTGTACCAGGGACGCTCTTTCCATTTGAGCATAGGCTCGTATTCAATCGTGATCGCGCGTGGGGGGCAGGCTTTCTCACACAGCAGGCAAGCTTCACACTTCAGATTGAACTCGGTTTTCAAGCCCTCTTCCGCGATCAACTGAATCAGGCCACGACTGCGCGGAGGCAGCTTGGGTTTTTCATAGGGATAGAGCCGGGTGACTTTGGGCCTGAAGAGATGGCTAAAGGTCAGGCCCATGCCCTCAAGGATGCCACGCATATACTACACCTCTATTTCCGTCTCGCCACGTACCTTCAGACCCTGTTTGGCGATTTTCTCACGTAGTTTGAGGATACCCTCGATCAATGCCTCTGGACGGGGAGGACAACCGGGGACGTACACATCCACGGGCACGATGGTATCAACACCCTGGACGGTATAGTAGCTATCATAGAATTCGCCGCCGGAGTTCGCGCACTGTCCCATGCTCAGCACCCACTTGGGTTCTGGCATCTGCTCCCACAGGAGACGGAGGCGCGGCCCCATCTTCACGGAGACCGTGCCGGCCACAATCATCAAATCGGCCTGGCGGGGGCTGGAGCGGAACACCTCCGAGCCAAAACGCGACAGGTCGTAGTGCGCCTGCGCGGACGCCATCATCTCAATAGCGCAGCAGGCCAGGCCATAGCCTAGCGGCCAGACGGATTTCGAACGCGCCCAGTTCTGCGCCCATTGCAGCATATCGGCGAGACTGGTTAGCTGCACCGGCAGCTCTTGATCTCCCGGAATATATTCCTGGGGGCCCGATGCCTTAGCAATTGGCACAGGCCGACGCGCCATTGGAATTGGCGTTCTCCCATTTTTCTTTATTTCGCTGCTCATAACAAATTACTCCTCTGCAAAGGTTTAGCAGCACCTCTTGCTCGGTTTTTAAGAATATGTATCGGATGATAAATGAGACGGGAGGCATTTTGTCTGCATTTTCCTTGCTCCCTATTATAGCACGTTTCGCCCAGACGTGCCCACTGGCTTTCTACAGGGCTATTTAATTCTCTGAAGAAAAGGGGTCAAGGGGCATAGCCCCTTGCGGGGCGCGGGGTGTCCCCGCTCATTCTTCTCCCCCCCTCGCCCCCGAAGGGGGCAAAAAAGAAGAAGTAAATAGCCCTGGGCTTTCTACGCAGAGTCTGTACAATCATCCCGGTGATAAGGTATACTACGAGATGGGGGTGTTGTTAGGTTTTTTCAGGAAAAAGTGATGAATCATGGTGGAAGCAGCATTGCCACTCATTGCCCTTTTAGAAAAACGACGAGCAAAGGGCCTTTGCTTTGCGGTTATCCGCCTGACTATGGAAGATGAGAAAAGCCTATGCAGATTCCCGCCGCCCTTACCCGCTTGATAGGCCGCGACCAGGAGCAACAAGCCATCAACGCGTTGCTGCTTCATCCCGATGTCCGTCTGGTGACCCTCACCGGTGCAGGAGGAATAGGCAAGACGAGTCTGGCGCTGGCCAGTGCATATGACCTCCAAACCTGCTTTGTGCATGGGGTCTGCTTCGCCTCCCTGGTCTCAATCAACGATCCAGCTCAACTCCTGCCACTGATCGTCCAGACGCTCGGCCTCAAAGAAAAAAACGATCAGCTTCTCCATGAGACGCTCAAAACCTTTCTGCAGAAAAAACATTTCTTACTTGTCTTAGACAATTTCGAGCAGATCGTCGCAGCCGCACCCCTACTGACTGATCTCCTCTCTTCATGTCCCCGCCTCACAATACTGGTGACGAGCCGCGAAGCCCTTCAGGTCGAGGGAGAACATCAGATTCCTATCCCTCCACTCGACCTTCCAGCCCTTCTCCAGGAATACGATGTTGAACGCCTCTCCCATAACGCTGCTATCGCCCTTTTTGTCGAGCGGGCTCAAGCAAGAAAACCTGATTTTTGTTTGACAGCGGCCAACGCCTCCACCATCGCTGAAATCTGCATCCAGCTCGACGGCTTGCCTCTGGCCCTGGAGTTGGCGGCTGCACGCATTAAGCTATTGCCGCCACGGGCGCTCCTCTCACGTCTCTCACAGCGATTAGAGCTTTTAACCGGAGGAAGCAAGGACCGGCCACCGCATCAGCAAACGTTGCGCAAGACAATCCAATGGAGTTATGACTTGCTCACCGCCTCTGAACAAAGGCTTTTCCAACGACTCGCTATCTTCGTCGGTGGCTTCTGCTTTCATTCCATTGAAGGTCTTTACTCAGCTCTGGGCGATGAGAGTGCGGATCTCCTCAATGATGTGGCCTCTCTGCTCAATAAGAGTCTGATTGAACAAGGCGCCCCATCAGACAACGAACCTCGCCTTTATATGTTAGAGACCCTGCGTGAGTTCGGGCTGGAGCAATTGGCAGCTAATGGAGAACGAGAGCGCTGCGCGGCTGCCCACGCCGCTTATTTCCATATCTACGTCAACCAGGCCCATGAGTCCAGACCTATTACGTTCTATGACGCTCCCATCGAGGCTCTCTCTGGCGAGTACTCCAATATCCGCGCCGCGCTACAGACCATGATTGACCAGGGGAACCTCAATGCAGCATTACGCCTGTCCTGTTCTCTGACATCCTATTGGTTCTTGCACGGTCTGTTGAACGAGGGTCGCTGCTTCCTGGAGCAGCTTCTCAAGTTGTCAACAACAAAGCAAAGCGAGAGCAGGCTGCAACGAATCCTTCCGGTTGCCTATAGCAGCACTAGCTGGCTGGCCTTCTGGCAGAACGATCTCAGTCGCTGCAAAGAACTGGCACAGGCTTCCCTCGACCTCTTCGAGGCAAGGGGAAGCAAGCACGGCAAGGGATTTGTGCTCCAGTTACTGGGGCTGGTTGAAATGAGACGGCTGGGAGCAAGCTACTATGTGGGCGACAGGATGTATAAAGAAGGGCTGGCGATCTTTCGAGAATTAGGAGACAAAGGCGGGCTGGCAAATAGTTTGCTTGGCCTGATGATCAACAAATTACAACTCGGCGAACTCGCTGAGGCACGCACCTTTGGGCAAGAGAGCCTCGCTCTCTGTCAAGAACTTGGCATGTCCTGGAGCATTGCCGTAAATCTGCATTATCTGGGCTGGCTTTGCTATCTCGAAGGTGACGCTATAACAGCCATCAAACATACTGAGGAAGGATTACGCCTGCTGAGAAAGATTGAGGCCCATCCATTCCTGGATGAAGCATTGATGGTGTATGCCCTTGAACATCTTGCATTAGGAGATGAGGGAGCAGCGCAAGCAACCCTTGAGGAGCTTGTGGCATTAGCACAAAAGAATGGAGGGGATGAGTGCGCATTCAACAGCTATTATGGACGGGGACAGTTAGCCCTGCATCAGGGAGATCTCAACCAGGCTGCAACATACTTTCAGAAAGCTCTGATGAGGATTGAGAGATCCTGGTACGCTGAAAGAAATCCCTGGTGGATACCGTCTTGCCTGGAAGGGCTGGCATTGGTAGCTCTACAGCAACGCCACCCCGCCCGGGCCACTCGCCTTTTCTCGGCGGCAGATGAGAGGCGCAGGGGTCTGGGAACCTACTTTACGCTTGGATTGGAGAGATCCAGATATGAAGAAGCCCTCAATATCGCCCGCGCTGCTTTAGGCAAAGCAGCCTTTCATGCCGCCTGGCAACAAGGGCGTTATCTCGAACCAGGCCAGGCTCTCGCGCCCCGCGAGACCGCTGCTCTCCCAGATGCTGCGCCCTTGCTCCCTCACAGCAAAAAGCGTGAGGCCCTTTCTCCAACCGCTCTCGCTCTCGGCCTGACCTGGCGCGAGGTTGACGTGCTGCACCTGGTAGCCCTGGGACTCAAAAACCGCGAGATTGCCCAGCGCCTTGTGCTCAGTGTCGTAACGGTCAATTCGCATCTGCGCTCCATCTACAGCAAGCTCGGCGTCACCTCGCGCACTGCCGCCGCCCGTTATGCCCTCGATCATCACCTCTTTTCTTGAGCTGCCTCTTTCTCCTTAATGGGCCTCACGGCAGGTTTCACCTTTACATCCCAGAAAGCAAACAGGGTTTCTCAAAAGTTGCTGCACGCTTTGACTCCTCGCGCCTTCGGCGTTCACAGGGAGAGGAAGGTGCTGGCTGTGGGCTGCGCCCACAGCCAGCACCTTCCTCTCGAACGGCTCGCAAGCGAGCCGTTCTGTCTGAAAAAACCACTTTTGAGAAGCCCTGAGAAAGCAAACAGGGCTTCGCAAAAGTCGATGCGCGTCCTGACAGCTCGCGCCAAAGGCGCTCGGGGGGGAGAGGAGGGTGCTGGCTGTGGGCTGCGCCCACAGCCAGCACCCTCCTCTCGAACGGCTCGCAAGCGAGCCGTTCTGTCTGAAAAAACCACTTTTGAGAAGCCCTGAGAAAGCAAACAAGACAGGTTGTTTTTATGCTGGCAAGCGCGTATGATACAACTACTGCTAATCATTCGTGATAGAAAAGGAGCGGCAAATTTGGGAACATATACGATTACCGCGTTGCCGGGTGACGGCATCGGCCCGGAGGTGACGGAGCAGGCGCTGCTCGTTCTGCAAGCGGTGGCGGACCGTTTCGCGCATACATTTCATATCCATAAAGCCCTGGTGGGAGCTGCCGCAATTGAGGCGGAGGGCGACGCTATTTCTGATCAGACAATGGAATTATGCCAGCGCAGCGACGCCATTTTATTTGGAGCCGTCGGCGGCTCACCGCGCTTCGAGGGACCCAATTCGAAGGTTCAGCCCGAACGCGCCCTTTTCCGCCTGCGCAAAGACCTGGCGCTTTTCGCTAATTTACGCCCGGTGCGCACATTTAAAGCCCTCATTAACGCTTCCACTATCAAAGCTGAAGTGCTGGAAGGAACGGATTTGCTCGTCGTGCGCGAGCTGACCGGCGGCCTGTATTATGGCAAACCGAGCGAGATTCGCGAGACAGAGCACGGCACGGAGGCTATTGACACCCTGCTCTACACGACGGCAGAGATCGAGCGCATTGTACGCACCGCCTTCGAACTGGCGCGGGAACGACGCAAAAAAGTGACCTCAGTGGATAAGGCTAATGTGCTCAGTTCGTCGCGGCTCTGGCGACGGATTGCGGACCAGGTCGCGCCCGATTATCCTGATGTCACACTCGAACACCTGCTGGTCGATGCCTGCGCGATGCATCTGATTCGTCGTCCCGCCAGCTTTGACGTCATCGTCACGGAGAATCTTTTTGGCGACATCCTCACCGACGAGGCATCCATGCTGATTGGCTCAATGGGTATGTTGCCTTCAGCAAGCCTGGGGACGCGGCGCACACAGCACGGGCTATTTGGTCTCTATGAGCCAATTCACGGCTCTGCCCCCGATATCGTTGGACAGGAGAAGGCCAATCCTATTGCAGCAATTCTTTCGGCAGCACTGTTGTTGCGCTACTCGCTAGGGCTAAAACGCGAGGCGAAGGCTATTGAGGCTGCGGTCGAGGAAACAATCCAGGCGGGGTATCGAACGGAAGATTTACATGAAGAGGGGAAGACAATGGTAAAAACGCGGGAGATGGGCCAGCAGATCGTGGAGGCCCTGGCGCGCGTCCCGTCTAGCCCATCATAGGTTTGGGACAGGGGCCAAGAGTGACTAATTTCTCCCTGGCTCCTGCCAGTTGCAACGGCACGTCCGCCGCTGCCTTCTCGCTGCTAGAGCGTTGATTGTCAGCCGGAGCATCAGCTAACTTCGTCTCTAGCAGCTCGATCTCTTTGAGAATAATGTCACGCTGGATATACCAGCGGGTCACGGAACGCTCTACGCCCATACGCTACTTTCCCCTCAGAATAAGCTAGCTAACCGCGGCTCCGTAGACCAGCGAATTCAGAATATTGAGCAGCTCCTCATCCTGATACGGCTTGATCACATAACCGCTCGCTCCCAGCATCATTGCACGCTGCTGATACTTGGCGGCAGCGCGCGAGGTCAGGACCACAAGAGGAAGCGTGCGATACTGTTCCTGAGCACGTATCGTTGAGATCAGCTCATAGCCATCCATACGAGGCATCTCGATATCAAGCAAGACGGCGGCAGGAACCTCATACGAGATCATCTCCAGCGCCTCGGCTCCATCGCGAGCGGCCTGGACTTCCCATCCATGCTGCTTGAGCATATTGGTAACAACACGGCGGACGCTCGGGCTATCATCAACTACCAGGATATGCTTGCCACGCTCCGGCATTTTCGCGGCTGGTGGCTGCTGCCACTGTTTATTGGCAGCCACATCGACACGCTGCCTGCCCAGAACCGGAGAAGCCTGGGTGTTTTCGCGGCGCGTACTTGTTGAGCTGGCAGCGACTGGCGTCCCTGGGCGATTGCGGCTGAGCAATTCGTTCAACTCAAGTACGAGCACTACCTGGCCGTTACCAAGCACAGTGCCACCCGCAACGCCATGAACGTGACGCAGGTGCGGCCCGAGGTTTTTCATCACGATATCGGACTTGCCTTTAATTTCATCCACAATCAAGGCTACCCGCTGCCCATTCGCGTTGATGAACAGGAGCTGCGCCCTATCGTCAAGCAGGCTGCTGGCTGGCAGCGCAAGATATTGAGCCAGGCTCTGCAAGGGATACAGCTCATTCTGGACAAACACCGCCGGTTGCCCTTGCGACGTGGTGCGTTTAAAGTTATCCATGCGGCCAATCGCTTCCACCATCACGGTTGGAATCGCAAACTGCTGATGACCTACCCGCACCATCATCGCGCTCTGAATAGCCAGGCTTGTAGGGAAGGTCATTGTGAAGGATGTCCCCTGTCCGGGCATTGAATCAACCACCAGGCCCCCCCTCAGGCGCGCTACGCTATCGCGGACGACATCCAGACCCACGCCACGCCCGCTTTCTTCACTCAGCACTTCAGCCGTCGAGAAACCTGGGCGGAAAATCAGCTCGATCAAATCGCCTTCACTCAGCATCTGGTCTGGCCGAATAAAGCCGCGTGAGATGGCGGTCTGACGCACAGCCACCGGGTCGATACCGACGCCGTCATCCCGAACGGTAATCACCACCTGATTGCCTTCGTACGAAGCGGAAAGCTTGATCTGTCCGACTGGCGACTTCCCTTTCTGGACGCGCACTTCGGGCGTTTCAATCGCGTGGTTCACGGCATTACGCATCAAGTGCAGCAATGGACCCGCGATCTCTTCAAAAACGGTGCGATCAACTTCAGTATCTTCGCCTTCAAGCAAGAACTCAAACTCTTTATGTTGTTTAAGCGCCACGGCACGGGCCGCACGATAGAGGCGGGGGACCATCGTGGAGAGCGGCACCAGGCGCGCCTTCATCAGACGATCCTGGAAAGCTGTGGAAAGGCGGCTTTCGCGTGAGAAAGCGCTTTCACACTCACGAATGACGGTATCCATCTCCGTGCTCAATGTGGACATGTCCAGGATACTCTCGCTCAGGCCACGAGCAATCTGGTGGAACTCTGTATAGCGGTCAAGCTCTAACTCGTCGAATTCTTCCAGGTGCGACGGGCCAACACCAATCTGCCCATTGCCGCCTTTCTTGTTATTGCTACCATAGATGATCAGGCTCTGGTCTCCCTGACCCGGCATCACCTGCACAGAGCGCCCACTGGGCAGTGTTGCAGCCTCAAAGCGGCTCTCCAGCTTCTGCCCCACATCGCGTAAGCGATTGCTACTGACGCTTACATCTGCAACCAGGCGCGCGAGTCGCTGCATACGTTCATCAAGGACGCTACGACTGACCAGCAGTTCACCAAAGAGATTCACCAGTTCATCCAGCTTCTGGAGGCGCACGCGCACACTCAAGTCTCCACGAGCCGCCCGTTGGGCATTCGTCTCGGGCGCATGACCATCGGCAACAACGCCGGAGACAAAGGGAGTATCGACATCCACATCAAGGTATTCGTCAGGCGTTGCTTGCGTCGTATTCTGCTCTCCAAGCAACTCGACATAGCGAACGCGCATCGCCTGAACCCTGTCCTCATCAGAAATCGCCCCAGACTCTCTACTGGCAATTAGCGTATCAAGCGCCTCCGCAGTATCAAGGATCAGGCTCAGCACGGCAGGCGTAATTGCCGTCGTCCCTTCCATAATACTATCCAGCAGATCTTCAGAGATATGACAGAGGTCCGCAATGGCGCGGAACCCCATCATACTGGCGGCTCCCTTTAAGGTGTGAGTCGCGCGGCGAATCCCCTGGATAAGATCGAGATTCGAGGGGTCCTTCTCAAGGGCAGCAACATGCATACCGATGGTCTGAAGATGTTCTTCCGCCTCCAGACGGAAGATCTCGGCAGCCTCCTCGCCAAAATCACCGGCATAGGCCGAAGTCTGCGCGGGCTTTGGCTGAGCAAACGGCGGAGTTGATGGCACAGTCGGCGTCGGCGGAGGAGGAACAGCCAGCCCGGTTGTAAGGCGATTCGCCACCTCACGGATGCGGTTCATAAAACCAGAAGCAGGGGGAGTGGGAGCAGTTGCCTCTTTCACAGAGGCAGACATCTGGGATGCCAGAATGGCATCTCCCCCGGCCTGTGCAATCTGGCTCAAAAACTCCTGACGCACCTGAATTTCTATCTCATTGCGCAGTCGCGCTTCCATTTCCTGGAACGCCTCGTTGCCCTCCAGGCCTGCAACGCTCTCCTGTAGACGCCGCCTCTCCTCGAACTCCTGGCGCACTTCATTGCGTATCTGCTGCTCTAATTCAGCGCGCATAGCCAGAGAGGGTGGACGCGACTCGTACTCGTGGCGCAGCTCTTCACGTAAATCGGCCTCTATCTCGGCGCGCAAAGCCGCCAGATCGCCGCGGCGCTCAAAAGTGATGCGATCACGCACCTCGCCGTTTTGCTGCATCTCCCAGGGACCCCACCCGGGTTCCTGTGAAAGCACGCGAGAAGCCTGCGTCTGCATCTGCTGGAATACCTCGCTAAACGAGGCTATCGAGCTGTTAAACTGGTAGAGGATTCCGGCCATCTGTTCATCAGTCATCTCAACGCCGCTGGTAATCTGGTTGAGAAGATCAAGAGCCTTTTTCAGCTTATTATTCGCCACCCACATGACTGAGAGAGGCAAATAGCGCCTTACTTGCTCCGGGCTATTGCGCAAGTTCAAGCCCATAGCCTGGCCCGCCCAATCTTCCATGCGATCAAGGGCATCCTTCGAGCCATCGAGAAAGCTCTTGAACTCGCTGCGCTGCATCTCAATAATCGACATCGCAGCACGCAGTTGGACCACAACGTTCCTTAACGAGGCGGCGTGAGATTCCAGCGACTGCATCCCGCGCTCAAAGACGTTCTGTACCGCTGGCGAGCCTTCATTTGAGCTGGGAACAGGGGCATAATTATTCTCGGCAAACGCTGTGTAGTCGTAATGATCAACCGTGTCCGGCACACTATAATCAACGGTCGAAGCGAAATCAACCGTCGGAGGGGTAGCAGCTAAGGGAGCAGAAGGCGTCTGGCGTGTTGCAGCAAAAAGCTCATCCCAGGCGCTCTGGGCAGACGGCAGTTGCCCCGCCTGCGCCTGTGCCGGTTGGCTCGGCTCACTAGCAGGTGCAGGAGGCGAGACCTCTGGCTGTGCCATTCTTTTCGCTGTAGCGTCATCGAAATACGCTGAAGAAACAGGCTCCTCCGGCCAGGCAATATCTTCTCCTGGCATTACAGATGGCGTACGGAAGGAAGCCAGTACCTCATCAAACGAAGGCATAGCGGAGGACATGGGAGAGGGAAGCTCCGCATATGGTAACTGCGGCTGCGGCAGAGAACCGGACGGATTGCCCACTGGCATTTGATCATTGCTAAACGAGCCGAAGGGATTGCTCACTGGCACTTGATCATTGCCAAACGAGCCGAAGGGATTGGCCTCCGGCATTTGATCGTTCTTAGCATGAAGAGAGCCGACCATATTCTCGTTCGACCCTGGTTGTAAAGACCCCTCCAGCATGGTGCGATAACGAGCATAATCGGCATCATCCTCCGCCACCACTGCCTCCTCATCTATGCCACTACGAATACCCTCCAGGAGTTGATGCAAACGACCGAGTGATCGCCGTAATAGGCTGATAGCAGGCTCATCGAGCGTCGTCAAGCCATCTAATGCATCGCCCAAGATGTCTTCCATGCCATGAGCAACATGGGCAAGGCCAGGATAGTCCATCATGGATGCAGAACCGCCAATAGTGTGAGTGCGGCGGTAAGTTTCTTCGAGGGCATCCATGTCGCCAGGTGACTGTGCCAGATACTCAAGGTTCGTCTCGATTTCTGGCAAATAACTATTCACCTCTTCGATAAACGATTCGAGAACGGCCTGTTTATCAAATGTATTCGACATGTTGCGCGTACTCACTTAACTACTTCAAGTGCCATCAGCTTCACCACAAACCTCTTCTTTTTTCAGACAATATGACACTCGATGTGCTACTAAACCAAATTACCCATTATCACGGAAGGGTATCTGATCATTACCAAAAGGAGATTGATTCTGGTCCAGCGAGCCTGACCAGCGCTGGTTAGGATTGAACTGCCCCTGCGATGGCAGCGACAACAGACCCGAATTAGGCCCGGAAAGCGGCTGGCTCTGTGGGCTATAGCCTGGACCGGGAACGCCTCCAAACTGCTGTCCACCGCCATATTGTTGTCCGCCGCCATACCAGCCACCACCGCCAAAGCCCGGCTGACCTTCGAAGCCGCCCATATTACCCATGTTGCCAAAATCCTGGCCGCCGAATTGCGCGCCATTATAATTTTGCGGGACGCCCATGCCCATTCCTGCGGGCATGCCTCCAAAGGGCTGCTGCGCACCAAAATCATTCTGGTTATTAAAATTATACTGCCCAGCGGAACCGTTGCGCGCTGGCAGAGAAGTTACTAACGAACCTGTATTCCCTGGCTCGGGTAGAGGAGGGAAATTGCCAGCAAA
>Ga0070741_10011442_pt1 | contig 16387 bp, 18 predicted proteins | sample Coa_R1_4_FD_66440 | JGI IMG/M metagenome (GOLD analysis project Ga0070741, IMG submission 66440) | Surface soil microbial communities from Centralia Pennsylvania, which are recovering from an underground coalmine fire - Coalmine... | ecosystem: Environmental > Terrestrial > Soil > Unclassified ...
CGCACCGTTCCGGTCGCTTCCAGCCAGAGCGGCGTGACGGTCGGGGTGACAGTCTGCACGGAGACGGCGACGGCCTGCCCTGCCGGAGGAACTTCCGACTCTCGGCCCGGAACCGTCTGCTGGCCCGCCCGAATGTCCCACCACAACGCCAGCATCGCTACGACAAACAGGGCGCATCCGGCGAGCAGCCAGGGGTGTCTGTGCTGCCTCAGCGCATCGCGCCATCGCGCTTTTCCGATCCCGTCTAGGGCTACTTTCATGGTCGCGCCTCCTCGCAGAAATATATCAACATAGCAATGTCAATATGTCCAGGGCGAAGATTTTGGGACGGCTTGCCGCCCTGCCCATTACGCCTGGCTCTGCTGATGATGCCGGATACAGTCGAGCAGCAGCAGCACGCTGCGGTCGGCCAGGTCATAGAGGACGAAGTTGCCTTCCCGCCGCGCCGTCAGCACGCCCTGATCCTTGAGAATGCGCAACTGCTGACTGACGATGGCCTGGGATGCGCCCGCCGCCTCCGTGATCTCGGTGACGTTACGCGGCTCGCCCGCGTGATTCAAGTAGTCGAGAATGCGCAGCCGCAGGGGATGCGCCACATTGCGCAGGATCGGAGCGACCCGCTCCAGGGTTTCCATATCAATGAGGGGATTCTTCCCCGCTTTTATGAGGACATTTTCCATAGCAATATAGTTATACCGCTATGTAGCTGTCTTGTCAAGAGGCGGCGCGAAAATTTCCGATTTTGTCGGGGGCTTTGCTTTCGCGGCGGGACAGACCGCAGGGAGGAGGAAACTTTTCGCTTCAGCGCAGGCCACCGTTGACGCCGATGACCTGCCCGGTGATCCAGCGGGCGTCGTCGGAGACAAGGAAGGCGACTACGTCGGCGATGTCTTCCGGCGTGCCGATGCGTCCCAGCGGCGTACGGGCGATCATAGAGGCGCGGGCGTCGGCGGGAAAGACAGCGGCAAGCATGTCCGTCTCCGTGAAGCCCGGCGCGACGGCGTTGACCGTGATCTGGCGCGGCCCCAGTTCGGCGGCATGGCTTTTGGTCATCGCCTCGACCGCCGCCTTCGTCGCGCTGTAGACGGAGGTTCCGGGCGGGCAAGCCTGCGCCGCCCCGGACGTGATGTTGATGATGCGCCCGCCTTCTTCACCAAACCGCTTCGCTGCCTCCTGTGACGCGAACAGCACGCCCCGCACATTCACATCGAACTGGCGCTCATACTCTCGCTGGGTAATCTCGCCGAGCGGATGGAACTCCGCCACGCCCGCATTGTTCACCAGTATGTCGAGGCGACCGTACTGAAGCATCGCCATTTCAAAGAGGCCGGGAATTTGCCAATAATCGGAAAGGTCGGCTTGCACCGCCACTGCTTCGCCACCGGCCTCCCCGATCTGTGTGATGACCTGCCGTGCCGCCTCCTCGCTGGCGCTATAGTTGACGACGACTCGCGCGCCGTCCGCCGCCAATCGCCTTGCAATCGCCGCCCCGATTCCGCGCGAAGCCCCGGTCACAATCGCGACCTTGCCCGCCAACCTCCCCATCGGGTATTGCCTCCTTTTGAATCCACAGATTAAGAATGTCTGAACTGTGATTCGTCGGATTAACGGATGGACTATGATGGGGCCAACTTAATCCTAGTCCATCCGTTAATCATTACTAATCACAGTTCAGACATTCTTAATCTGTGTCATCTGTGGATTCCATTCCGCCCGCAGCACGCCCATATAGACGGCATCTACATACTTGCCGTCGCTGCCGCTCCAGACATGCTCGCGCAGACGGCCCTCCTCCACGAACCCACAGGCGCGGCAGGCACGCAGGACGGCCTTTTCGCCTTTGAGCATCTCTCCTCGCTCCCTGCGTCGTCAGGCTGCCGGAAAACCGGCCAGCGCCAGCCGCTCCCGAATGGCGGCCTCGTCGGTCTGCGCCGCCGCATACCGCGCGGTCACGTTCTTGCCCTCCAGTTCCACCTCGACGCTCTGCACGCCTTCCAGCTGGCCGAGCGCGCGTTTGATCGCGTTGGCGCAGCCGTCACACTGTATATCCGGGCTATGCAATTTCAAGATTGCCATTGTGTTCTCCTGGGTTGTCAGGCTTCTGAGATATTGTACGCTCTCTCTCGCTCCGCCGTTGCACCAGGCGGTCAGTAGACGTGCATAGAGCCGTCGGCGCGGCGGACAAGCGGCATGAACGCGCGCTGATAGGGATGCCTGGCCGCCTTCTCCTCATCTATATCTACGCCCAGGCCGGGCGATTCGTTAGGATAGGCGAAGCCGTTCTCCATCTTGCAGATGCCGGAGACGACCTCGTAGGCCGGTTCGGGGAAGCGCGTCCACTCCTGCACGCCGAAGTTCGGGATGACCGATTGCAGCGTGATGGAAGCGGCCTGCGCGACCGGGCCGATGTCCGCTGCGCCGTGAAAGGCGCTGCGCACGTTGAACGGCTCGGCCAGGATCAGAATCTTGCGCGCCTCGGTCAGCCCGCCGACATGGAGCGGCTTGATGCGGATGAAGTCTATCCACCGGTTCATAAAGAGCGGCAGGCAGTCCCAACGCGAGGTCAGTATTTCGCCGATGGCAAGCGGTGTCGTGGAGGCGGCGCGGAGGAGCGGCCACGACTCGCGGTGTTCCGGCATCAGCGGGTCTTCCAGGAAGAAGAGGCGATACGGCTCCAACTCCTTCGCCAGCCGCGCGGCCTCGATGGGAGCCAACTGCTCGTGCGCGTCGTGGAACAGTTCGATCTCCATGCCGAGTTTGTCGCGCAGATGGGCGAACAGTTTCGGCACGCTGAGCAGATAGGGTGTCGGCTCGTAGATCTGTTCGGCGGGCGTGCCGGGCGTGATCGGGTCTTTGTGGCCCAGGACGCCCGCGCCGCCATACGGCCCGACCTGGCAGCGCACCACCTTGAAGCCCTGCGCCATCAGGCGGCGCGCATGGTCTTCCGTCTCGATCTCATCCCGCCCTCCGGCATGGCTGTAGCACATGACGCCGTCGCGCGCTTTGCCGCCGAGAAGCTGATAGACGGGCAGGTTCGCCTGCTTGCCCTTGATGTCCCACAGCGCGATGTCTATCGCCGCCAGCGCTGCCATGAAGATAGGGCCGCCGCGCCAGTAGCCCTGCCGGTAGACCAGATGCCACAGGTCTTCGATGCGCTGCGGATCGCGCCCGATGAGCAGGTGCGCGATATGACGGATCGCCTCCGCGACGATCGGCTCGCTGCCGTTGAGCGTGCCTTCCCCGATGCCGTAGAGACCCGGCGTGTCCGTGAGTATCTTGACGAGGACGTAGTTGCGGCCCGGGCAGGTGACAATGACCTTGACTTCGGTGATTTTCATGGCGCTTGCTTCTTACCCCTCCCTAGCCCTCCCCTTCGGAAGGGGAGGGAACCTCAGAACGGAAGCTCCTCTTCGTAAGGGGAGGGAACAGCGGAGCGGAAGCTCTCCCCTTGCGAACGGGAGGGAACCGTTCTGTCTGGCGCTCTTATTGACTCTGGCCCGGCGGCGGGAAACGCTGCGCCGCGTCATCCAGAACCAGCGCCCAGTCGTTCTCTGGCCCGCTGGAAGGCGGCGTGAACGTGCGCGTGCCGTCGGTGGTGAACGCGCCGATGGCGGTGGCGGTTCCCTGGCGCGGGTCGTACCAGTAGCCTTTGACCGCGCAGCCCGCGAGCTTATTCATCCGGATCGTCACCGGACGGCCCGCCGCCGTGTAGACGAAGGCGTAGCTGCCATCGTCGGCGCGCGTCGCCTGGACATGCTCCGTGCCGCTTCCAGCTTCTGAGGCGAGCAGGCTCTGATCGGGAATGCGGACGAAATAGGGCCGCGATTCGAGCAGGCTGCGGGCGTGCTGCATCTGCCCCGAACCCATCAGGTGAATCGCCTCGTACCAGGGCGTGCGCGCCGCCGTGATCGGGTCGCGACCCGGCTGCCACATCTGCCAGATGTCGTGACAGCCATAGGTATGCCCGCAGGCTCCTGCGAAGAGCGCCCAGTAGGCGAACTTGCGCGTCTCGTAAGCATCCAGCCAGCCGTTTTTCGGATCGAAGCCGGAGGGATGATCTTCGTAGCCGGGTTCGGCGTCCAGACAGGGCTTGATGGGCGTGCGCGCGTAGTTCTCCGCTATGCTATCGCCGAGATAGAAGAACGGCTGCCCGTCGTCATACGCCAGAAACCGCCGATTTGCGCTCACTTGCAGCCGACGCATGGCCTCACTCCTTCAATGTCTGAACCATGATTAGTCGGATTAACGGATAGACTAGGATTTCACTCTGATCCAATCATAGCCCATCCAAAAATCCTATAAATCACAGTTCAGACCTTGCCGCCTCGATCTCCTCGTACCGTCCGATGCAGAAGCCCCGCGCCTCGATTATTGCGCGCACGCCGGGATCGAGCAGCGCGTGCAGTTCCACGTCGCGCACGCCCTCGGTCTGCCGGTCGGCGGGCAGCGCGCGGGCGTAGGCGGTGCCGGGATGGAAATAGACCTCACTGGCGGTTCCGGGCAGAGAGTCCAGCAGGCGGCGGACGTAGGCGGCGTGCATATTGCCTGACTGGAACGTGCCGCAGACCTGATTGCAAAAGAAGATGGGCTTGCCGCCGAGTGTCTTCCGCGTTTGTAGATGACGGACGGCGCGGCGGGCCAGGACGTTCAGCGCCAGCGCCGGAACCGTGTTGATGTTGAAGCGGTCGCCGCCCGCGCGCAGGTGGGCGCGCAGGCTCTCGCGGGGAACGCGAATGCGATGGACGCCGTAGCGGTCACAGAGATCGAGAAATAGGTTCAGGACAACCGGATGCATGTGGATATGCTGATGGCTGTCCGCGTGCGACCAGGGCAGGCCGGTCTGCGCGAACCGCGCGAACTGCGCCTCCATCTCCCTCTGCAACTCGACTCGTGCCGTTTTCGAGAGCGCATAGAGCAGCCCGGCGCGCAGCGGATCGGGCCGAAAGCGGCCCTGCCTGTTGACGATATGCGGAATGTCTCTGGCAGGCAGCACCGATCTATCCACTGTCGCGACGACGTGCAGGCCGACGCCGAGCCGGGGTTCGCGCCGCGCGATCTCGACCGCCTCCTGCCAGCCCTCCTCCGCGACCATGAGGCTGGCGCTCGTCAGCACGCCCTCGCGATGCGCCCGCAGCGCCGCCGCGTTGACCCGCGCCGTCATTCCGAAGTCGTCCGCGTTGATGAGAAGATATGGCGTCATAGTAGGCGATCTGCCGGGCTGTGTCTGTCTTCTGCACGCTCTTGTCTGTGGTCACACGTCCGCGCCCTGCCAGAGATAGAGGCCGAGTGTGCAGAACTCCTGGAACCCCAGCCGCCGATAGACGGGATGGCCGCTTTCCGAGGCTTGCAGGATACCGATACGATACCCCATCGCGCGGGCGATGTGAAGGGGCGCGGCGGTGATGGCCCCGCCGCTCCCCTGACGGCGCGCTTCCGGCACGGTGGCGACGCAGTAGATGCCCGCGACTCCGGCGGCCAGCACGAGAGTCGAGCAGGCGACCGGTTCCCCGTGCAGGGAGGCGAGAGAGTTGCGCAGGGGCAGGTGCGCGCCGAACCCGATCCGTTCGCTGGCGACCGATTTCCTCCTCTCAGGATCGCGTCACGATGACACGGGTAGGCTCACGGGAAGGTCACGCCGACCTTGATGGTCGTCTCCGGCTGCGTGAAGATGGCGGCAAGCGCCTGCGGCGCCTCCTCGAACGGAACGATGGGCGTAACCAGACCTTTGCCCGTAATGAGGCCGTCCGCGAACAGGTCTATCGCGGTCTGGTAGGCGCGCTCCGGGTTCCAGAGCGGGTGCGAGCGGTCGGGATTGCCCCAGCCCTCCCACGCCTGGCTGCCGATGAGCGTGGGGCGATTGAGATGGAACTCCTCGTCCAGGTGCAGGTCGGTCGCATCATGCGGCCCCCAGGGGACATGCACCACCGTGCCGCACTGCCGGATGCAGCGAATGGCGTCGTGGAGGGCGCGGCTGCTGCCGGAGGTCTCGATGGAGACATCCACGCCCTGATCGCCGGTGGCCCGCTTGATCTCCAGGGCGGCATCACAGGCGCGCGGATCGAAGGCGGCATCGGCCCCGTGCGCCTCTGCATAGGCCCGGCGCAGAGGAAACAGGTCTACCCCGAAGACGCGCCGCGCTCCGCCCGCCCGCGCGATCTGCACCGCCATCAGGCCGATGGCTCCCAGGCCGTAGACCGCGACCGTATCCCCGATGCGGATATTGCCGTCGCGCACCGCGACCAGAGCGACGTGCGCCGGGTCGGTGCTGACGGCGTCTTCCGGCGAGAGACCTTGCAGCGGGCGCAGCCGATCTTCCGCCGCCTGGTGCATCTCAGCTATCTGCCCCGGCCCGAACACCTTATCGCCGGGCCTGAACCGCGTCACCTCGGCTCCGACTTCCGTGACCGTCCCGACGACGATGTTGCCGATGCCGCGCTCGGCAGGCGCGGCGGGCGGCGCATCGGTCTCTTCTTTCGGCAGGAACATCCGCAGCGTCCTGTCCCAGCGTTTGCGGCTGAAGACGCTGCCGGTGAGGCTCTGCTTCTCCGTGCCGTGCTTGGGAGCCGCGAACGCGACCTGCACGCGCACGTCCTTCGGGCCGAGCGACGGCAGTTCGTAGTCGCGAATAGAGAACGCGGTTCCGTCTACGGTGACGATCTTACGCGGCATGGTCTCCTCCCTACGGGCCGTTTCCGCCCCGCACCCAGTCCTCATCAAAGACGGCGTGTTCGATGACGGTGCGATGGTGCGACGTATAGATGACATGGATCTTGCCGTCTCGCGTCTGAATGGCGAACGGGTAGGCGTAATCGTGCGGCCCGGTGGCGATGTTGCGGCGATAGGGCCAGGTCTTATCACCGTCCGTCGAGAGGGCGGCGGTCAGCGGCGTGCGGTCGTTCATGCTGTCGTTGTAGATGAGCAGCAGGCTCCCGCTGCGCAGCTTGAGGAGATCAACAGCCGCGTTCGGATTGGGAAACGGCGTATCCCTGCCCTCCGACCAGGTCTGCCCGCCATCGTGCGACTCGGAGCGGACGATATAGCCGTCCGTCACCGGATCGTAGCCGCCGCCGCGCCGGCAGTAGGCGATCAGATGATCGTGGGTCAGTTGCGCGACCGCAGGCTGAATATTTCCTTTGGCCGACCGGATGACGCCGCTTGGCTTCCACACTTTCGTCTTGGGATCGAAGCGCAGGAAGCGTGAGGTGCTATCCGGGCCGACCAGTTCGGTGTTGCGCCCCGTCTCGTGGTAGATGGGCAGCAGGTACTCGCCTGTGTCCAGCACGATGGGCCGCCCGCGCACCATCGTTCCCTCCTCCTCGGTGACAACGAAGCTATCCGACCAGGTCTTTGCGCCGTCCCGCGAGATTTTGGCCTGGATGCGCGAGGTAGACCAGGTGTCGCCCCAGCGCACGACATAGAAGAGCCAGACGAGGCCATCGGGAGCCTGCCAGACGACGCCGTTGCCCAGCGAGCGGAAGGGATCGTGCGCGATGCGCTGCGGCTTCTCCCACTGCTTCGCGCCCTTCTTGAGCCGCGCGCCGAACACGCCGGTATCTATGGCATATTCGCCCTCGCCGCCATAGTAGACCAGATACAGGTCGCCGTTCGCCAACTCCGTGATCGAAGCCGGATGCTTGTACGGCCCGGTCGGAATCTCCGGCCCGAAGACGCGCTCAATCTGCAACGTTCCTTTTCCCCCTGCGGAGGGCAGCGCGGCCAGAGCCAGCAGCGCGCCCATCCAGACCAACAGACTCATTCCCTATCTCCTTGATGTTGGCTTACTTTTTATCCAGCGTCGCCCTCGGGCCGAACCGGATATGCAGCCCGGCGTAACGCGATCCGGCGAACCGGTCGCCGTAGATCGCGCGCACGAGGCCCCAATCCAGGAAGGTGGAGACCGCCATGACCGCAAAGCCCAGCGCCAGCGTCCGCCTGAGCAGGGGCGTATAGGAGGCGGGCGGCGTGATCTCAAACCGTTTCGTTCCGCGCGCCCAGAGCAGCAGGAGCAGCGTGCAGAGCAACGCGTTGACGTAGATCGCGCCTTCCGTGACGAGACGCTGCGGCGCAAACGAGACCAGCGCCTTCATGAAGTTGCCGATGACGACCCACCAGAGGAACACGAGGTAGAGCATCTGGCCCTTGCCGAGCCAGGTCGGCGGCACGCACGGCAGCGGCCTGCGCAGATGCTCGCGCAGCAGCCAGAGGAACGTGAGCGCGGTCAGGAAATAGAACAGATCGAACCAGCCGTGCGCCGTCAGGAAGTAGAGCGTCTCCGGCATGGCCTTCGCGCCCGTCCAGTCCTTGACCTCTTTTTGCAGGTTGATATAGGTGATGAGCAGCAGGAGGAAGCTGACGGCGAACGCCTCCGTCCAGCGATGGGTCGGCGGATCGTCGCTGACGCGAGGCGCGCGGGGACGCAGCCGCTCCATCAGGATCGCCACGCCGAGGCCGTTGATAAACCCGTAGGACTGCTCCAGGATGCTGTGCCAGTTGGTCTCCAGGCCGCTCGTGATCTCGATCAGCTTGAACAGAGTGGCGGAGGCGAAGCCCAGTCCGCCGACGAAGCCGGTGATGAGCGTGGCATAGGTGAGACCTTGCAGGTTATGGCGCTGGAAGTAGAGCAGCATTCCCGCCACCATGCCCAGGCTTCCGGCCCAGTTGTCGCCGCGCGGCGGCGTCATTCGTATATGGAGCGCGACCGGGAAGAGGAGGAACCCGACCCACCAGCCGACGGCCATATAGAGAATCAGCCGCTCGGCCTGATCGAGCCGCCGCCGGATCGCCGCGCGCAGCAGCACGACGGCGATCGCCAGCAGCGCGGAGGTCCAGTCGGAGTCGTACCAGTCGAACCAGCGGCTCAGGACCGGGTTATCCTCGACGAAGCGGCCCTCGAAGAGGCTGTCTCCCCACCAGGCCAGGAAGATGGCGGTCAGGGGAACGAAGAACTCGGCCAGGCGTTCCCGGCTGAGAAAGGCGGGCAGCGCGGTTCCGGCCCCGCCGCCCGCGCCCCACAGGAACCCGATGAGGAAGAGGCAGACGAAGCCGTACCAGACCGAGAGCGAGTGGCCGGAGTGGGTGTAGGCGATGACCTGCATGTAGGAGATGCTGCCGCCGAACGACCAGCCTATCGCGCCGAACATTCCGAAGTAGGCGATGCGCCGTATCCAGTCGTCGCGCTGCGAGAGCAGCACGGCGGCCATCGCCGCCAGCGCGCCCGGTATCGCCGCGCCCCACTCATGCCCGAAGTTGCCGCGTATGCCCCATCCGATGGACAGCGACAGTCCGACGAGCAGCAGCATCCGCCACCGCACGCCGACAATCGCCGCCTCCGTCTGCGCCTGCTCCATGTCTCTCCTCTTTTAGCGGCTTCGCGCCGCCTGATACGCCTCTGCCGTCAGATACATCGGCTGAAAGAGCGCCTTCGGCGTGCCGACCAGCGGCCCGAACGGCATAAAGCCGAGATGCCGATACAGCTTCGCCTGCCGCACTGTTCCCGAAATCAGCGCCAGCGTGTACCCCTGGCTGCGGCAATACGGCGCGGCCTCGTCCACCAATCCAGCAAAGACCCGGCCCCGGCGAAATCGCGGTCGGACGGCCAGCAGACGTATCTCGCACAGCGAATGCCCGGCAGGAAGGTAGGAATCCAGAGCGGGAAGCTTGGCGTCCAGAGAGAAAGGACGCTGCCCGCGCACGGCGACCATGCCGACCAGCAGATTCCGCTGCAGGCAGATCAGGTAGACGTTCTCGTGGTGGAAAGCGTCCGGCAAAGAACGCCGGGGATTTGCGGGACGCCGGGGAATCTCCTCGGCGAAGGTACGGTAGTTGAGCCGATGAATCTGCGCGAACTCCCACGCTTCGGAGGCGATCTTGAAGGTATAGGCCGATACTGTCATTCTGTCTGCTTCCTGCGGGTGGATACACGCATTATACTGGGAACTGCTTCCGGCGTCAACTGGAATCGGAACGAGAGCGGCGGAGGCAGGAGAACGACACATCGGGCGCGAATGGGGAGGCAGCCTCAAACGCGAAAGGAGTTCCGTTTGCCATGCAGCGCCGTAACTCTACCGGGCAGGATGCCGCCCTGGAGCGCGATCCCGCCCTCGACCCCACGCTGGATCAACTGACGCGCCGGACGTTTCTGGGACGGGCGGGCGCAGGCACGGCGGGAGCCGTCGCCGCGACTGTCCTCGGCCCCGGCGCGCTCGCGCAGGACGCCAGGCCCCGCGCTCTCGACGATCCCGATCTCCATAAGAGCGACATCACGTTCCCCTCCAAAAACAGCGAGGGCAAGGTCAGCGAAATCAAAGCCTTCCTCGCCACGCCCAAGACGGAGGGCAAGCGCGGCAGCGTGATCGTCGTCCACGAGATTTTCGGCCTCAACGACCATATCAAGGATGTCGCCTGCCGTCTGGCGCAGGCGGGGTACAGCGCACTGGCTCCCGACCTCTTCACGCGCGAGGGCGCGCCCCCGCCGCTTTCCGGCGGCTTCGGCCCGCTGATGGAGTTCGTCGGGAAGATACCGGACAGCCAGATCATGGGCGACCTGAAGGCGGGCGCGCACTCGCTGAAGGCGCAGTCCTCCTCCAACGGCAAAGTCGGCATCGTCGGCTTCTGCTGGGGCGGGCGCGTCAGTATGCTGGCCGCCGCCTACGTCCCCGACCTGAACGCCGCCGTCGCCTACTATGGCCGCATCTCCGGCGACAAGACCGCGAACCAGCCCACCTACCCGATAGACCTGGCGGCAAAAATGAGCGTTCCCCTGCTGGGACATTTCGGCGCGGAAGACCAGGCTATTCCGCCGGAACAGGCCGCGAAACTGCGCGCCGCGCTCCAGGACCACCACAAGACCGCCGAGATCTACGTCTACGAGAAAGCGGGCCATGCGTTCAACAACGATACCCGCGAAAGCTACCGCCCGGAGGCCGCCAAACTCGCCTGGCAGCGCACCCTCGCCTGGTTCGGCAGATACCTCAAAGCCTGACTCCCTCTGGACCGGGCGCGCGCTCCTAAAGCGACGCTTTGCGTCTGTTTCTTTGCGCTTCGTCGTCTTTCCCTGGCAATGGGCAGTGGCGAAGCGCAAAGAGCAGGCATTCGCTCCCTTCTCACGCCTAAAGTTCGCTCTGTTTCCGCCCGAGAATTGGCCCAACAGGAGGCCCGGCACAGGTTTGGCGGAGCCTGACAGCGACGCTTTGCCGTCGGAAGAGGCCGGAGAAGGATCGAGCTATGGCACTGGAGTTTCGCAGAGACGGACGCCTCGAACTGAAGTTCAATGAGGATCGCACCCAGGCGCTGGCGACTATCTTTCCGCCCGCCGGAGGCGGCGACTCGGTGACGGCTGCCGAAATCCTGGAGCATCTCAAGACGATGGGCGTCACCTACGGCATTCGGGAGAAAGCCATCCTCGACGCCATCTACTACGCCGAAGACACCGGAATGCCCGCCGCTAACGTCGTCGTGGCGCAGGGAGCCGTGCCGCAGGATGGGCAGGACGCCAGGATCAACTACACGCTGCCCCTGGACCTCTTGACTCAGCCCCTTCCGAAGCGCAAAGATGGCAGCGGCCTGCCCGACTGGTTCGCCCTCGATCCCGCCAAGATGGTCAAAGCGGAGCAGGAACTCGCCGCTATCGTTCCGGCCCAGCCCGGCGTTCCCGGCAAGACTCTGACCTGGCCCATCCAGCCGGTCCCGCCCAAAGCAGGCAAGCCCGCCGGACTGAGCGCGGGGCAGAACGTGCGCGCCTCCGAAGATGGCCTGCATCTCTACGCCGCGCACGAGGGCTATGTCTGCCTGCAAGGCGAGCAACTGGTCGTCTACGCGCTGCATATCCTCTCCGACAACCTGGCGGGCGGCGCGCACTCTTTTCCGGTCGGCCTTGTCTGCATGGCGAATGTGCAGCAGGCGCAGGTGCGCGCGCACGGCATCCTGGCGATCAAGGGCGCGGCCCTCAACTCCCGACTGCACGTGCAGGGCGATCTGTTCGTGCGCTATGCGGAGAACTGCACGCTGATTGCCTCCGGCAATGTCTACGTCACGCAGGGCTTGAAGCACTGCGAGGTCATCACGCGCAAGCGGCTGATCGGGCTGGAGGCGGCGCAGATCGTCGGCGGAACGGTCTCTGCGACAGAGGGCGTCTGCGCGGTCTCGCTCGGAGCCAGCGATTTCACGGCCACCGAAGTCCATGTCGGGGAGGATCGCCACTCGCCGCTGCGGAACCAGGAGATACAGGAGGAGTTGGCGCAGTGCGACGCGAATATAGCGCGGATAAGCCAGGCGCTCAAGCCCTTCGTCACCGTCGCCGCCCACGAGACCCTACCCGACGACAAGCGCCAGCTTCTGCAGAAGCTTCAGGCGCAGCAGCGGATACAGGAGGCACGCATCAAAGAGCTGCACAACGAGCGGCGTTCGCTGTCCATCCTGTCGAAAGAGAGAGTCGCCGCTGCGGTCGAGGTCGCGCGCACCGTCCATCCCGGCGTCTGGATCGGCATCGGGTCTGCTGCCTTTCAGGTGGAGACGCCGATGGAAGGCGTCCGCTTCGTCGAGATGGCCGGGGGCAAGGCGGTGCAGACGGAGCCGCTGCGACAGGCGGCCTGACCCCACCCCAACCCTCCCCTTCACCAGGGGAGGGAGTATTTGCCTCTCCCCTCTCCCGCAGCGTGGGAGAGGGGTCGGGGGTGAGGGTCGCTCCTCCTCCTTCGCAAGGAGGAGGCAAGGGGAGGTTCCAGGGGGTGAGGGTCAATCGGGGAGGGCCGGCATCCCTGGCGAGAGGGGAGGTACTCGTGGAAACTGCACGCTTCAAGCTCACCCGCCTCGTGCGGACACAGTCATCGGAGATCTATCTGGTTTGGGACGGAGAGAAGCGCGTCGGGCAGATAGACATCCACTTCGCCCACGATACCATCCACGCGACGGTCATTTTCGAGGCGGACCTTTCCGTGCGGGAAGAGGAAGACCTGCTCACCCAGATAGACGATGACATCGTCTCCTCCTATCTGCCGCGCTTCGAGCGGGAGGATTTCGTCGCGCATGTCTTCCGGGGCGAGGAGATCAGCCGCTATACCGACTGCTCCGGCGCGATGGACGACCTCGACGAAGACGAAGAGGAGCGCGAGGAGTGAAGCGCGGCGCGCCCGAACCCATCGCCGCGCTCAACCGCGTGCGTATCCTGGAGTACGCGCATCCCTGGCAGGAGCGCGAGCCTCTGGTGGACATCCGCACGGCCTGCCCCGATGTCGTCCTCTCGGAGTGGCTCTGCCCCTACCTGCGCCGCACGGTCGCGGAGATGTTGAACCGGGCGCAGGCGACGCTGCCGCCCGGCTACAAACTCAAGGTCGGCACGGCCCTGCGCACGCTTGCCATGCAGCAGGGCGGCTGGGACAGCTACCACAAGCGGATGCGCGAGGAACACCCCGACTGGCCCCTCTCCGCGCTGCGCCGCGCCACCAATAAGTATTTCGCTCCCTACGATCAGAAGGCGCCGCCCGGCCACTGCACCGGCGGCGCGGTGGATGTCGGCCTGCTCGACCCGGAAGGCAACGCACTCGACATGACGGCCCCGACGGAAGGCTGGGAGGGCGCGTACACCTGGACGGACAAGATCTCCCCGGAAGCGAAAGCCAACCGGATGCTGATGGTGGAAGCGATGCTGGGCGCAGGCTTCTCCAACTGCCGGGATGAGTTCTGGCACTACTCCTGGGGCGATTCGGCCTGGGCGGTGCGCGTGGGCGAGACAGAGTGTCCCTACGGATGGGCGCATCCGCCAGTCGCGCTGGAGACGGATTTTGCGGAGGCCAGCGCCGCCGATTGCCGCATGGAGACGACGCGGGACGTGAACGGGCGCGCGACCCATGCCGAAGGCTCCTGCGCCTTTTCGCCCGATGCGGAACCTACGCCTGACGGCTTCCCGCGCTGGCATGTCGGCCTCTACTGGGCGCGCGGCGTGCCGGTGACGCTGCGGCTGCGCGATGGCCTTTCCGGTTCGAAGCTTCCCACGCTGTTCGTCGGCGATGGCAAGGAGAGTTGGGAGGAGTTCGCCGAATTACAATGCGAGGGGCGCGACGTGATTCTCCACCTGATGCCCTCCGCCGACCGCGTCTACCTGACCAATCTGCTGCCGCCTCCCAAGCCTCCCGAAGCGGCCTCGGAGGAGGCTCCCGAAGAGAGCGAACGCACATGAACGTCCGAACAGGCCACTGGAAATGTATGGCGACACTGGCCTGCCTGCTGGCCCTGGCGACCTCCCCGGCGACCCCGCAGGAGGGCAGCGCATCAGGGATCACCGGCGACCGGGTGCTATGCGCCAATCTCGTCTACGCGGGCAACAAGACTTCGCAGTGCTTCAGTGACCGCTTCCTCAAGCGGCTGGAACTGGAGACGAAGATCCAGACCGAGCCGCATTTCCGCAAAGTCCGCCTCGACAGCCGCGACCTGTGCGACTATCCGTTCGCCGTTATGACCGGCGAAGGCGGTTTTCGCCTCACCGAGAAAGAGCGCGTCCAACTGCGCTACTACCTCACGCACGGCGGCTTTCTGCTGGCCTCGGCAGGCTGCTCCGACCCGGAGTGGGTGCGCTCGTTCCGGGCCGAGTTCGCGCGCCTGTTCCCCGGCAAGCAGATGACCCCCCTCAAACTGACCCATCCCCTCTTTCGCCTGGTCTACAAGATAGACAACCTGGCGACCATTCACGGCCATCGCGGGCCGGGCGGCGCGACCCTGGAAGCCTACACCCTCAAGGGCAAGATCGTCCTCGTCTTCTCCGCCGACGGCCTCAACGACACGGCGCACGCGGAGAACTGCTGCTGCTGCGGCGGCGACGAGATTGACCGGGCCGAGTTCATCAACGTCAATGTTCTCGCGTACGCGCTTCTTCACTAAGGCGTATCTGACGAATAGCGCGGCATCTGCGGAATATTCTCTAGCCGGAGCGTCGTGACCAGCGGAAGCAACGCGGGATCTTCTTCAGACGTCAGGAAAGGAGAATGTGTACCAAAATGCTCTTTCCGAAGAATCGGGTGCGGTTCACGACCAGCTATCAGGGCAAGACCGACGCGCAGGGTTGGATCGTCCTCGACCTGGCGGGCGTGGACCTGGATGGCGTCAACAAGCTGTACCTTTCGATGGCCGACCTGACGGCGCTGCAAAAGGCGGGCGATGTTGCGTCGGACCGGCTCAAGCAGGCGCGGACGCTGCTCGGCGGCGGAGACGACGACTCCTGACGTCTGTCTCTTTGCATAGCCTGCGCCTATCGCCAACCTCAGAAGAAACGATTGGACATCGGGCGGCGCAGGGGCTAGAATAGGAAGCAGACCCAGGAGCAAGGCTTTGCTCCTTCCCTGATTTAAAGAGGCGGGCCTGACAAACCTCACTTTTTGCCCGGCGAATGAATTCGCGGCTGCCAAAGCACGAAGTCCACCTGCGTGGACTGGCCCTCACCCCCGGCCCCTCTCCCAACGCTGTGGGAGAGGGGAGGTTAGAGTCGGCGCAGGCCGACTTTGTGCCTTTCCAGCAGCGGTTTCAACCGCCAATGAAAAAGAGAGGGTTTGTCAGATCCCGGACTTAAACGCCTCTGTGATAGTGCTGTCCTATCTATTCCATAGAAACAGCGTCTTGGACTTTGGAAACGATTCCGGGCTATACTATACTGGTAGCTGCGAGGAGGAGAACCAATGCCCAAAACGATGTTCGAGAAGATATGGGATGCCCACGTCGTCCAGGAGGAGCCGGGAAAGCCCGCGCTGCTCTATATTGACCTGCATCTCGTCCATGAGGTCACGTCGCCGCAGGCGTTCGAGGGGCTGAGAATGACCGGGCGCAAAGTCCGCCGCCCCGATCTGACCGTCGCGACGATGGATCACAATGTCCCCACGACCGACCGCTCTTTGCCCATCGCCGACCCTATCTCCAAACTGCAGATGGAGACGCTCTCGGCCAACTGCGCCGAGTTCGGCATCACCCTCTACGACCTGCACAGCGCCCGCCAGGGCATCGTTCATGTCATCGGGCCGGAACTGGGCCTGACGCAGCCGGGCCTCACTATCGTCTGCGGCGACAGCCACACCAGCACGCACGGCGCATTCGGCGCGCTGGCCTTCGGCATCGGAACCAGCGAAGTGGAACACGTCTTAGCCACGCAATGCCTGCCCCAATCGAAGCCGAAGACGATGGAGATTCGCGTCGAAGGCACGCTCGGCCTCGGCGTCACCGCCAAAGATGTCATCCTCGCCATCATCGGCAAGATCGGCACGGACGGCGCGACCGGCTACGCCGTCGAGTACACCGGCGAGGTCATCCGCAATCTCTCGATGGAAGGCCGCATGACCGTCTGTAACATGAGCATCGAGGCGGGCGCACGGGCGGGCATGATCGCCCCGGACGAGAAGACCTTCGCCTA
>Ga0070741_10011443_pt1 | contig 16386 bp, 15 predicted proteins | sample Coa_R1_4_FD_66440 | JGI IMG/M metagenome (GOLD analysis project Ga0070741, IMG submission 66440) | Surface soil microbial communities from Centralia Pennsylvania, which are recovering from an underground coalmine fire - Coalmine... | ecosystem: Environmental > Terrestrial > Soil > Unclassified ...
CGCGCTCACTGCACCGCCCTTGCGCACGAACTTCACCAGCGTCGGATCGAGCCGCTCCTCGGCCGCGGGCAGCTCGTCGGACCACGCCGCATAGAACTGCGCCGCCACCAGCGTGGCGAACGCCTCCTCCGGATTCTCCCACCCTGGATTGACGACCTCGACGTGGCAGCCGAGCGTCTCGAACTCCGCCGCCGCGTCGCCGCAGAGCTCGAGCACCGCGGGCTCCACCCGCGCATAACCGAGATCCGGCGTCCACGCGACGTTCAGGCCTTCGATGCCACCGTCGCACGCCTCGACATAGGAGCCGGGCTCCGCCGGCAGCGACTCGCGATCGCGATCGTCGCCGCCCGCGACGACGTCCAGGACGAGCGCCGCATCGCGCACGGTACGCGCCAGGGGTCCGAGGTGGCCGACGTGATCCCAGCCCGGAAAGCCCGGAAACTGCGGCACGCGTCCATAGGATGGCTTGAATCCGACGACGTTGCAGAATGCGGCGGGAATGCGGACCGAGCCGCCGCCGTCCGTGCCGAGCGCGACCGGCCCCAGCCCGGCCGCGACGGCGGCGGCCGCGCCGCCGCTCGAGCCGCCGGGTGTCCGCGACACGTTCCACGGATTGCGCGTCACCCCGAATAGCGGGTTCTCGGTGACCGCCTTGTGGCCGAACTCCGAGGTGTTCGTCTTCCCGAGCAGCACGGCGCCGGCAGCCTTGAGCCGCCCCACCGCGACGGCGTCTTCCTCGGGCACGAGGTCGGCGAACAGCCGCGACCCGCCCGTTGTCCGGATGCCGCGCGTGTAGATCACGTCCTTGATCGAGATGGGCACGCCGTGCATCGCGCCGAGCGGCTCGCGCTTCATCACCGCGATCTCGGCCTCGCGCGCCTGACGGCGCGCCACGTCGTGCGCGACGAGGCAGAAGGCATTCAGCCGGGGATTGAGCGCCTCCACGCGAGCGAGGATCGCCTCGGTCAGCTCCACGGGAGACAGCTGCTTTTCGCGAATGAGGGCCGCGCATTCGAGGGCGGACCGCCAGACGATATTCTCGGACGCGGCGATGCCGTGCACCGACGGCATTGTATCATCCGGCTCGTGGCCGCCGATGGCCCTCCCTCGGTGCGACGCGATGCCGTCGGCCGCCTCGTCGGCGAGTCCGACCGTCACGGGACGCTGCTGAGCGAGCTCCACTGGGCGCCGGACGGTCGCCTCAGACGGGCGCGTGTCCGGCTCCCCGATGGCTCGTGGGCCGGCATCGACCCGGGGGGCGCTGCCGCCGGCCCCTGGGGGCCCTCCGATGCCCTTCTCCACAACGACCGCCGCGTGACGGCGTTCGCCGCGCTCGACTGGGCGCGTGTCGCGCGGATCCCCCCGCTGGCCGAGCCGGCGAAGCTACCTCCCGGGGCAGGGACCGCGATCCTCAATCTCCTCGCCCGCCTGGCCGCCGACCAGGCAACGACGACGCTGCGGTACGAGGGCCCCTATCCGACCGAGCAGCTGTTCCTGGCGCTCCTGGAGTCGTTCCGCTTCAGGGGCGAAGCGGCCGGCGATCCGCTGGCCGCGTTCATGGCCGGCGGGCTCGTCTGGACGCCGGCGCCGCACGCCCGCTCGTTCGAGAGCGGCGGCGTGTATGTCCAGCGCCGCGAGCGCATCGAAAAAGTCGTCGTGGACGGCCGCGCGTTCTACCGGCAGGACTGGCAGGGCGTGCGCCGGCGCGGCGCACGCGTGGTACGCGACGCGGCCGGCACCGTCCGCGCGTCGCTGTGCGCGCTCGGCGTGGTGCTCGAGGATCGGCTCGTCCTCGATCGCGACGGCAGCGTGCTCGACCGCCCGCGTCCGACGCCGGACCCACCGGCTATCCGGCCCCTGCCCCCCGCGCTGGTGCGAGGCGTCGTCGCCGTCGTGGCGGCCCACAGCGCGCCGGCGCTCTCCGGGTTCGTCCGTCGCACGGCGACCGCGCTCGGGTTCGAGTGGGGTCCGGTCGAAGACGACTTCGTGCTCGTGGCGCCGACGCGCATCCGCCTGTCTCCCCGCCTGCTGCGGGCCATCCGCTCGGTGCTCGACGGCAGCGCCACACGCGCGGATCGGCTGCGCGCCGGCGTGGCCGGGCTCGGCGAGGCCGCCCACCTCGTGGGCGACGAGCTTCGTCGCCACGCGCAGGCGCTGCTGGCGGACGCGGATGCCGAGACGCAGTCAGCGGCGCTGCAGCAGATCAGTGGCAGCGAGCCGGGCGACGCACCGGCCATCGCGGCGGCGGTCGAGACGCTGCTCGCGGAGGCGGCTCAGGTCGCGTGAGCGATGAGCCAGACGTTGAACGCGATGAACGCCGCCACCGAGGCCGCCGAGACGCCAACGTAGCCGACGTAGAGCGCCTCCTGCCGCGTGAAGCGTCGGGCGGCTGCACCGCGGAGCAGCGCGCCGACGTAGTGCATGGCGTCCTGCTTGAGCGTCGGGATGCCGAGCACGTCCACGAGCACGTGGTAGCCGTCCATCTCGATGAAGCAGAACGGGTACAGCGCGACGACGAAGGCCTGCCACTGGATCATCCCGGATGCCGCCGAGAAGGCCTGCAAGAACGATCCCGGCGTGGCGCGCAGCGCGACCACGAACCAGGCCGACCCCAGCACGAGATGGACCACGGCGCCCGACACGGCGGTCACGACGCGGGCGCGACGGCTGCCCATGAAGATGTCGGTGACGTCGACATAGAACGTCGGCACGAAGCCGTGCAGGAACGTGAAGCCGAATTCGCGCACGCGCCGGCCATAGTGCACGAGGGCCAGGCCGTGGACGATCTGGTGCGCGGCCACGGTCACCAGGAACAGCGCCTTCACGCTCAGCACGGCCATCAGCGGATTCTTGCCGAACCCGGACACGACCCGCTCGGCATCCGGCCACAACCGCATCCCGGCCAGCAGGCCGGTCACGGCCAGGATCGCGCACACGACGACACCGGCGGGGGTGAACAGGAAGAAGCCGCCGAAGCGGTAGGCGCGCCGGAAGACCGGCTGCACGTTGCGGCTGGAGATGTTGATGCGCTCCAGCACGGTGAGCGCCGACTCCGCCATCTTCGCCATCGGCCGGCGGCGATTGCGGGCCAGGGCCTGTCGCAGTCGCGAGGTCGGCATGAGCGTCAGCAGCTGCGCGCGCTGCAGCTTGCGCATCAGCATCGGGATGATGTCGAAGTCGAACTCGCCGTACCGGAGCACATAGGCGGTGGCGATCTCCTGCAGCGAGCGCTTGCCGTCCATCTGCTCCCACAGGAATCGCTCGGGCTCGGTGATGAGCAAGAAGCGGTCGGTGGTCGTGTTCTTCAGGATGAAGCTGCGCTGTCCGTCGACGCGCGAGGCGACCTCGGCCAGCTCGTACGACGTCTCGGCCACGCGCTGCGGCCGCGAGCGGATGAAGGCCACGCCGCTGCCGATCTCGCGCACCTCGAAGTCGTCCCCGCCCTCGTCCTTGCGGACCAGCAGCTCGAGCTTCGCGCGCCGCGGCGCCGGCATCTCGGGCACGCTCACCGGTTCTCCACGTCGAGGCCGGTGGCCTCGAGGCCCCACCGGGTGACCTCGGCCACCAGGTCGCCGGAGGCGCGCAGTCGCTCGATGAACACGTGCACGAGCGACTGGAAAAAGGCGGCCGCCGCCCGCGGGCTGTCCTCGGTCAGCCGCGCGAGCGCCGCGCGATCGAGTACGAGCAGCAGGACGTCGGTGTCCGCTTGCACGGTGGCCGAGCGCGGCGAACGGTCGAAGAGCGCCATCTCGCCGAAGAAATCGCCGGACCCGACGCGCGCGAGGACCTGCTCCACGCGGCCGGTCACGGCCTTCGAGATGACGATCGAGCCGCTGCGCACCAGGAACATCTCGTCACCCTGGTCGCCCTCGCGGAAGAGCACCTGGCCGCGACGCAGCGGGTGCTCGCGCATACTGCCGGCAAAGGTCGCGAGATCGGCATCGTCGACGTTGCGGAACAGGCGCACCGACCTGAGAAAGGTCAGCGTCGCGGTCGAGGTGCCCACGGCGGGCGCCGTCGCGCGGCTAGGTGGCCACGCGGCGGATCAGCGCCGTGCGGAATGCGCTCGCCCGCTGGCTATCCGAGGTCCGTCCGAGGCGCGACAGCGCGGAGAGGACCGTCGCGCGCTCGTCGTCGCTGAGCTCGTACTCGGCCAGAACGGATTCCGGAGCGCGCTGCAGATCGGCGAGGAAATCCGGGTCGATCATGACGCGTCCGACGAGCTCGGGCAGGCGCTGCGGCATGGCTTCGCGATCATACCAGAGTGGCCGGGGGCGAGGAAGGGTGCGCCGGCCGTCCGCGCGGCCACGACAGGACCAGCGCGACGGCGACGATGGCCACCGCGGCCAGCACCACCGGAGCCGACCCCGAGCCGATCGGCGCCGCGACGGGATGCCTGATGCGCACGCTCGCCAGGCTGGGGCGCCAGCGCCAGCCGAGACGGTCGAGGGGATCGGTCCCCGGGTCGACGGCGAGGAGCGCGAGGGTCGCCGGGCCGGGAGGACCGGCGTTGCGCCAGCGCCCGCTGACCGGCGCGCCCGCGGAGAGCCCGGCGCGGAACGGCACCGGGCGCGGATGCCACTCGCCGTCCTCGCCGAGGAAGGCCGCGCGCTCGCTGTAGAGCCACACCACGTAGACGTCCCACCGTCCACTCGCCACGCGCGGCGTGAGCGTCACCTCGGCGCTCTGCCCCGCCTCGAGGGTCGTCGGTGAGACGGACAGGGCCAGCGGTGACTCCGGCAGCGTCGCCTCCGCGCTGCCGCCGGCCAGCACGACCGCCGCGCCCACCGCCGTCACGAGCGCGCGGACGCGCCGCAGGCAGAGGGCGAGCACCCCGGCCAGCGCCACCAGGCTGATGACCGCGCCGGTGACGAGACCGCGCGGACGGAACGTGAACTCGACGTCGTGCCGGCCGGGCGTCAGCGCGACGGCGCGGAAGGCGTGGTGCGCGCGCAGCACCGGCGCTTCGGCGCCGTCGATGCGGGCGCGCCAGCCCGGAAACCAGGTGTCGGTCAGCACCAGCCAGGCCGGCGCGTCGGTGATCGCCGTGACACGTACTGTGTCCGGCCCATCACGGACGATGCGGGCGTCGACGTCGCGCGCCACCGCGCCGGCGGGCAACGGCGTGGCGCAATCGCCGAGCAGGACCTCGGCCACCGGGTCGACGGCGCGGCTGCGCAGCAGGCGCAGCGCCGTCCCGTCGTCGACACAGCGGGCGCGTCGCGCCACGAACACGCGCGGCAGGGCCGTGGGGATCTCGAAGATCCGCGCGTCGCCGGCGTCGTAGACCAGGCGAAAGTCCGGGCGCGGCGGCGCCGTCCCCGGTGCAAGCACGATGAATCGCACGCCGGCGAGATCACGCGCGGGCGACAGCAGCACGGCGGCCGCCGACAGCGGCTCGCTGCCGTGCAGTGCGACCGTGTTCTCACGGTACCCGGAGAGCGCGGCGTTGCCGGTGCCGACGGGACCCAGCAGCTGCTCCACGCGCCGCGGTCCGAGCCCGTCATAGCCGTGCGCCTCGCGGAGCTCGTAGAGGAACCCGGCCGACGCCGGCTCCAGCACGCGAGCGTCGGCCACGTGCTCGCTCAGCCAGGCGAGCGCCGGAGGCCTCGGATAGAGCCAGCGCGTGTCGCGAACAGGCTGATAGGCGACCAGCGGCGCCAGGGAGGCGACCTGCACCGCGGCAAGCGCGACGCCCCAGCGCGCACGACGGTCGCGCAGCCAGCCGAGCAGCGCGAGCGCCGCCGCCGTCAGACCAGCGAGCGCGGCCACCCCCTGCACCACGAGCGTCGGGCGCACGAACGCGGAGCGCGGATCACCGGCCGCGAGCGCCACCGACGCCACGACGATGACCACGAGCAACACGAATCCCACGCGCACCGCGATCGTCGCGACCGCCGGGCACGCGCCGCGCGCGGCGGCGTCGAGGCCCAGCGCGCCGAGCGTGCACAGGCCGAAGGCGAGGATCGGCATCAGACGCAGGTTGTTGCTGAGCGCCATGCCCGGTGCGGTCGCCAGGGCGGCGGCGAGCGGCGCGCCGAAGTGCACCGCCGCCGTGACGGCCGTCAGCGCGGCGAAGAATCGCGTGGGCGAGCGCCGCCAGCCGAGTGCCGTCAGCGGCAGCGCGACGAGCGGGACGAGCCCGACGTACACGGAGGTGACGGCGAACTGCCACCGCGACCACGTCTGCGTCGAGGTGCCGAAGAAATACGGCAGCAGCGCGGTGACCGCCGAGGCCGGCGGAACCGCGAGCGGCGGCGTCCACTGGCTGCGATACGCGTAGACGGCGCTCTCGCGGACGTAGTCGAGCGCGGGGAGCAGCTGCGCCGCCGCAAGGGCCAGACCCAGGACGACCGCCGCGGCCGCGCGCAGCAGGAATGCCGCGGGCGTGCCGCGCCACGGCGCGCGAGCGACCGCCCACGCGCCGACGGCGATGAGCGTGTGCATGGTCGCCTGCGGGTAGCCGGCGAGCACGTCGAGGCCCACCGCAGCGGCCAGCAGCGCGATGTCACGCGGCCGGCCTCGTCGCGCCAGCCGCTCGATCAGCGCGAACAGCAGCGGGATGAACGCCATGGTCGTCGCGAACGTCCACGGCAGCCAGGCGATGAGCGTGGAGGACAGCATGTAGCCGGTGGCGCCGACGAACGCCGCGAGCGCCGCCACCGCCAGCAGCCGGAGGAACCAGTACATCGCCAGCCCGGCCGCCACGAGCTTCAGGAGCGATGGCAACGTCAAGGCCAGCGCGGGCGGCAGCATCCACCCGAGCCAGGTCAGCGGAAACAGGGTCGCCGTCTGCGGGTTGGAGAAGAACGGCGCGCCGGTGTACGCGTAGGGGTTCCAGAGGGGAAACCGGCCGGCCGCCACCTCCCGCGCGCCGTAGAGCAGCCAGGGGTGAAACACCTGCGTGACGTCCATCAGGGCCGGATTGGGCTGCACCGGCCCCGGTGCCACGGCGTGCCACGGCGCGGCGACGAACAGGTTGTCGAGCGGCGACAGCACGCGACCAGGCACGAGCGCCGGGGAGAAGAGCACGAACGGCAGCAGCACGAGCACGACGACGGCGATGCGCTCCGCGTGCCGCGTCATCGTTGCTGTTCTACGAGTGCCGTGATCGGGTATCCTCGCGATGCTCGGCCAGCGACGTCACAGTCCTCGGGGGCGGCACATGACGGGCCAGGAATCACGCATCGAGGTCATCCGGCAGCGCATTCTGTCCGGCTTGCTCCCGCGCCCGCGGGCCGTCGTCGTCTACGCGGGCTACAGCGCGGGACGAATCTGCGATGCGTGCGGCGAGAGGATCGAGCCGCGCGAGATGGAGCACGAGCTGGCGGGCCCCGACCGCCCGGTGTTCATGCACCCGGAATGCTTTCGACTCTGGCAGACGATCGAGATCTGAGGCTGCGCCGGGGCTCAGTCGGTCGGACACGCCGTGCAGATCGCCCAGCCAAACACCCCGGGCTCCACTTCGTACACGGGCGACACGTAGAGACCCGTGAACTGGCTCCGGACGGCGTCGAGTTGCTGGACGGCGTCGGCGTGGCCGCCGCGTACCCGCACGACGCTGAACTGATGGTCGCAGTGGGGCGCCCGGGCCGCGCTCCGTCGATGCGCCGCTACCATTGTGGGATCTACGTATACAGGAGCCTCGCCAGCAGGGCAACGATCTCGTTGCCGTCCACGGGCTTGACCAGGTACGCGTCGAAGCCCGCGTCCAGAGCGCGGCCACGATCGTCGGTGCCGGCGTGGGCAGTGAGCGCCACCGCGACCCGTCGCCGGCTCCGCCCGCCGTCGAGCTGTCGCAACCGCCGCACGAACGTGTAGCCGTCCTCGGTCGGCATCGAGAGATCGCTGACCACGGCGTCGCAGGACTCGCAGGCGAGCAGGGCGAGCGCCTCTTCGGACGAGGCGGCGGCAGTGACCACCATTCCGGCCGTGCGTAGCGCGTAGGCGAGGACGTCGCGGGTGTCGGCGTCGTCGTCGATCACCATGATGTGCGCGCCGCGCGGCAGCGTCGGGCGCGCGTCGGCGGTGCCCGACGGCGACGCCACCGCCGCGTCGCGGAGCGGAATGTCGATCACGAACGTGGCGCCTTCGCCGAGACCGCGGCTCGCCGCCTCCACGGTGCCGCCGTGCGCTTCGACGAGGTGGCGGACGAGCGCGAGGCCCAGCCCGAGACCGCCGTGCATGCGCGTCGAGGAGCTGTCGGCCTGACGGAACCGATCGAACACGTGCGGCAGCAGCTCGGGCGCGATGCCGATGCCGGTGTCGGCGACGATGAGCCGGGCATGGCCGCCGTGGCGCTGCAGCCGGACGTCGATCGTTCCGCCGGCGGCCGTGAACTTCACGGCGTTCGAGAGCAGGTTCGAGAGCACCTGGTCGATCCGGCTGGGATCACCGTTCACGAACAGCGGCCCATCCTTCGCCTCGCTGCTCACGCTCAGGCCTTTGGCCTCCGCGGTCGCCCGCACCGACTGCACGGCCGCCTCGACGGCGGCGACCAGGTCCATCGCGACCACGTCGACCCGCAGCTTGCCCGCCAGGATGCCGGAGACGTCCAGCAGATCGGCGATGATCTTCATCTGCGTCTGCGTGTTGCGCTCGACCGTCGCCAGCGCCTTGGCCGCGGTCGCCGCGTCGAGGTGGCCGCCGCGCATGAGACGAAGCCAGCCGAGCATGGCCTGCAGCGGCGTGCGCAGCTCGTGCGAGAGGACGGCGAGGAAGTCGTCCTTGCCGCGATTCGCCGCCTCGGCCTCGGCCCTCGCCCGCTGCTCGCGCGCGAAGAGGTCGGCGTTGCCCAGAGCAATGGCGGCGTGCTCGGCCACACGCACGGCGACCGCCTCGTCCCGGTCGGAGAACGGACGCCGCTGCCGGCGCCCACAGTAGATGAAGCCCTCCACTCGCTCGCGACGCATGATCGGCACCGTCATCACCGACACGCTGCCCTCCGCCTCGGCGAACGGCCGGACGTTGTCCTGCAGGCGGGGATCGGCGAGGATGTCGTCGGTGCGCCGGGGCGCCGCGGCGGCGACCATCTCACCGATGAGCCCGCGTCCGGCAAGCAAGCGCAGGCCGGCGTGGTCCGATCGCGCGCCGACGGAGTAGCGATAGACGAGCGTGGTGCGCGTCTCGTCCCACAGCGCGATTCGCGCCACGTCGCATCCGGTGAGCGCGCGTGCCGCGTCCGCCACCGCGGGAAGGACCGTGTCGGCGTCGAGCGACGCGTTGATCCGGCGCGCGAGGTCGGCCACGACCTCGGCCTCGCGGCGGCGATCCTCGGCATCGGCGTACAGCCGAGAGTTGTCCACGGCCAGCGCCGCGCGGGCGGCGAGATCCTCCGCCAGCCGCAGATCCGACTCGTCGTAGCGGCGCTCGGACGCCGCGGTGGCGAACGTCAGCGTCCCGAGCACCCGCCCGCGGGCGGTGAGCGGCACGATGATGACCGAGCGCAGGCCGAAGCGCCGCAGCTCGGCCAGCTCCGCCGGCGTGCGGGCAATGGCCGCGAGCAGGCTGTCGGGCACGTCACGCCGCAGGAGTGATCGGCCACTGCGCAGCACGGCCGGCACGCCGAACGGGCTATCCGATTGCGGCGGATGCCGCGCCATCACCTCATGCCCCAGCCGCTCGCTCGAGGCGTCGGCGTGCGCCACCGCGACGCAGCGGATGTCGCCGGCGGGCTCGCGGAGATGGACGGCGCACCAGTCGGCGATCGCGGAGACGGCCAGCCGCGCGACCGTGTCGAGCGTCGATTCGTAGTCCAGCGTCGAGGTCAGGATGCGGCTCGCCTCGGCGAGGAACCGGGACCGCTGCTCGGCGTCGCGCTGCTGCGCTTCCGCCCGCTTGCGGTCGGTGATGTCGAGCGAGACGCTGAGCACGGCTGGCTCGCCCGCATAGCGCACGACCTCCGAGTTCACGAGCAGATCGCGGTGCTCGCCCGTCCGCGTGCGAAAGGTGACCTCGAAGTCGCGCACCCGCCCCTCGGCGTTGAGCAGCGCCATGAGGCGCTCCCGCTCGCCGGCGGCGACCCAGAACCCGAGCTCGGGCTTCGTGCGCCCGAGCATCTCGTCGCGCGTGTAGCCGCTGTGCCGGAGCGCCGCCTCGTTCACGTCGAGGTGCCGGCCGTCATGCAGACTCGTGATCGACATCGGCAGCGGGTTCGCGTGAAAGGCCTGCGAGAAGCGCCGCTCCGTCTCGCGCAGGGCCGCCTCCGCGCGTACGCGCGCGGTGATGTCCATGAGCGCCGTGAGCACGCAGCTGCGGCCGTCGACGACGACGACATCCGCGTTCGCGATGGCGACCAGCTCTTCCCCGCTCTTCGTGCGAAAGCGGGCCTCCATGTCGCGGACCGGGCGGCCCTGCCGCAGCCCGGCGAGGCCTTCGTCGCGGAGTCCCGGATCCACCCAGAGACCGATCTCGGGGATCGGGCGACCGACGACCTCGTCGCGCGTGTAGCCGGTGGCGCGCAGGAAGGCGTCGTTGACTTCGAGCAGGCGGCCATCCTCGAGGCTGGTCACCGCCAGGATGGTGGGACTCAGCTCAAAGGCGGCGCGAAGCTTGGCGGCAACGCCGACATCGCTCATGCGCGCTCGGTGCATGGGGGCGCGGCGACATTGATGGCCATGGAGAGTTCACAATATGGCGGCCCCCGGGGACCGTCAAGCGATCGCTGTCGCGAGCGCGTTGCAGAGGTCGTCGAGATTCACCGGCTTGCGGAAGAACGCGGTGAAGTCCTTCGTGTCCATGTAGCTCTCGTGAAACCCGGTGAGCGCGATGACGGGCATCGAGCGGCGCGAGGGATGGTTTCGAAGCCGGCGTACGAGCTCGACGCCGTCCATGCCGGGCATCGCGAGGTCCGTGATCATCGCGTCGATGTGCGGATGCGTGTCGATGTAGGCGAGGGCGCCGTCACCGCCGCGCGCATGCAGCACGTACGCCCCGCAGACGCGGAGGAAGGTGCCGAGCATCTCGAGCGCGTCGTCGTTGTCGTCGACCACGAGGATGGTCCGGTCGCGAAGGTCGGGCAGAGCGAGCGGACGCATTGGCCAACGTCATACACCCCGGCGGAGCGCGCCGCCAAGAGAAAAGACCATCGACGTGACCGATTTTGACAGCTGGGTAAAGCCTTTCCCAACGCGATATCCGTAGAGGCCGACGTCGGCCGGCGGCTATGATTCAGCCATGGACGCACTACCCTCTATTGATCCGACGCTGCGCAGCAAGACCATCCTCATCGTCGAGGACCACGCGGACTCTCTCGGACTGCTCGCATGGACGTTCAGAAGCCTGGGCGCGAAAACGCTGACGGCCGTGAACGTCACCGACGCGCAGCGCGAAATCGTGATGCATCGTCCGGACCTCATCATCTCGGACATCGCGCTGCCGGGCGCCAACGGCCTCGAGCTCGTCGCATGGCTGCGTTCATTGAGCAAGCCGCTCGGACGAGACACGCCGTGCGTCGCCGTGACGGCATTCTCGACGGTGTTTCCGCCGACGATGGCGCACGGGTTCACGGCCTACATGAGGAAGCCCCTCGACATCGGCCGCCTCTGCTCGCTCGTGGTCAGGCTCCTGGAGCCGGCCGCGACGGCGTGACCGCGACTCCTCGTAGTCCGCTTTCGTTCCTTCCGTTCCGCGAGCGCTATGGATGACGCTCGCAGCTGCGGTCGCGCGCGTGTACCGGCCGGCACATTGCGGATGGCAACGTATGCGCGGATGCTGCGCCGCACGGTGGAGGTGCCTATGCGGCGTGCACAACTGATGGCCGAAGAGTTCATCCGCGGGCGGGGCTGGGTGCTCTGGCCGCTCACGATCAGCCTGGCGCTCGGGGCAAGCGCGCTGATCGGCATGCTCGCGGATCGCTTCAGATAGGCGTGGACAAGCCGGTAACCACAGAAGAGCAGCTCAGCGACGCGGTGAGCCAGCTGCGGACCGCGGTGACGAAGATTCGCGAGCTGTTACAGATCCTGGCGTGCGAGGCGATCGTGTCCGGCGGCGGCTGGATCAACGCGGACCCAGACGACGGGTCCTGCACAGACCTCTAAGCGGCCGTCTCGTCCCGCGCGCGCCACTCGAAATCGGCGGCGTCGCGTCCGTGCCGAACGAGCTGGGCGGTGATGATGTAATCCCAGCGAATCAGGCACGATCCAGCCGTCACCGTCCAGATCACCTTCTGCGTCGAAATCTCCTGAAACCGAGCGACGTCGTCGACACTCAATCGAGGGCCAGGCGCACGTTTCACGCGCCACTCCACCATGTGATCGACATCGACCCAGACGCCGATGGGCGCGAGCTGTTCAGCCGACACCGTACCGACGAGCAGCCAGCGGCTCGCGGCAACCGCGCCCGCGGCGCCCACGAGACGTCGGGCGGCGTCGTCATGCAGCCAGATGCCGATCGTCTGGCCCGCTTGCACGTCGCTACGCCGCTCGCGGCGGCATGCCTGGCCGGCCCGACACCTTTGCCGATTGCTTCGTGTTGGTTCGCCAGCGCTGGCCTTCGCGCTTCATCGGACGAAGCGGCCGGCGAGCGCCACGGTCTGCAGGCGCGGCAGACTTGCGGTCTTCGTCCGGCGATGGCGTCCCAAGCGTGCCGGGTGACGGCTCGGATGGCGGCTTCGGACGCTCGGCTTCTCCCGCGTTGCTGCGGCGCGTGGCTCGCATGCTGTAGATGCGAGCAACCGAAATGCCAGCAGCGACGTGCCGATCGCGACGGCGACCGAGCGCGGCTACGGGTCACCAGCAATGATCTGATCCGCGCGCATCAATACCGATTGCGGGATCGTGAGGCCAAGCGCCTTCGCGGTCTTGAGGTTGATCACCAGCTCGAACTTCGTCGGCTGCTCGACTGGAAGGTCGGCGGGCTTGGCACCTTTCAGGATCTTGTCGACGTGCGCCGCCGCGCGTCTCGCGAGAGTGTCGAGGTCGGGCCCGTAGCTCATCAAGCTACCCGCGCGCGCCCACGGCCCCCAACCAGTCACAAGGGGGATCCGCTGCCTCCTGGCGAACTCCTCTACGCGGGGACGGTTGGAGTTCATGAACCGCGATGACGCCACCACGAGAGCCTCGGCACGCTCGCGCATGGCGGCCTGGAACGCTTCATCGAAATCCCCGGGCCGCCGTACCTCGAGGGATTGGATGTGGATACCCAGCCGACGCGCGGTCACCTCTGTGTTGCGATACTCGCCGTCGGGATGATCGGGGCTCCAGAGCACCGCGACACGCGCGAGCGATGGAACCGCCTCCTTCAGGAACTGCAACCGCTTCCCGGCCGTCTCCGACGAAACGAACGCGACGCCGGTCAGGTTGCCGCCAGGCCGCGCGAAGCTCGCGACCAGCCCCGCCTCAACGGGATCCTGACTGGTCAGCATGACGACCGGGACCGTCGCCGTCGCATTCTTCACGAACGGGACCATGTCTCCGCCGAGAACCAGAAGGACATCCGGCTTGAGCGATGCGATCTGGAGCGCGAGGTCGCTGATTCGCTCCGGCTGTCCCTCGGCGTAGCGATACTCGAGCGCGACGTTCCGGCCCTCGACGTAGCCAAGATCACGTAAGCCCGCACGGAACGCGGGCAGGTTGGGATCGGCGGCCGGCGTACTGAACAGAAGCACGCCGAGGCGGGCGACTTTGCCCGCCGGCTGCGCTTGCGCCGCGAGCGGGCCGGCGAGGATGCTGAGGACGAATCCGACCGCGAGCGCAACGCGCGCGAACTTCATGCTGCCACCGCCACGTGCTGGTCTAACACCGCCGCGATCTTCCACCAGCGGTCGATCCGGCGCAACTCGACTGCCGGCGCACCTCGTGGACCAACGTTGAGGCGCCGCTGATGGTATCGGCTGAAGCACGCGCGGTCAGGAGTTGGTGACCCCGGCGGGATTCGAACCCGCGATCTCGACCTTGAAAGGGTCGCGTCCTGGGCCAGGCTAGACGACGGGGTCAGCCGCGTCAGTATACCCGGCCCAGGACGCGCGATGCGACGGCGAAGGTCAGGGGGCGGCGGAGATGACCGTCCGCACCTGGACTGGCTGCTCGACACGATACTTCGAGCTGTCGGGGACCCAGACCTGCACCGGGCCCGTCGGGGATTCCACGATGAGCGTTCCTGTCTTCTCGACGCCGATGATGCGGCCCGTGACCACCGCATGGTCACCCGGCTCGGGCGACGGTGATGCAGCGGGATCCGAGGCCGCCGGCGGCGCACCGGAGCCGGCGGGGACCATGTCGACCGGCTGCACGGACATGTCGACGCGGACTTTGGTTCCGGGCTGGAAGCGCTGCTCGGCACCGGCGGCCGCCCACACCTGAAGCGGGCCGTGCTCGGAGCTGACCGACACGCGGCCGCGCGGGTCCGTGGCCGTGACGGTGCCGTTCACGACCTGCTGGTCGATCGGTCCCTTCGGTACCGGCCGCACCGCCATGGCCGGCGTGATGATGCGTGGGATGTCCATCGGTGGCGCCAGCTCGCCGCGCACGGTAGCCGTCTGATGCAGCTGCAGACCGCGCAGCTGATCCGGCGTCACCTTCACGCGGAGGTCCTGGGCGCCGCGGCGCAGGGTCACCGTCGATTCCTGCTCGTCCCAGGTCCAGACCTCACCCGTATATGTGTTGCCCGACGCCTGGGGACGCGCGCCGGACGTGGCGCAACCGCTCAGCAGCACGAGTCCGAGTGCAATGGGCCGCAGTGTTTTCATGGTCATAAAGTACCGACGCGGCCGCGCGCGCGCAATGGGTGCTCCGGGCCACGACGGCCACCGTCCGCTCGAGCCGTCGAACCGATGCCCGTTTGACAACCGGCGGAGATCGGCCGAATGTAGGGCGCCATGACGGTCCTCGACGAAATCCGTGAGGCGTACGCCACCGTCGGCATCGCGCTCGACCAGCCGCTGACGTACGGCACCTACTATCGTCTCCGATGCGCGCGGTGTGGCCGCACGGTCGGCAACGTCGGGGATCGGCTGCTGCCCGGCATGGCCGCGGAGCTGGTCCGGCATCAATCCGATCTCTACGCGCATGGGCTGCTCGGCTGCTCCTGCACGGGCGATGTCTCGAGCAACGGCGAGCTCACCGCGGGCCGCTCCGACCTCTGGCCGTTCTGGCCGGCGGCCTACGCGCACGGAGATCCGCTACCACGTCTCGAAAGTGCCGCTGATCGTCCGCAGCACCGCTTCGACGAGGGCGACCCGCTCCCTCCCGAGTATCGCGAGCTGCTGCTGAAGATGCTACGGCACGAGGGCGAGCGCGCCGGCAACAAGTCGTTCCTGGGGTTCATGGGCACCTGCCTGGAGATTGCCGAGACGCTGTACCCGACGCAGGAGTCACGCCTGCTCAAGGCGGAATACCTCGCCGAGGAGCTGAAGCACGCCATCATGTTCCATCGCGTGGCGGTGGGCCTGCAGCAGGACTTCGCCCTGCGCGACGTGCCCTACGCGCACTACACCTTTCACCTGCCGCGCGAATCGTGGGCCGACGATGCGTTCTTTCACTTCTTCGTCGATCTCAACGGCGCCTTTCACGCGCGGGACTGGCGCGAGTCGAGCTACGTGCCGCTGGCGAAGATGGCGGCCACGGTCGAACGCGACGAGCTGGGCCACTCCGAGATGGGCTATCACTTCCTGCGCGAGATCACGGCCGACGGCCGCGGACGCGAGCTGGCGCAGCGGCTGGTGCAGAAGTGGTATCCGGCGGCGCTGGACATGTTCGGCCGCTCGGATTCGCGGAACGCGCCGAAGTTCATCCAGTGGGGCCTGAAGTCGGTCGACAACGCCGCCATCCGGCAAGCCTACAAGGGCTACGTCGACGCCAAGCTGCAGGCGCTCGATCTCGACGTGCCCGACGAGCGCGCCAACCGGCGTTTTCTCTAGTCGTCCCCTCGCCGTCAGGCGGCGCGGCGCACCAGCGACTCCACCGCCCGGGCGAGGATCGCCGGCTCCACCGGCTTCGCGACGTGCACCTGGAAGCCGGCGGCCAGCGCGGCGTCCCGATCTTCCGCGCGCGCGAAGGCCGTGACCGCCGCCGCGGGAATCGCGAGGTTCAGCTCGCGCACCTTGCGCATCAACTGATAGCCATCTTCTTCCGGCATCGAGATGTCGCTCAGAAGCACGTCGTAACGCTCGCGGCGCAGGACGTCGAGCGCGGCGGCGGCCGAGCCGACGGTGGCGACCTCCGCGCCGCACTGGCCGAGCACCGTGCCGATCAGGGCGCGGGCATCGGGCTCGTCGTCGACGACGAGGATCCGGAAGCCGTCCAGTCGCGGGAAGTCGAGCGCGCTCTCGCGGCGCGCCGGTGAGGTCGTGGAGGCGAGCGGCAGATGAACCACGAACGTCGCCCCGCGCCCGAGCCCGGCACTCTCGGCCGTGACGCGCCCGCCGTGCAGATCGATGAGGTGCCGCAC
>Ga0070741_10011444_pt1 | contig 16386 bp, 20 predicted proteins | sample Coa_R1_4_FD_66440 | JGI IMG/M metagenome (GOLD analysis project Ga0070741, IMG submission 66440) | Surface soil microbial communities from Centralia Pennsylvania, which are recovering from an underground coalmine fire - Coalmine... | ecosystem: Environmental > Terrestrial > Soil > Unclassified ...
CACCCGGTGTCCGTCTCCGCGGCCGCGGTGTTACTGGATCCGGAGCCGTGGTACTTCCAGGTCGCGACCGTGGCCGTGCAGGCCGATCCGGCGTTGGCATTGAAGCAATCCCGGAGCGCCGTCTCGCCGGCATTCACGATCAGGTTGTGGTTCCGCCGGATCGCGATCACCTGGCAGGGATCGGCCGCGTAGGCCGCCCGGGCCCCCAGCCAGGCCAGCACGTCCTTGGCGTCCCTCGTGTGCGCCAGGGCCGCGATCCGGGCGTCCGGGGCCTCGCAGCCGCGCGCGACCGTCGGATGGAAGCCGATGGCGGTCAGGTAGCCGCCGATCCCGGCGGGCTCGCCCATGATGACGCGGTAGAGTCGACCGGGGCTCACGCCGGCCGTCGCCATGGCCAGCGGCGGACCGATGAGGATCCCGATCAGGAACGCGGTGGCGCATCGCTTCCAACCCGTCGTGGTGATCTCTCTCGCTCGCATGACCCGCTCCCCCCTACGGCGCCTCGACGCCAGTGATGGTCACCCACCCATCGGCGGCGGTCGCGTAGTGCAGCCGGGCCGCCCCCTGATAGACCGGACTCTGATCGATTGGGATCAGCCGGATGCGACGCACGAGAACCGCCGATTGGCCGGAAATCATCTCGAGCCCCACGATGGGCAGGACGACCTTCACGCCGCCAGCGGTATAGTGCTGCCCACGAATCGTCACCGGCGTGGCCGGGTCGAACTTTCCGTGCTTGCCCGGCGGTATCGTCATCTGGCCCTTCCCCCACCGCACCAGGAACGCGAGCGCCGCCACGATGGGGCGCTGGAGCTTCGTGGGCTTGAGGCTCGGCGGGCGGATCACGCCAATCTTGCCCCTCGGCGTGACGGCCACGGAGAGCTCCTGGGTCTCGCCGCCCGGACGAATGACCTTGATGGAGAAGGACTCGCCCGCCTTGAGTGCATCGTGCTGGGCGACGGCGGGGACCGCCAGAGCCAGGATGACGATCAAGACCAGAATGCGTGTCATGAGAGCACCTCTCGAAGCTGCACCGTCAGCTCGTACTGCTGAGGCAGCATCCCGGTCCATTTGGCGCTGAGGCACTGCACCCAGCGCAGCGTCGCCTCGTCGTCATAGAGAAAGAATGGCGGGCCATCGCCGCCAATCGCGCGATAGAAGTCTCGCCAGACATCGCGCTGATCGCGCGTGATCATCGGGATCACCCACTCGGCTTCCCACCGGGCTGCGCTCCGGATATAGCCCACCCATCCGCCGGCTTCCGTCTCCTGGCCCACCACGTTCGGACGATCATTCGCGCTCGTCGCGAGCAATGGCGCCTGCGGCATGACCACGGCAGGGGCTGCCCAGAGCTCCGCGAGTTGGACGGTCGCCGGGCCGCCGGTGATGCGGAGGCGGGAATAGCGCAGCACTGTGCCGCTGCAGAAGATGCGGAAGGCGGCCGCATCGAAGATCCCGAGCGTGCCCAGGATCGTCGGACTCGTGAATAGCGCATCGGCTGCCGTCTCGACCACCAGCACCGCGCCCGCCAGGTTGTGGCCGGCCGTGCCCAGCACGGCATCGAAACTGAGCGGCGTCGCCCCTTGATCCCACACAATCGGGCCCGTCCCCTCCCAGAGCGGCTGGGCGAAGCCATCGGACAGCCGGGTGATGGGACGCCCCGATACCGTGCTCGCGGCCGATACCGTGCTGGTCCGCAGCCGGTTCGGGCCATAGAAGATCGGCGCGCTCACGCATGGGCTCCGCGGACGATCATCACGGCGCACGCCCATGCCTGATCCGCGAATCCTTCGGCCTGATGGAGATAGGCTCGGGCGATCTCGAGCTGCTGCTCGCTGGCCGCGCGGCGCTCGGGCGTGACCTGGACGACACGCAGCGCCTGCTCGGTGCGCCGGATCTCCTGGCGGATCGACTCCAGGGACGCATCGAGGCCGGAGAGATCACGGGCCAGAGCCGCGCGCGTCATACGCGGCCCCGCTTGCTTTCGTCCCGCACTGCGGGCACGACGACTCGAGCCAGAACGGATTTGTCGACCACCAGCTGCACGATGATCGGCGCGGACTGGCCTCGGGATCCTCCGGACGGAGGCTGAACTGGCTGGGACGAGACGATGCCACCGACCGCATAGCTGCCATGGCCGTCGCCCCGGCGTCGCATCAGGGCCTGGACCGTGTCCCGCGGGATCACCAGCTCGCCCGGATGCACGATCGCCGGCACCCCAGCCGATCCGAGGCCGGGCACGAGCCCGCCCGAGTCAAAGTTGAGCTGGGGAGTCCGGAATGGCACGCCGAGACCCGCGCCGGTCGCCTCCGCAGCCGCCTGGAACGCCGCGAGCGCAGCATCGGCGAACTTCTGCTGCAGATCACGAATCTGCTGCAGCAGCCGGTTCCGCTGCTCGTCGAGCTGCTGCCGCTCCTGCATGATCGACGCGACGAGACGATCCTGGTCGAGCTGGTCCTTGTGGGCGTCCAGAAACGCCTGGTACTGCTTGATCGCCAGGTCCCGCAGAGATCCCGTGCTCTGCACGATGCGGTTCCGGAGCTCCTCGATCTGCCGCCGCAGCTCGGGATCCTGGACGAATCCGAACTCGCCCTGGGTGCTGAGGGCGGCGAGCTGAAACTGAAGATCGCCGAAGCCACGCTGCACATCTCCCGCCACAGCCGCGAGATTCGCCAACGCCGCTTGCTGCGCCTGGATCGCCTGGGTAACGGCGTGGGCCGCTGCCTCCTGCTGCTGCGCGAACTGCTGGCCGAGACTCACCACTTCCGTCATGCCGATCCGCTGTTTTTCGATCTCCACCGAGGAACGTGCCCGGGCCTCCGAAATCGCCGCCTCTTCCTCGCCGATCTTGGCCGTCAGCTCATAGATCTTTGTCTCGGCCTCCGCGCGCGCCTGGACATCGGAGGACTGCGCCGCCACCTGCTGGGCCTCGATCTCGCGCCGGAGGTTCGCGATCGTCGTCTCGTGGCGCTGCACCTCTTCCGCCAATGCCCGCTCAATGCCATCGATCCGGGCCTGGGCCAACACCCGCTCGGCGCCCTCGGCGTCGCCGGAGGCCTTCAACCGCGCGGCCCGCAACTCGGCTTCCCCGTCGATCGCGGCATCCCGCGCCCGCGCTTGCGCATCGACCAACCCCTGCTCGGCTGACGCGACGCGATTCGCGAGGTCGGCCTGTTTCGCCGCCCGCTCGGCGACGGCCTGCTCGATCCGCGCCTGGGCCTCCAGGTGGATCGCCGCGATCTGGTTAGCCGTCGCCTGCTCTTTGGCCGTGACGGCGGCCCCGACTGCCTGGGTCTTCTGCTCGCGGAGCTGATTGACCTGGTCGAGCTGAGCCTGGAGCTTGGCGGCCTCCTCGTCGCGCCCTTCGTCTTGGGCCTGCTGGATGCGCTGCTCGATCTCCGCAGCCTTGCCGAATTGCAGATCGAGGCTCCGGTTATAGTCCTCGAGCTTGGCCGCTTGCGCCTGCCGGAAGGCGTCCAGATCGGCCTGCTGGGCGGCGATGCGGCCCTGCGCCGCCGCCTGCTCGGCCCCCACGGTGTCGCCGGCCAGCCGCCGCTCAGCCTCCGCGCGGGCGTTCGCGGCCGCCAGGACCTCGGCATTGGCCGCCAACGCGGCCTGGGTCACCTCCTGGCGGAGCGCGATCTCGGCGGTGGCCAGATCCTCCTCGAGCTTCCGGCGCTGCGCCGCGGCCTGGGCCTTCGCCAGTGTGACCTTGGCCTCGGATTCCGCGTTCGCCGCCGCCACGCGGGCATCGTCGGGACGGACCCCAGGACCCAGCGCCTGGATCTTCGCCTGCCGCTCGGCCTCGGCGGCCGCGAGGGCGCGACCCAGCCCGGCCTCGATCTCCCCGATGCGATCGTGCGCCGCCTGCGCCTCGATCTGACGGACCTGCAGCACGGCATCGGTCCGGACACGCGCCGTCTCCAGGACCGCCGCCTGCTGGGCCTTCTCGAACTGCAGGGTCTGCGCCTGGTTCTGCGCGATCGCGAGCCGACGCTCATTCTCGGCCTTGATGTCGACGTCGGCCTGCTTGGCCTTGAACTCGCCCTCGATGCCCTCGCGCTTGCTCGCGAACAGCCGATCGCGGAACGAGGGTGGGAGGATCGCGCCCACGAGGCTCTCGATCGTCCCTGGGCCGCCCACCTGGGAGAGCGCCACGTCGCGCTCCGCGGTGAGCGAGCGCGTCGCCTCCTCGCGCTGGCGTCGGATGCGTTCGAGCTGGGCAGCGAGCGTGCCGGCGAGGCCACCGAGGATGTCGCCGCGGGCCGTGGCCCGGATCGCCTCGACGGCCGACTGCACTTCTCGGAACTGGCTCTGGATGCCTTCCGCGAGATTCGTGACGCTCGCGAGGGTCCGGGTCGATTGCTCCTGGGTCTCGCGGAGCCAGTTGATCAGCGCGAGACCGGCCCCCGTGATACCGCCGAGGATCAGGGGGAAGCCCCCAAGGGTCCGGATCAGCCCGTGTAGGGATGACCCGACGATCGGCACGTCGCTCGCCAGGTCGTGGAGCCCTTCGCGCGCCACGCGCTTCAGCCCGTCGGCCGCCGCGTCGGCCCGCGCCCGGACCGGCGTGAGCCCGTTGCTCACGAGCGTCGATGCGGTGCCCCACGCGCGGCCCCAGCGCACGAAGTCGTCGGCCCCGTGCCGCGCGAACAGGCCGCTGCTCTGGATCTGACGCCCGAGGGCATCGAGGATGGGCGAGGTCTGGCGTGTCCGCTGGACGGCCTGGCCGATCCGGTTGATCGACTGCTCGGCCTGCTTCGAGCCGTTCGTGAACCGCGCGACGTCGAGGTCGAGCCGGGCGATCAGCTCAGCGGTCGCCATCACTGCGCTCCCGCGTCTCCGGCATCCCGCCGCCTCGGTGATCGGCCGGGCTCCCGAGCAGGAACCGCATCCACCGCACGTCGGCCGCCGCCGTCTCGGCGGGGCTCGGCTCCGGCGATTCGCCCGGCACGGTGCCCGGACGGCGCCCCAGCATGGCGCGCATCACGGTCTCCAGCTCCGTGCCGGCCTTGACGTGCGGGAGCATCGTGACCGCGAGCCGCTGCGCCTGGCGATCCTCATCGGCGGCTCGCCACTGCCGGTGAGCCCGGATCTCCCGCCGAAGCTCCCGGAGGGTATAGCGTCTGAACTCCCATGGCCGCAGCGCCAGCTCGGCCGCGAGCGGGGCCAGCTCCGCGATCAGCTCGGTGATCCATCCCGGGGTGACCCCATCGGAGGGCGGTCCGCATCCTCCGTGATGGCGTCGGCCTTCGGCAACACCAGCTCCGACTCGATCGCCGCATCCAGGATCGCCGTCTCGGCCTGGAGGAGCGTGCCGCCCGCCGTCGCGAACTGCTTGACCCAGGCCCGCACCTTGCCGAGCGTCAGGGTCTTGTCCTGCCGGCTCCACACCGCCCACAGGATGCGGACGATCTGGTCGATCGTGAGGCCACGCTGCTGGAGGATCAGACCACGAAAGGGCTGCCCGATCGCGGCCTCGGCCGCCTCCACGGCGTCGAAGTCGAACCGGATCTCCCGGGGTGCCCCGCCCATCTCGAGGGTGACCATCACGGACCCTTTCTCGGCGCAGGCGGCCCGCGCGGGCCAGTCGCGCCATCAGGGGCCGCCCTCGGGCGCGGCCCCGCCGGTGGTTAGCCCAGCGTCGGCTGGGGGTCGCCGAGGATCGTGACCTGCAGCTGCGCGGTGAGCACGTTGTCGATCGGGGCCTTCGGTGCGAACTGCGAGACGAAGCCCTTGAACTGGAACACGGTGTTGCCGACGTCGGGGTAGACGATCTGCCAGTACCGCTCGGTGCCCGCGACCATGTCGTCGTAGCACTGCTGGTGGACAGCGTTCGCCGGATCCCAGATGACCTCCGTGCTGACGGTCCCCCAGTCCTTGAGCCCCTGCTTCTTGTCCTTGAAGCCGCTCGGCGTGTCGTGGCTCGTCACCTCGACCTGGTCGGCCGAGAAGCCGTCGAGGGTGATCTCCCGGCACTGCGGCACGGTCTGAAAATTGGTCGCGGTGCTGAGGTCGCCCGCCTGGAGCAGCGTGCCCTTCCCGAAGATCTTCGAGGCCATCGTCACCTCCTACCGTGCGACAGCGCGTGCAGGAGAGCCGGCACGTCTGCGCCCCGCAGCTCGTTGAGGGTCTTGCAGTCGCGACACCGCACCCAGATCCGCGCCATCGGCCCGAGCCCGTCGGGCTCGTACTGGAGCAAGCGCCGCCCGCAGCCGGTGCACCGGAACTCCCGAGACGACGCGCCGACCGGCTCCCGCGCCGGCTCTACCACGGCGAACGCCATTGGCCCCGACCGCTACGAGCTGGTTCCGAGGATCAGCACATCGTATGTCACCGACGTGCCGCCCGCGCTGTTCGTGATCGTCAGCAGATCGCCCGTCCCGGCGGTCACCGTCTTGCCCGCTCCTGTCGGCGCGAACCACGCGAAGATTTCGCCTGGGCCGAGCGCGATGCCGTCCCCCGCCGCCAGGAAGACCGGCACGCCGTTCGCCGCCGGGCGCGTGACCTGGACGTCGTTCGTGTTGCCGTCGGCCGCCTTGATGATGACGGCCTTGACCTTCGCCAGCGCGATCGCGGCCCCGTAGACGCCCTGCAGCGCGCCCGCGAGGTCGAGGTCTTCGGACGCCGACGCGGCCAGCGTCCGCTGGTCGGTGAACAGCAGGTCGGCCTGGCCCCCCGCCACCCCACTCGCGATCGCCCACTCGTAGGCCTTCTCCAGCGGGAACTCGGCCGACCCGAGGTCGAGTGCCTTCACCTCGCGGAGACTGGCCTTCACGGAGAGTCGTCCCGTCAGGCTCATGCCGACCTCCTCCTAGTCATAGGTCGCGGGCATCACGGCCGCCCACGTCTGGCTGACCCAGGCGACAGGCTCCAGACCGCCCTCGTCGGTATCGGTACTCTCCGGCCGGAGCGTCAAGACCAGTCCGCCGAGCGTCCGCTCCCCGAGCAAGCACGCGAGCTGGTCCGCCCACGCCCGCTCGAGCCAGGTGCCGGCGAGCACACCGCTCCGCTCGCGGACGTAGGCCTCGACCGTGAAGCGGAACGTGTCCTCGTAGGTGCCCTGCGCATCGGGCTCCAGGCGGCTGCCGATCGACCGCATGACGCCGTAGACCGGCCCGATCTCCAGCTCCGCTCGGTAGGCGTCAGCCCCGAGCAGGGCGCGCGTCACCAGGGCGGGCGTGGCCCAGTACGCGGCACCCGCCTGGATGGTGCCGAGGCGCGCGGCCACGGCGGCTAGCACCCGCTCTCGGCGTGGCTCCTGGTCAGGCGGCATCGCCCGTCACGGCCGGCCGGCCCTGCTGGAGCAGGAAGTCGATCTCGTGCTGGAGATTGCGCTCGAGGAGTGCCACCCCCGCCGCCTGCTGGGCCTGGAAGAGGCGCCGGCGGATCGTCACGTACGGCAGCGACGGCCCGAAGAGCTCCAGGATGGGCAGCCGTGTGCGGCCCTTACGCCGGAACACGCCGCGGTGACCGCTCGCCATCGTGGCCAGGAATGATCCCGGCACGAGCCCGCGGCCGCCCGCCGAGAGCCGGTACGTGACGCCGGCGGCTGTCTGGCGCGCCCCGAAGGCGACCAGCGGAATCCGTCGCCCGGACACCCGGATCACCGCCGTCATCCCTCGCGCTGTCGACCGCAGCAGCGTCGTCGCCGGCGCCACGTCGGCCTGCCGGATCGAGACCTCCTGCGCGAGCGCCCGGATCACCTTGCGCCGAATCGAGACCATCGTCCGGTTCAGAGCGCGGCTGACGGCCAGCGGCGCGTTCGCCCCCAGGGCCGCGAGCCGATCCCGGAACTGCTGGACGCCCTCGACCCGGACCTCGATCGCCTCGGCCATGAGTCAGCTCACGACCGCGCGGAACTCGTCCGGGCGGGTGTCGTCCACGCGATCCACGCGCCAGCTTCGGAGCCCACGATGGTCCAGCGCCGCCTCGACCGTGCTGCCGACCGGGAGCGCCGGGACGTCCGCCGTCGCGATGGCGAGCACCTTTCGCAGCTCGACGGCGGCCGCCGGGGCCATGTGGATCGACCCGATCGCCGGCGCCGGCGGGCGCCCGCAATCGATGACGGTGGTGGAGACGGGCGCGCCACCGCTCGGCGTGACGGTGGCCGTCACTCCGAAGGCGGCGAGCGCCGCGTCCAGGTCGGGGCGAAGATCGGCCATCCCCCCGCCGGCATCAGCTCTTCGTGAGCTTGATCACCGCCCGTGGCCGCACACAGAGGTGGAGCGGGTTCGACTGCGTGTGGAGCTGCACGTAACGGTTGAAGCCGCTCGGGTCGGGCGCCTGCTTCGCATAGACGGGGAGTCCCAGCGTGTTCACTGTCTCCATGAAGTCGGCGGGCGCATTCCGCCGGATGAAGATCGAGGGCGACGTCTTGGGGACCAGGTAGGCTTCGTCCGCATCGAGGAACGCCACGGACGAGCCACCCGGGTTCACGACGGTGCCGCGGTACTCCTCCCACACGACTCCGCCGAACGTGAACCCGCTGTACCGGAGGTCCTGACCGAGCACCTGGCCCTGCTGGTACTGAAACGCCGCCTTCACGCTGTCGTGCGCCACCAGCGCGTCGAACCAGTTGGCCCCGCAGAGCCCGATCCATGACTGCGCGACGATGCCGTCGAGCTCGGCCTCGGCCAGGCGCTTCGCCGCCACGATCACGCCCCGGACGTCGGTCGTCGACGTGCTGAAGGCGAAGTCCTGGGTCTGCTGGCTCACCCCGAACTCGGTGAAGAGGTTCAGGAGGGTGGACCCGTCCGCGTCCAGGAGCACGCCCTGGAGCGCGCTCATGCGATGCCGCTCGTGGGTCACCTCGTGCATCTGCCGGAGCTCGGCCAGCCGCTCGTTCACGATCGCCTGGACGAGCTGGAGCTCCGTCTCCGACCCGAAGGCGCGGACGTTCTGGACCTCGTCCGCGTTCACGGTGGACTCGCGGACCAGGTGCGGCACCGCGAAGCTCCGCACCACCCGCTTGGTCGAGCCGATCGGATCGGGCGCGGGCCCCCCGCGGGGCGAGGTCTGGATCAGCGAGAGCTGCCCCGCCTTCTCCTCCACCATGACCGAGGTCGTCGCGATCCCGCGCTCGTCGCTGTAGAGCCCGAGCTCGGCCAGCCGCATCGGCTGGTACTTCGCCTTCAGGAAGGCGTGGGTGAGCTCCTGCAGGCTGAACCCGTCGGCCTTGAAGACGTCGAGGCTCGGCATGGTGGTCCCTTCCCTCCTCGCCCTACAGGGCGATCACCCCGCGCGCGGCGAGGTCTCGGTAGGCCGACTCCTTCTGCGCCGCCGTGATCGCGGCCGCCCACTGGAGTGCGCTCTTGCGCACCTCGGCGTCCCGGCTCACGAGCACCCCCGGCAGGTCGCCAGCCGAAGCGTCCACGGCGTCGTAGAGGATCCCCGCGACGTCGTCGCGGCCGTCGTAGGTGGTCGGGTCCCACGCCACGACCTTCCCGCTGAGCTCGTTGAACACCGCAACGTTGAAGTAGTCTCCGACCGCGAAGTCGGTCGAGCCGTCGGTGATCGTCAGGTTGAGCTGACGCTGGTTCGCGAGCACGAGCGTGCCGCCCGCGCCGGCGACGATATATCCGACCGCCACCTCGTCCCCGTCCGGGCCCACGACCTTGAAGGCGCCGCCGTTCGTGATCGCCTCGATGCATTCGACCCGGTAGTGCCCGGTCTTGGCATCGGGCCCGAGCGAGAGGCCCGAGATCGTGCCGTTCCCGGTCCCCACCACGGTCGGGGCCGTAGTGCCCACGACGATCGTGAAGGTGTCGTTCAGCGCGAAGTCGGTCGAGCCGTCGGTGATCGTGAAGTTGATCTCGCGCGAGCGGTAGGTCACGCTGCCGGCGGCCATGACGGCGTTCGGGAGCGCCCTGCCCGCCGGGTTCGTCACCGAGAAGGTGCCCCCGTTCGCCGCGATCGCGATGCACTTGACGACGTAGTTGCCCTTCTGGATCTCGGGACCGGCGAACACGGCCGACATCGTGCCGTTGCCGGTGCCCACGACGGTCGGCACCGAAGCCCCGCCGACGCCCTTGGTCACCCGGCCGACCACCGCCCCCGCCGCCAGATTCTGGCCCGAGAGCACGGTGATCGACTCCCGGCGATTCACGCTCCGCTCGGCCAGGAGGAACTCGCCCGCATGCTGGGGTTCGGTGAGTGCCGACCCGCCGGCGATCGCCGGCATCCCGGCGATACGCCAGGCGTCGAGCCACGCGAGCCCGGCCCCCCGCGCGTCACGCACTCGCTGGAGCCGACGCCACAGCGGCCGGGTGGCGACATCCACGTGGGCGCGCAGGGCCGCGAGCACGGCCAGGATCGGCAACGTCGGCAGGGACCAGCGGGCGATCCGCTTCATGGCGTCAGGCTCCTTTCGCGCCGTGCAGGCCCTCGTAGACCTCGAGCACGTTCAACCGCGGCCGCCGGGCCTCGCCCGCGCCGTCGGGCTCCAGGTGCGACTGGATCTCCGCGCCGTCGCGCAGTGCGGTCACGATCACGAGGTGCGACTTCACGTCGGCCGGACTCATCGCGCTCCGGATCAAGCTCTCGGCCAGGGCCGGCGCCTGGGCCGCCGCACAGAGCCCCCGGATCTCGCGGGCTCGGGCCTCGGCCGCCGTCCGGGCCGCCGTCTCCCGCTGGAGGCGCTCGGTGATCGCCGCCATCGGCTGGCCCAGGAGATCCTCGGCCAGCTCAGGGAACCCGGCCGCCTTGCAGGCAGCGATGACGGCTTTCGGGTCGGGCGCGGTCGGCTCGGGCGGATCGACCGCGGGCCTGACGACGAGCGCCTCGACGCGCGGGCGAAACGCCTCGGGGATCGTGCCGAGCCGCGCGAGCACGTCGGGCCGGAAGCTGGCCGACACGGCGGCCCCCCGCACGATCTCGTGGGCGAATCCATTCGCGACGGCCTCCTCGGCGCCCATCCACGTCTCGGCATCCATGAGCTCGTGGATCTGCTCGGCGGCGAGCGGCGACACCCACTGGTAGGTCGCCACGATCGAGTCGCGCACCCGGTCGAGGGCCTCGGCCATGGCGCGCAGATCCTTCGCCTGGCCGAGCGCCAGGCCGACCGGGTTGTGGACCATCACGAGCGCGTTGTCGGCGATCCGGATCGGGTCGCCGGCCATGGCGAGCACCGAGGCCGCGCTCGCGGCGAGTCCCTCGATCGAGACCTCGACGGTCCGACCCTTCTCGGCCCGCTGGGCCCGGAGGGCGTTCGCGATGGCGGTGGCATCGAACGGATCCCCGCCCGGGCTGTTGACGTGGACCCGGAGCGTCATCACCGAGTCGGGGAGCGCCTGGAGGTCGGCGAGGAACTGCTTCGCCGTGACGGCCTGGTCGTTCCAGAACGAGGCGCCGATCTCGTCGTAGACCCAGAGGTCGGCGCTCTGCCCGTCGGCCGCGTTCGCGATCCGATACCACGATCGCAGCGTCATCGGCGTCCCCTCGTCCGTTGGACCCACCGTGTGCGTCTCACGCGAGCGATGGTAGGGCCGGGTTCGCCGGCCCCCACGGCGTGGGGGACAGGTGAGGGGGACGGGTGAGGGGGATACGAGAAAGGGCTTGACAGGGGTGGCGCGCGGGCGCGCCGGACGTTATTCGGGCGGCGCCGGATCGGGCACTTCCGGGCCGGCCGGCCGGGCCTGCGCGAGCCCGGCGGCGCTCGTCTTGCGCGGGTCGGAGTCGCTGACCAGACCGAGCCGATCATCGCGGGCCGCATCCTCGGCGCGCTGGCGATCCACGTCCTCGACGTCGTAACCGCGGGCCTTGACCTTCATGGTCCGGCTCGCGAACCCGGCCCGCACTTCGGCGGTGTCGGCCTCGACGTCCTGCACCGGGTTGATGTACGGCCACCGATCCGTCGCCCACTCCACGTCCCGCCACGGCGCCGGATCCCGGAAGTAGGCCGGCGGCACGGTGAGCGCCCCCGAGAGCACCGCGCGATCGAACCACGCGGCCCAGATCGGACGGCAGAATTGGTGGATCAGGACGGACCACTGGAGCTGCTCGAGCGACCGCCGGAAGTCCTGGAGGATCACCCGGATCGTCCGGTCATTGACCTGCGCCATGTCGCCGGTGAGCGCGTGGTAGGGCACGCGCGCGGCCACGGCGATCTTCCGGAGCTGCTGCCGCATGAACGCCTCATAGGTGTTCCCGGCCTCGGGCGGCTCGTTGAAGTGGAGCTCCTCGCCCGGCAGGAGCTCCCCCATCGCGCCCGGCTGCATCGGCACGATCGGCCGGTCCTCGGCATCGCGCGTGATCGGCTGCCCGGAGAACGGATCGACGGTCTCGCCGACCGCGCTCGGCGCCCGCTGGATCCAGCCCATGAACATGTTCCCGAGCTGCCACCGGAGGAGCGTCGCGTCGTCGCCCACGTCCAGGTCGCGCATGGTCAGGAGCGCTCGGAACAGCCGCGGCAGGCCCCGGAGCTGGCCCGCCCGGAGCGGCAGATACACGTGCAGCACGGCGTCGGCGGGAAGCCGGACGAGCGGACCGGCGGCCGCGCTCGTCACGTCGGCGTCGTCCGGGTGCTCGGGATAGAACCAGTACGCGAGCCGCTTCCCGATCGGCGAGATCTCGATGCCCGCGCGCACGCGATTCGGCCCCCGGACGCCCGTGTAGTCCAGCGGGCAGAACTCCGCCTCGAGAAGCTGCAGCTGGAGCGGCACCGGCAGCCCATCCTCGGGGAGCCGCGCCCGGAGGCGCGTGAAGACCTCACCGGCTTCCTCCCACTCCCGCGTGACCTGGGCCAGCAGCCCCGCGAAGTCGAGCCGCCCGTCCGCATCGCACACCTCGGTCCAGCGAGTCCACAGCGTCTGCACCTGCTCGCGGAAGGCTTCGTCCGGCGCGAGGCTCTTCGGGCTGATCCCGCAGCCGACGAGCTGCTCGACGCGGATGTCGATCGCGCCGCCGCCATACGGATCGTTCCGGTAGGCCTGGCGCGAGCGCGCCCGGAGCGTGGCGAGGTTCGGGAGGGTCGCCGCGTTCGGCCCGACGGTCGGCGCATACCAGCCGGTGGCCCGCCGGGTCATCGTCGCGGACTCGAAGCTGTTGCGGACCCGCGCGGGAGTCGGACCCACCAGCCGGAGCCCGCCCGGACCCAGGCGCACACGCGGCCGGACGGCGAGGGTGCCCATCACGTGCCCTTCGACCCGTAGAGGAGCCACTGGCGCGGGCGCGGCGGGTCCGCTGCCGTCGCCAGCTCGGCCTCGATCAGCGCCAGCGCCTCGCGCATCTCCGCGATCGACCGGTACTCCACGGACCGGTCCGCGAAGCTGACGCGGCTCTCCCCGCGCGCGATCGCGGCCTTCAGCCGGTCGCGGTCGTCGGCGGTCCATGCCATGGCACTGCCGATCGTAGCCCCATCCCACGGCACCCTCACGGCGGAGGGACGGGTGAGAGGGACAGGTGAGGGGGACGCTACGCGGGTCTTGACACCGTGCGGGAGAGATGCGCCGACAGGAGGCGATCGAGGGTTTCGATGTCTCGGTCCGTCAGGAGGCGCAGCTTCCGCGGGTGCCCGCCCATGCGCCCGTAGGTGGGCGGGTCGAACTCGTGGCGAGCCTCACAGAGCAGGTTACGGATCGTCTTGCGGGAGACCCGGAGGAGCGTCGCCGCCTCCGCGACCGTGCGGCGCGCCCGGCGAGAGGGCGCCGTCGCCATCATCGGACGCCTCCGAGATAGGGGCTCGGAACGAAGCGGCGGCGCGGCGCGACCGGATGCGGCGCGGCGACCGCCGAGGCCGCGGCCGGCGCGGACATCGGGGCGGGTGGCGGCTGGCGCAGCCGCTCGGCGAGCGCCTCGAGGCGCGGGTCGAGCAGCCGGAGCGCGGCCAGCGCCAGCACGGCACAGTCGAGCGCCTCGACGCGCGGCCGGCGCGCTCGCCACTCCCGGCGCGCGAGCCCGCGCTCGAACCGCGTGGCGAGCTCCTCGCCCGTCAGCTGATCCACGTACTCCTCGTCGACACTGGTGGGCAGGTGGACGTAGCCGGGCCCGCGCTCCCGGATCGACAGGTTCGCCACCCACATGGCCTTCGCCTGGTCCACCCCGACCGTGTAGAGCAGGACCGTCCGGCCCGCGCGGTCGATCTCGAGCTTCGAGGGGTCAGGGTCGATGATCCGCCGGTCCCAGCCGGCGCGGCCGATGGTGGCGAGCACGCGCGTCCGGCAGACGCCGCAGCTCGGGCACTCGTAGGTGAGCGCCCCCCGCGGCGCCGCGAAGGCGTAGACGAAGTCCGTCTTGTGGCCCGCGCTGTCGATCGCGACGGCCACCAGATGCCGATGACGCCCGTCCGTATCGCGGAGCGGGAGCCGGAGGTGGTCGTCCAGCTCCCGCCACACCTCGGGCCGGGCCGGGTCACCTCGAAAGATGCGATGCTCGGCGATCCAGGTCTCCTGCCCCACGCCCACGGCGAGGCTCGTCATCTCGAGACGGTCGTCCTGAGTATCCACGCCGGCGACCGCCAGAATCACCTGCGGCGGCAGCGTCTCGGCCGTGTAGGGCTCCCGGCGGCTCAGGAGCGCGAGGGGATCCGCGCGCTCCGCGTCTTCCTCCCACGGCTCCCCGAGCGTCTGGTTCTGCCACTCCCGGAGCGCCGCCACGCCGCCCCGGTGCGCCCGGAGAAAGCCGTCCACGATGCGCCGGAGCGTGGCCGTCGAGCTGTAGGCCTCCCAGACGTGGAAGCCGATCACGCCGCGGAACGGCGCGGTCGCGCGCCACGCCCCGCGGGCGATCATGCCGGGCCGCTCCGCATCCTCGATGCGACCGCCGCACGCGGGGCAGATCCAGTGCGCGGTCGCGGGGTCACCGGTGCGCCCGCCCGTCCAGTGCACGTGCCGCCAGGCGAGGACGAAGGGCTCGCCACAGCGGGGGCACGGGACGAAGTAGCGGCGCTGGTCGCTCGCGAGGTACTCGCGCTCGATCCGCGACGCCCCCATGCGGGTCGGGGTCGAGGTCAGGACGTGGAGGCGATTCCAGAACCGCTTCGTCCGGGCCAGCCCGAGCGCCAGCGGATCCCCCTCGTCCCCGAGGGTCGCGGGATACTTGTCGATCTCGTCCGCCAGCACGATCCGGATCGGGTCGGAGGCGAGCGGCGTGGCGCTGTTCGCGCCGACCAGCGTCAGCGATCCGCCCGGGAAGAGCACCTGGAGGAGCGCGCTGCTCGCGCGGCGGCCCTGCCGGGGCGCGATGCGGACGGTGATCGCTGGCGTCGCGCTCAGCATTGGCCAGAGCCGCCGTTTGGCGATCCGCTTCACGAGCCCTTCGGTCGGCTCGATCAGCAGGATCGGCGCGGGATCGTGGGCCAGGAAGTAGCCGATCAGGTTCAAGAGGCATTCCGTGGCCCCGACCTGGGCGCTCTTCATCAACACGATCGTGTCCGCCCCCTCGTGGGCGGCATCCATGATCCCGCGCTGGAACGGCTCTCGCGCCGTTCGCCACGGCCCGGGCTCGGCGCTGGCCCCGATCGGCAGCCGCCGGTGGGCGTCCGCCCACTGCGAGACGGTCAGTGCCGGCGGCGGCTCGAGGACCGACAGGACATCGTAGAGCGTGGCCGGCGCGCTCATGCGGTCGCTCCGGTCTGCTCCGCCGGCTGCTCGGACCCCGGCGGCCGCCACGCCGCCGCCTCCTTGAGCGCCGCCGTCACCCGGTCCCGCAGGAGCGCCTCGACCGCCCGTGGGCCCTCGCGCGCCGCCAGCGTCGCCGGCTCCGCGAGGGCGGCCGGCAGCGCGAGCAGCCCGGCCCGCACCGCCCCGAGGATCTCCGCCCAGGCCGCCGCGATCTCGGCCCGCGGCACCAGGTCGCCCTCCCGCTGCTGGACGTCCAGCTCCGTCCGACGACGCTGGATCGCCGCCAGCCGGGCGCGCTCGGTGTCGAGGTCGGCCACCGCACCCACGCCTCCCGGAGCCGGCGCCGCGGCGCCCGCCTTCGCCCGCTGGACGTACCAGCGGAGCACCGCCGGCATCTCGTACTGCGTCGGCCGACCCGGGCCGCCCGGCACGGCCACCGGCAGTCCCTCGTGCTCCTCCCAGCGGAGCACCGTGCGGAGGTTGACGCCAAGGTAGGCCACGAGCTGCGCCCGGCTCACGAGTGGAGACGGCGTTCTGCTGCGGCTTGGCGATGGCCGTTGGGGCACCTAACCTCCTGGGGATTCCGCGGGCCGCGTTGGCCCGCTCCTGAGGCCGGAGCGCCAGGGGCCCGTCGTCTGGCTCACCGATCCGGCCCCGGCACCACGACCACCCGCCGCACGGCGTCATGGGCGAACTGTCCCGGACGCGGTATCGCGTGGGACAGATCGCCTACGGGCGCGGGCGCCGCCACCGGCCCGAGCGGGATGGCGGTCTGGATCTCAATCCGGCCGCCGACGTGGAGGGTCACGGACTCCAGGCAGCGGAG
>Ga0070741_10011445_pt1 | contig 16385 bp, 14 predicted proteins | sample Coa_R1_4_FD_66440 | JGI IMG/M metagenome (GOLD analysis project Ga0070741, IMG submission 66440) | Surface soil microbial communities from Centralia Pennsylvania, which are recovering from an underground coalmine fire - Coalmine... | ecosystem: Environmental > Terrestrial > Soil > Unclassified ...
CGTCTCGCGCGCCCATGGCGTCGATATCGAGCCGGTCACCGACGTGCATGGCCTCAGCGGGATGCACGCCCAAAGCGCGGCACGCCCTACGGAAGATGGCTTGATGCGGCTTGGCCACGCCGATTTCGCCGGAGATCAGTACCACGTCGAAAGCGGACTGAAGCCCTAGCGCATCAAGCTTTGCCCGCTGGTGTTCGCCGGATGCGTTGGTGATCGCGGCCAGCCGCAGGCCCAGCGTGCGCAACGCCCGAAGGCAGGGCAGCGCATCGTCGAACAGCCGCCAGGCTCTCCTGACGGCAGCCGTCCGGCGTTCCTCGCGCCGGACCACCTCGCCGTCGCACAGGAACTCACCCCGGCGGGCGAAAAAATCCTTGGTGCGTTGCCGCAGCATCAGCTCGAAGCCGATCTCTCCATCCAGGTAGCTCTGGTAGTGCTGATCGGTCAACGCGCACCACTCAACCCACGCGTCATCGGTGCCGAGCAACTCACACAGCCCCGCGCGAGTCGATGCCTCGTAGTCCACCAAGGTGGCGTCCACGTCGAAGCACACGGCGGCGACCTGGCGGCAAGCTAACGGGGTAGGGCTCAGCTCCGGCGCGAGAGTCACTCGGTGCACGTTAGAGGGCGGCCAGCGCACGCCGACTCTGCTGACCCGGTGAAAACACGTAACGATTGCGTTGGCGCATTATAACTGTGTGTGACGACTGCGGCGCAGCGCGTGCTCCGGCACCCGAGCCTTGATCAGAGAACATCCGCTACTGAACAATTCAGGCACAGTTCAGCAGCACATGGTGACTCACTGTGACTGCTGCGGGACATGTGGCCGGTATCACAAACAATCAATAGTCGCCATACACGCAATGGTGGAATACGCGATTGACATGTGAACCCTCAATACGGTCTCGTGAAGACCGGGCTGCGGTGACGTGGTCTGCGTATCCGCGGCGAAGGATTCTCCATCTGGGTGGAGTGTCGATGTGGACGCAGGTGGGTCGGTGACCGAGGACCAGGCGCAGCCGGCGCCGGTTCCTGGTGATCGGTCCATGCAGTGGCACGCCTTGGGACCGGTGGAAGCGGTGGTCGCCGGCCGGCCAGCTGACCTGGGACCGCCTCGGCAGCGGGCGCTGTTCGGGCTGCTGCTGAGCAGGGTGGACCAGCCGGTGGCCGTGGACACGGTGATTGAGGAATTGTGGTCAGGCGATCCCCCGCCGGCAGCGATGGCCTCGGTCCGGGCCTATGTGTCGAACCTACGGCGGGTGCTGGAACCGGACCGGCCTCCTCGAGCACCGGCAACAGTGCTCTGTACCCGAGCTCCGGGTTATCTGTTGAACAGCCACGGGGTGGATTTCGATGTACACCGGTTCGATCAGCATGCCGCAGCCGGGCGGGCTGCGCTGGGTAGCGGCAATTTCAAGCGTGCGGTAAACGAATTTGAGGCAGCGCTGCGACTCTGGCGAGGAAAGGCTTACGCCGATGTGAGTGACGCCCCATGGGCAGGTCCGGAGGTAGCCCGGCTGGAGGAGTTGCGGCTGTCGGTGGTGGAGGCATGGTGCCAAGCGCAGCTGCAGTTGGGTGAACACCACGGCGCGGTGGCCGAGTTGGAGATGCACGTACGGGCCCACCCGCTGCGCGAACACGGCTGCGAGCTGCTGGCTTTGGCGCTGTACCGCGCTGGACGGCAGGCCGAAGCGCTGGCAGTCCTCCGAGGCACCCGTACCCGCCTCGTCGAGGAATTGGGCATCGACCCGGGGGCCGTGCTGCAACGGTTGGAACACGACATCCTCACCCACGCGCCAGAGCTTGACTGGCATCCTCCCGGGACGGCGCAGACCGCAGCGGCCGCAAAGCGGCCCGTACCAGCAGGGCCTGGTGCTACTCCGGCTCGTCCTGCCGTGGCCACAAGCCCAGCCATGGCGGGCCCGCCGGTGGCGGGCCCGACGGTGGCGGACTTCAACCTCCGGGCCGACCAACGAGTGGTCTCAACCCATGTGCAGGGCCTGTCCGAGGTGCTTGGCCGGCAAGCAGAACTGGCTGCCCTGCGCGCAGCATTCACCGACCCGGAGCGAGCACAGCAGCCGATGGTACGGGTGCTGACTGGACTCGGCGGGGTTGGCAAGACGAGCCTGGCCCGGGCCTACGCCCAGCGCTACCAGGTGCATTACGGGCTGGTGTGGTGGATCCGGGCCGAAGATCCCGAGGCGGTGCCGGGCGAGTTCCGCGCGTTGCTGGACATCGTGGCGCCGGAGTACGCCGCACACGCCCACGACCCGGTACAGGCAGTGCACGCCGTGCTCGCTAACCGAACCGGCAGCTGGCTGCTGGTCATCGACAACATCGCCAATCCGGAGGCCTTGCGTGGTCTACTGCCCGCGGCCGGGAGGGGTGATGTGCTGGTCACCAGCCGCTCAGCAACCTGGCCGCACCGACAACTGGTGCTGCCGGTCCAACCGCTGGCCGCACCCGACGCTGTCCGATTGGTTACCGCGCTGTCGGGCGATACCGACACGCACAGCGCCGCAGTCCTGGGTGAGGAACTGGGCGGCCTGCCCTTAGCGTTGGCCCAAGCTGCCTGTTATGTCGCCCATAGCGCGCTGGATCTCGCGGGCTACCTGGCGCTGTACCGCAGTCGCCGAGCCGAACTTCACCAGCAGGGTCATGCTCCGGACTACCCCGCGACCGTCGCAACCACCTGGCAGCTGGCCTTCGACCAGCTGTCTGCTCGAGCGCAGGCACTGCTCAACGTGCTGGCCTGGTACGCCCCGGACACCATCCCGCTGGACCGGCTGCTGACCTCCGATACGGATCGTCTTACTCTTCATGACTCCGCCCGCAGCCTGCTCATGCCACTGCTGGCCGACGCCCTGCACCGGCATCAGGCCATCACCGAACTGATCTCTTACAGTTTGCTCACGCGAGTCGGTCCTGGCGGATCGGTGACCGTGCACCGGCTCGTACAGGCCGTTACCGCAGACCGGCTGGCGGCCGACGGCAACCACAAGATCTGGATCGATACCGCCGCGGCCCTTCTCGACGCCGCCTGCCCACCCTGGACCGGTGGCCAGACCACCATCACCGCGTTGCCGGACATGCGCACGATGCAAACGCTGCACACCCATGTCCGGGCCATTATCGAGCACCTTGGGGCCGACCAGCCCATCAGCCTGAGCCTGCGCCACACGCTCATAGAGTGGGCCGGACTGACTGGTGACAGTGTGCGGGCGCGCAGCCTGGGCGCAGCGCTGGTCGCAGATTCCGAGCGCATACTCGGCGCCGATGACCCAGCCACCGCGATCGCCCGCAGCAGTCTCGCACGCTGGACCGGCAAGGCAGGAGACGTGGTCCAGGCTCGGGAGCAGGCCGCGGTTGTCGTGGAGAACATGATGCGGGTGCTCGGGCCCGACGACCGGCATACTTTGCTCGCCCGGATCAATCTGGCCCGATGGACAGGAGAGGCCGGCAACGCCGCACAGGCCCGGGAGTTGGCCGCCGCTGCAGTTGACGATACCGAGCGCGTGCTGGGCCCCGATGACCGCAACACCCTGGTGGCCCGGGCGACGTTGGCCCATTGGACCGGAGAAGCGGGCGATGCGGTCAGCGCCTGGAAACTGGCCACTGCTGTGGTCGAGGACGCCCAGCGGGTACTCGGCGACCGCGACCGGTACACCCTGGTCACTCGTTCCGACCTGGTCCGGTGGACCGGAGAGGCCGGCGATGTGACCGGGGCCCGGGAGCTAGCCGCCACGCTTGTCGAGGACCACGAACGGGTGCTGGGACCGGACCACCGGTATACCGTTCTTGCCCGTGCCGACCTGGCCCGATGGACCGGGGAAACCGGAAACCTCGAGCAGGCCAGAGAACTGGCAGCCGCGGTGCTCGCCGACCTCACCCGGCTCTACGGCACTGGCCATCACCACACGCTGCTGGCACGCAGCCGGCTGGCGCCGTGGTTGCTACCGCTCGGCGGCTAGCCGCTCGCGGTAGGAGTTCGGCGCCCTCATCGGCACTCCAACACAACTCCAATTGAGGGCCAAACGCGGTGGCGCACCGTGGGTGTACTCCGAGACCCAGGGAGCGCCTAATGACCACCGCCACCGTGTGCTTCGCCCCCGCCGATGCCCCAGACAGTGTTGCCTGCCTTCTGGACAGGATCCATCAGGGAGATGCCGCGGCCTGGGACGAGATCGTCCGCCGGTACGGCAAACTTGTCATGACGACCGTTCGGTCCTTCCGGCTACAGGAGGCCGACGCGCTCGATGCAGTGCAGATGACCTGGCTGCGACTGGCCGAAAATACCCACAGGATCCAGTTCCCCGAGCGACTCGGCGGTTGGCTGGCGACCACTGCCCGGCGCGAATGCCTGCATATCCTGCGCCAGGTCAAACCCGTGCCGGGCTTGGTCGACGTCACACCGGACACCGTGGCGGATCCTTCGGTGGGTCCCGAACAGCACGTTATCGACGCGGATACCGTGCAGACGTTACGCAAGCTCGTCGCCGAGCTACCTCCTCTCCGGCGGACCCTGGTCCGGATGCTGTTCACCGATCACCCCCGCTCTTACGCCGAAGTCGCCCGGTGCGCCGGGATCCCGCCGGGCGGGATCGGGCCCACCCGTGCCCGAGCCTTGCGGCAGCTGCGGGACAGGCTCTGTGAACAGGGGTTGGGCTTGGATATTGCCTGACGTAGCCGTCACCTGGTTCCTTGTGACAAGGCGACCAGCGCGGCCTTTGCAGGATAGAGCAGGAACGCCGTACCCTTCGTATGCACGAAATCCGGTAGGCTTTTGACCGTCGCTTCACTGCCTACCCCTGGTATGGTGAATTCCGCCCTGCTGCCGGGCATGGATCGGTTACCAAACAAGGGATCCTGCACCCGGCGGTTGCCGTTATAGACGGGGCTGAAGTCGTTTCGCATAACCCAACTCATCAGCGAGTAGACCACCTTGCGCAAATCTGCACACAAGAACATGCCGACAAGTCCCCGGTCGGCCCCATCGTCCGTAACTCCCTGGAGCGGTGCACCGTAGGGCATACCGCGTCGCAGGAGCCGGGGAATCCCTTCGACGACGATCGGGTCCAGCGGGGTGTCCCGCGGGTTCACGATCCTGATGTGCGCGGAGAACGGGCATCGCCGGCCGTCAGGGTCTCCGGTCGCGTAATCGAAGTCATTGCTTCCGGACAGCTGCGGGTCCGGGCGATCAGGAGCCAGCGCCAGTGGCGTGCCATCGCGCCAGCGACCCATCATCTTGGCAGCGAGCAATTCCTCGGCTTCGATAGCTGGAAGGTCCGGAAAAAGCTGCGGGCCCTGGACGGCAAGAAACTGGTTGAAAGCCGCGACATCCTGGTAAATCCAGCGGAACAGCCCATAGGTGCTGTTCCGGGCGAAGTCTGCTGCCGCACCTCTTGCCGGGGCAGACGGGTACTTGTCAGTTGAATAACCAAGCAGGAAGTTACGGAAATCAATCTGCTCAGGTGAGCGTGGCGCATCGTCGTCCCAGCAGACATTGGGTTGAGAGATCCCATCGGTGTAGCCGAAGTGCATTTTCCGCACAGCAAACCAGCGCCCGGACAGGATCGTGCCATCCCGGCGCGGGATCAACTCGGTCAACCCTGCCGAGCCGGCGAGCTGGCGCACTGCTTGCACCGCGTCCCAAGCAGCACCGTCTGATTGGGCGAACAGGTGCACGACGCAGTGCACGTCGTCAGTGGCGAATTGACCCTCCCACCAGTTCGCCGGGTCGCTGCGACTGCCCGGGACGTCGCCCAAGGCCATCTTGACGGCAGGTGGCCCGAGCTTGAAGACGGCGTCGAACTCCCCCACCATGGCTGGGTCCGCTTCCAACGCATGCAGCCCGTTGCAAGTCACGCCGACGTTGAGCAACGGATCCGGTGCGGTGTTCGGATCCTCATCGGCCATGGTGATCTGCTGCGCAAGCTCGCCGAGGAAAGTGCGAGCACCCGCCCCGGTACCGAAGCGGAAAATCAGGTGACGAGAAGTTACGCGCCGATAGGTCCGAATGAGTCCCTGTACCTCGCTGAAGTCGACCGTCATCGTTTTACCTCAGGTGGTCGGAGCAATTTTATCTTTGATCTCCCGGACCGTGGCATCGCCGAACGCCGAGAACAGGTAGCCGTGATCGTATCCGGTATCCGAGGATTCGCCCAGCGCTTTGAGATTAAGTGAATGAGTGTACTCGTAGAAGCCGTTAGGATTATTAATTTCTTGCCACGGTGGGGCGCCCTCCACCAAGGAGAAGATCCGCTCGAAGACCGTCGGCAGCGCGGTGCGGAAGAACTCCGTGTACGCCATGGGGTCGCCGTCAAACTCGGTCAACACCTGAATATATTTGTTGTCAATGATCAGGATGCGCGCGAAGTGGACGAGTTCCGACTTGGCCAGCGCGGCATCGATCTCCGGCTGGACCTGGTCGGCGAATACCGCCGCCAGCTGCCGCAAGCGCTTCTGGGACTCCGGGTCCTGTTTGAGCGGGGCAGTGAAGTTCAGACTTAATGCCATGGTGATACCTCCCGCCGAGTCGCGACATTCCGAGTATGACTGACGCCAGCATGCGGAGGCGCAATGTTGGCTTTTCGCCGGGTGATCCACCATATTCGCAGCATCCGGTCTGGCCGCAGCAGGCCCAATGGGCGGTCCACCAAACCCACAACGCGGATATATGCCACGCTCAGCGCGACGTCGAAGCTGGCGGCAGCGAGCAGCCGCGGCAAGTAGGCATTCGCTATCCGAACCTTGCGAGAGCGAATACCTGGTATGTCAGGTAACGCCAGGTCCGCACTCATGGCAAAGTCCCATGCCGGATTGATTGTCTTTGCGATCGCTCGGAAATAGCGGCCCGGGTCAGGTTGCCTGTGCTGCCCGAGCAGCCGGCGTAAGGCCAGCGCCTGATTGGCGGCTACGGTCATGCCCTGCCCGTAGACCGGGTTGAACGAGCACACCGCATCACCCAGTACCAGCAGGCCATCCGGGAATTGCTGCAGATCCTCGTAGCGCCGGCGCACCGCGGCAGGAAACCGGAAAGCGACCGGGTTATCCAGGGGCTGTGCCCCGGCGAGCGCGTGGGAGATGTCCCCGAAGGGCAGGCTGGCCGCGAATGTCTCGAAGCCGACCGGGTCGGTCGGTGGATGATGACCGAGAATGCCGGCCAAGGTGAGCATGTGCCGGCCATCCTCCAGCATGCCGAGCACGCCGATTCGCGGGTTGTCCGGCGTATGGCCAATGTGGATCATCGCGTCCGGTCCGAGGGCGCCAGGGCGTAGCCGGTACGTGCGGGTGGCAGCACCCAGCCCGATCTGAATCCGGTCTTCGGCCGGTGGCTGGTAGCCCCACTCGGCCAACCAGACCGGTGTCCGCGATCCGCGGCCGGTCGCGTCTACCACGAGATCTGCCGCCAGCCGCACCTGATCCCCAACCTGGTCCTGCAGCTGCACGCCGGTAACCCTGCGTCCGGCTGTGGTGTCCAGGCCTGCGATACGGCTGCCTTCCAGGAACGTCACCCCAGGCAGCGCTCGCACTCGGGCTCGCACCTGGCCTTCCAGGAACGGCCGGCTGGCGATCAGGCCGGGCACACCACCGTCTGCCCGCCGCAGCCGCTGGCCGCACGGCAGCCAGCGGCAGTGCCGCAACATGTCTCCCGCGCCAGCGCCGGCCTGGGCAGCCTGGGCGATCAGACCAGGGAACAGATCTTCGAGCACCGCGCAGCCGCGAGGTTGCAGTGCGTGATGGTGGCGCCCGTGCGGCACACCACGGCGGTGCACCACGCTGCCGGGAAGGATGTCCCGATCGATGACGGTGACCTTGCGGTAGCCATCGGCAAGCACTCGAGCGGCCAGCAACCCGGCCATGCTCGCGCCCAGAACCACCGCGTGGTCACGGGCTTGCGGCGGCATCGCGAGTCTCCTACCCGCGCGTTGCGATGAGCCTCGGGTCATGGCATGCGCGCTCGGGGTGCTGGGCTGCGTGGCGGTGTCATGGTCGACAATCCCGGTCATAGGATCGCCGAAATGGCGGTCAGCGCAACCGGTTTTGGCTTCAGCGATGCACTCGACGTGCTGCGCCGGGTCTTCGGCTACGAGTCGTTCCGGGGTGCCCAGCAGGAGATCATCGACCACGTCACTGCTGGTGGCGACGCACTTGTGCTCATGCCCACCGGCGGCGGCAAGTCGCTGTGCTACCAGGTTCCCGCGCTGCTACGCCCCGGCGTCGGCGTTGTCATCTCACCGCTGATCGCTTTGATGCAGGACCAAGTAGATGCGCTGCGCGCTGTCGGCGTGCGGGCCGGGTTCCTCAACTCGACCCAAGATCCTGCGCAACGCCGGGAGGTGGAGTCTGCTTTCTTGGCGGGCAAACTGGACCTTCTGTATCTGGCTCCGGAACGCCTGCGCGTGGAATCGACCGGCATCCTGCTGGACCGGGGCGCCATCTCGTTGTTCGCCATCGATGAAGCGCACTGCGTGTCCCAGTGGGGACATGACTTCCGTCCTGACTACCTGGCCCTGTCCGCGTTGCACCAGCGGTGGCCCACCGTGCCCCGGATCGCGCTGACCGCGACCGCCACCAAGGCGACGCACGCCGAGATCGCGGCCCGGCTGAACCTCGCCGGCGCCCGGCATTTCGTGGCGAGCTTCGATCGCCCCAACATCCAGTACCGGATCGTGTCCAAGACCGAGCCGAAACGGCGGCTTCTGGAATTGCTGCACACCGAACACTCCGGCGACGCGGGAATTGTGTATTGCTTAACACGGGCATCGGTGGAAAAAACCACACAGTTCCTGATCGATAACGGGATCGAGGCTTTGGCCTATCACGCGGGGCTGGATACACAGACCCGGGCGGCAAACCAGGCACGCTTTTTGCGCGAGGACGGCTTGGTCGTGGTGGCCACCATTGCGTTCGGCATGGGAATCGACAAGCCCGACGTTCGCTTCGTCGCGCATCTCGACTTACCCAAGTCAGTCGAGGGCTATTACCAGGAAACCGGCCGAGCGGGCCGGGACGGGCTACCCGCCACGGCCTGGTTGGCCTACGGCCTGGCGGATGTCGTGCAGCATCGCAAGCTCATCGATAGCTCTGATGGCGATGACATCCACCGGCGCCGTCTCGCCACCCATCTGGACGCCATGCTGGCGCTCTGCGAGACAGTCGAGTGCCGCCGCGCGCAGATGCTGGCCTATTTCGGCCAGCAGGCTAGCCCGTGCGGCAACTGCGATACGTGCCTGTGGCCACCACAGTCGTGGGACGGCACGATCGCAGCGCAGAAACTACTTTCCACGGTGTTCCGGCTCGACCGCGAGCGCCGCCAGCGCTTCGGCGCAGGTCAGGTGATTGACATCCTGCTCGGTAAACAGACGCCTAAGATCACCCAATTCGGCCACCAGTCGTTGACCGTGTTCGGTATCGGCACCGAATTACGCGAAAGCGAATGGCGCGGCGTGGTGCGCCAGCTCCTCGCCCAGGGCTTGCTCACGGTCGAAGGTGACTACGGCACGCTGGTGCTCACCGAGTCCAGTAGCCAAGTGCTCAGCCGCCAACGGCGAGTCCTGCTGCGCCGCGAACCCGAACAGCCAGCCCGAACGGTGAAGGCTGCGAGAACTCGCTCGGTTGCGCCGGTGAACCTGCCGACCGAAGCAGTGCCTGTCTTCGATCAACTCCGTGCTTGGCGCGCCGCCACCGCCAAGGACCAGGGTGTCCCCGCCTACGTGGTCTTTCACGATGCGACGCTGCGCCAGATTGCCGCCGAGGCACCCGCCAGCCTGGCCGAACTGGCCACGGTGAGCGGTATCGGCGAGAACAAGCTAGCCAAATACGGTCAGCAGATCCTCGCCATCCTTACGGCTTAGCGGGAAGTCACGCAGGTCTGTTCGAGGTAACTCATCAACGTCTCGGTCGCTTTGTCAACGTTGTGCATCTCCTTGAGATGATCTTCCACCTGCTGCATGAGAGCCTGTTTGTTGGACGCGCTGTACTGGCTGGAGCACTCCTGGTGACCACATCGGAACTGGTACATCACTGCCCCTCCATCTCTCAAGCGTTGGCCTACCCGAGCGTTCGAAGGAAAGGCGATCGTGGTTCGGTGGCGACCGTACATGAGGCCAGACCATCGGTGATGTCGCCGCTGCCCTGCTCGGCAGCAACAAAGAAGATCACAATTTTTGCACGTTCGGCACCATTTCATTGTCGCTCAACGCACACAAGCGGTGATTAACCGCGCTGATCCTTCGACCTTCTCGATACTTTTACCCAGCAGCAGTGGACAGAAGCATGAACACCATATGAATACGCGTATTATTGTTTGCCCGCCCTGATCGTACAAGGCACTATCAGGCGGTGCCCGCATTATCGCTGGACATCCGGTTCGCGTTTCAGCCACTGGTCAATCTGCATACCGGTGGTGTAATGGCGATGGAGATGCTTGCTCGACCTGCACACGGTGATGCGCAGTCATTGTTACGTTCCGCCGCCCGCGCAGGAGAGCTTGAACGAGTCGATGTAGCACTGGCAGTGGCCGCCACGCATTGCTCTTCCGACTACGAGACGCTGCTGCCGTTGCACCTCAACCTGATGGCCGACACCGTGGCCGCAGCAACGCCGACGCTTGGCCCGCTGCACCGCGCGCTGCGCGGCACGGGTCGGGAGGCTCATCACACGGTGCTGGAAATCAACCCGGCGCACGCGGCGCTCCACGGGGAGCTTTTTAGCGCTGGGCTGCGGCAGCTGCGAGACGCCGGCTACTGCATCGCCCTTGATGGGGTCGGCGCGGGGAACCATTCACTGACTCTGATTGCGGACGTCAAGCCCGATCTGATCAAGGTTGACCGCGAGGTGGTCGCGGGCCTGCCGCAGAACAGCGGCAGTGTGGCCATCGTTGAGGCGCTGCTGCGCCTGGCTGCCCGTATCGGGGCACAGCTGGTCGCGGAAGGAGTGGAACGTCCAGAACACGTAGCTGCCCTTCGCGAATACGGGGTGGGCATCGGCCAGGGCAACCTGCTGGGGCCACCCAACCGCCGCCCGGTGACCTCACTTCCGATCGCGGGCATCGCGGATTTCCACACCTCGGTCTGCCCCGCCCCGCTCCGCGGCCGGTCCCGGATGCAGATCACTGTTTTAATGCATCCGGCTGTCACGCTCCCACTGTCGGCCACTGGCGAAGATGTCCGCAGAGTATTCAGCAACCGGCCGACGGTCAGCGGCGTCGTGCTCGTTGATAACGATGGAAAACCACGATGCACGCTCGACCGCAACCGGTTCCTGCTCGCTGTCAGCGGGGCCTACGGTCACGCGCTCTACGCCCGGCGGGAGGCCGCCCGACTCGGTGACGAGCCACGGGTACTGGACACCGGTGCCAGCGCATTGGCCGCACTCGAACTGGTGCGCAGCAGCGTGGCGTACCGCAGGTACGACGACATTGTCGTGCTGGATTCCGATGGCCGGTGCGCCGGTACGTTATGCGTCGGTGATCTCATCCACGGCGTCGCCCAGGTGCACCTGGAAGAGGCCACGACGTTGCACCCGCTGCCGGACGCGCGGGCGTCTTGACAGGCAACACCCGACTTGAAAGGGCGAATTAGTCAGACCGTGAAGCCAAGGGCGCGCAGCTGTTCCCGGCCGTCTTCAGTGATCTTGTCCGGACCCCACGGGGGCATCCATACCCAGTTGATCCGCACATCATTGACCAGCCCCCCACCGGGGCCGCCGGTGAGCGCCGCCCGGGTCTGGTCCTCGATGACATCGGTCAAGGGGCAGGCTGCCGATGTCAGCGTCATGTCAATGGTGGCGAGATTGCCCTCATCGACCCGGATGTCGTAGACCAAACCCAGGTCGACCACGTTGATGCCCAACTCCGGATCGACCACGTCGCGCATGGCTTCCTCGACATCCTCGACGGCGGCCAGCTCTCCGCTGGATTCTGGTCGTGTGGATTGGGGCTGCGGGGCCTCAGGCATGCCCGCAACACCACGTACTACGTCAGTGTCGTCATTCGAACTCATCGTGCCTCCGCTTGGTGGGCACCATTGCCTTGCTCTGCGGCTCGACCGACCGCATCTTTGAAAGCCATCCAACCCAGCAGCGCGCACTTCACCCGGGCCGGATAACGCGATACACCGGCGAAAGCGACCGCGTCCTGCAGCACGTCCTCGTCAGGCTCTACCTGACCCCGACTCTGCACCATCTCCATGTAGGCGTTCATCGTGGATCTCGACTCGTCCAAGGTGCGACCGACGACCAGGTCGGTGAGTACGGATGTCGCCGCCTGGCTGATCGAACAGCCGATCGCATCGTAGGAGACGTCGGCGACCCGATCGCCGTCGAGCGCCACCCGCAGCGTGACCTCGTCCCCGCAGGTGGGGTTGATCTGGTAGGACTCCGCATCGAAAGGCTCCCGAAGCCCTTGACGATGCGGGTTGCGGTAGTGGTCCAGGATGATCTCCTGGTACAGCTGCTCTAGCTTCATGCCGGCACCCGGAAGAAACGTCGTACCTCTTGGACTCCGGCTAGCAGCGCCTCAACCTCGGCCGGCGTGTTGTAGAGCGCAAAGCTGGCGCGCACCGTCGCCGCGAGGCCGAAGCGGCGATGCAACGGCCAAGCACAGTGGTGACTGGCCCGGACCGCAATGCCCAGATCATCGAGAACCTGCCCGGCGTCATGGGCGTGGACGTCGCCAATGCTGAAGGACACTGCGCCGCCGCGGTCATGGATGTCAGTAGGACCGAGAATCCGCACACCGGGAATCTCCGACAACCCGGCTAGTGCCCGTTCGGTGAGAGCATCCTCATGCGCGGCAACCCGCTCCATACCCACCGCTGACAGGTAGTCCACCGCCGCGCCAAGGCCCACCGCCTGTGACGTCATCGGCACTCCGGCCTCGAAACGCTGCGGCGGCGGCGCGTAGGTGGAACCCTCCATCTTCACCAATTCGATCATCGACCCACCGGTGATGAACGGCGGTAGGACCTCGAGCAATTCCCGGCGACCGTAGAGCACGCCGACCCCCGATGGACCCAGCATTTTGTGCCCGGAGAAGACCGCGAAATCAATGTCCAGCGCGGCGAAATCGACTGGACGATGTGGCACAGACTGGCAGGCGTCGAGCACGGTCAGCGCCCCGACTTCGTGAGCCCGGCGGACCAGTTCTGCAACCGGTGGGATGGTGCCCATCACATTGGACTGATGGGTGAAGGCCACCACTCTCGTGCGGTCCGAGAGCTGCAGCGAATCCAGATCCAGCCGGCCGGCATCGGTCACCCGGTACCAGCGCAGCGTGGCGCCGGTACGTCGGCACAGCTCTTGCCAGGGCACCAGATTGGCGTGGTGCTCCATTTCAGTCACCACGACCTCATCGCCAGCTGCCAGAGCGAAGCGCTCTAGCAGCTCCTTTCCCACCGAACTGTTACTCAGCGCGTAGGAAACGAGGTTGATCCCCTCGGTGGCGTTCTTGGTGAACACCACCTCACCGGGCTGCACACCCACGAACGCGGCAATCCGGGCCCGGGCCGATTCGTAGGCTTCGTCGGCCTCTTCGGCGAGCTGATGCGCACCGCGGTGCACCGCCGCGTTGTGCTGTTCGACGAACGCGCGCTCAGCGTCAAGTACCTGCCGCGGCCGCTGCGAGGTGGCCCCGGAATCCAGGTACACCAACGGTCGACCATCGCGCACGGTGCGCGACAGGATGGGAAAGTCGGCGCGAATCTTTTCCAGCTCGCTGGCAGTCAGTGGCGCAGCGGCTAGTGCAGTCACGATGACAGCACCCCCGTAGGTTCTGTCCGGCGGGTAAACCGCTCGTACCCACCGGACTCCAGTTCCTCGGCAAGCTCCTGCCCGCCGGATTCCACAATCTGGCCACCGGCGAAAACGTGCACGAAATCTGGAGTGATATGCCGCAAGATCCGGGTGTAGTGCGTGATCAGCAACACCCCGACGTCCCCCCCGGCCCGGTACCGGTTTACACCATCGGACACCACTCGCAGCGCATCGACATCCAGACCCGAGTCGGTCTCGTCCAGCACCGCGATCTTTGGCTTGAGCAAGGACAACTGCAGGATTTCGTGGCGTTTCTTCTCACCACCTGAAAATCCCTCGTTGACATTGCGCTCGGCAAAGTTCGGATCGATATCCAGCTCAGCCATCGCTGCCTTGACTTCCTTGACCCAAGTACGTAGCTTCGGTGCCTCGCCGCGGATCGCGGTGGCCGCTGTGCGCAGGAAGTTCGACATCGACACACCGGGCACCTCGACCGGATACTGCATAGCCAGGAACAGGCCTGCGCGGGCACGTTCATCTACTGACATTGACAACACATCAAGGCCATCGAGCAGCACCTGGCCGGAGGTGACCCGGTATTTCGGGTGCCCGGCAATCGAGTAGGCCAAAGTGGACTTGCCCGAGCCGTTAGGACCCATCATCGCGTGCGTCTCACCCGACCGGACGGTCAGATTAACCCCGCGCAGGATCTCTTTCTCCGGCGCCTGCTCATCATCGGTGGGTACCGCAACATGCAGGTCCTTGATTTCCAGGGTGGTCATGGGTGTGTTCTCGTACTCCTGCTAGCGGTTAGTGGGACGGGACGGATCGACGTACACGTCGTCACCGTCAATGGTCACGGCGTAGGTGTCCACCGGCTCGGACGCCGGTGGTGACGATGGCTGACCGGTACGCAGGTCAAAGCAGGATCCGTGTAACCAGCACTCCAGACCCTTGCTGGTGATCTCGCCTTCGGACAGGGCAATCTCAGCGTGCGAGCAGACATCGGCCAGCGCGTAGACCTCGTCACCTTGGCGCACCAGCACCACCGGTACGTTGTCGACCTGGAAACCAACCGGCTCGTCGTCTTTAAGATCAGCCAGGCTACAGACCCGTAACGCTGTCATGATGCCGCCTCCGCGGGACCAAGTACGTCGGCGGTCATGATGCCGCCTCCGCGGGACCAAGTACGTCGGCGGTCATACCCCCACCGCCTCCAGCTCCGCCTCGATCGCCATGGTCAGCCGCTCACGTACCTCGGGAATGGTGATCTTGTGCAGGATCTCACCGAAAAAGCCCCGGACGACTAGCCGGCGGGCCTGCTCTAGCGGAATGCCCCGGGAGGTCAGGTAGAACAGCTGCTCGTCGTCGAAGCGCCCCGTGGCGCTGGCGTGGCCGGCACCGACGATCTCCCCGGTTTCGATCTCCAGGTTAGGTACCGAGTCGGCCCGGGCACCATCGGTGAGCACCAGGTTGCGGTTGACTTCGAAGGTCTCCGTGCCCTCTGCGGCTGCGCGGATCAGCACATCTCCTACCCACACGGTGTGCGCCTCGGGTTTGCCGGGGCTGCCTTGCAGCGCACCCTTGTAGGCGACGTTGGAGCGGCAATGCGGGACTGCATGGTCCACCAGCAGACGGTGTTCCAAATGCTGCCCGGCATCGGCGAAGTACAGCCCGAGCAACTCGGCATCGCCACCGGGCTGGGTGAAGGTCACCGTTGGTGATTGCCGGACCAGGTCGCCGCCCAAGCTCACCGTGGTCGCTCGCAGGACCGCGTCGCGACCGAGCAGCATGTGCAGCGCCGCCACGTGTACCGCGTCGTCAGCCCAATCCTGCACGTTGACCAGGGTCAGCCGGGCGCCGTCGGCTAGGACCAGTTCGACGTTTTCCGCATACGTTCCACTGCCCTGGTAATCCAGCAGGACGACGGCTTCGGCGAACGCCTCAAGCCGCACCTGCACGTGCCCATAGGCGAACTCTCCCGGACCCGGACCAGTGATCGTGATGGTGACCGGCTCCTCCACCCGGGCGTGTGCCGCGATTGTCACCACGGTCGCCTGCGTCGCGGAGCTCCACGCCTGGGCGGCCACCCGGTCAGCGGGGATCCCCCCGTCACCGAGCCGCGGATCGGATCGGTCGACTTCCTCGACGACGACTCCGCTATCGGCACCGTCAGTGCTATCGGCCTGCACGCTGACCTGAGCGGTGGCAGTAGCCGCTACGCCTTGATGTAACCCGCGCAACCGCCGCAGCGGGGTGAACCGCCAGTCTTCCTCCCGCCCGGTAGGTACCTCGAAGGCGTCCACGTCGTACGAGGTGAAGCGCTCCCCTCGGGAGACCATCGGCGCACCGAGATCGCCGGCTTTGGCGCCGTGCGAGTGCGCAACCAGGCCGGGTTCCCCCGGCCGGCCAGTGGTAGCCGTCATCTCAGCCGACGGCTCCTTCCATCTGCAGTTCGATCAAGCGATTGAGCTCCAGGGCATATTCCATGGGCAACTCGCGAGCGATCGGTTCGATGAACCCACGCACGATCATGGCCATGGCCTCATCCTCGGTCAGGCCACGGCTCATCAGATAGAACAGTTGGTCGTCGCTGACCTTGGAGACGGTGGCCTCGTGCCCCATGGACACGT
>Ga0070741_10011446_pt1 | contig 16383 bp, 11 predicted proteins | sample Coa_R1_4_FD_66440 | JGI IMG/M metagenome (GOLD analysis project Ga0070741, IMG submission 66440) | Surface soil microbial communities from Centralia Pennsylvania, which are recovering from an underground coalmine fire - Coalmine... | ecosystem: Environmental > Terrestrial > Soil > Unclassified ...
GAGCGATGGATCGCTCAACCGCCGCACCCCGGACGTTCCATCCGCCGCAACGATCCAGAGCTCGTTCTGACGACGGTTCTCCGCTTCCACGATGGTCGTCTTCACGAAGGCGACCCAGCGTCCGTCGGGCGACATCGCCGGGGCCTGAACGCTCACGATTCGGTAATAATCCTCGAGCGCGAGCGGGCGCCCCTCCGAGGGAGGCGAGACCAGCGCCACCATCGTGATCAGGCACGCGGCAACGAGCGGGATGCGGCGAACCATCGAAGACCTCCGCGCGAATTCTAACGAACTCCGGCGGCACCCTCACGTCTAAACGGCGTATGGATTCGTTTCTCCAGGACCTCCGCTATGCGGTCCGCACGCTCATCGCGAACCCCGGGTTTGCGCTGCTGACCGTCGCGTGCCTCGCGCTGGGCATCGGCGTCAACAGCACGATCTTCAGCGTCGTCGACACGATCGACATTCGTCCGCTGCCGTTCCGCGAGCCGGATCGACTGGTCGCTCTGTTCGCCACCCGGCCCGCCGCCGGCGTCAGCGACGCGTCGATCTCGTACCCGGACTGGCAGGACTGGCGCGGCCGCACGCATTCGTTCGAGGAGATCGCAGGCGTCGCCGGACGAAGCCTCACGCTGTCCGACAAGGACGAGCCTGAGCGATTCGTCGGGTCCGCGGTGACGGCCAACCTGTTTCCCTTGCTCGGCGTGCAACCCATCCTCGGCCGCCAGTTCGCGCCGAGCGACGATCGACCCGGAGCGGCGCCGGTCGTTTTGCTGAGCCATGCCGTCTGGCAACGCCGATACGCGGGCGATCGATCGATCGTCGGCCGCACGATCACGGTGAACGGCACGCCGTCTTCGGTGATCGGCGTCATGCCGCCGCAGTTTCAGTTTCCTGAGCGGACGGAGCTGTGGATTCCGCTGGTTCCACTCGAGCACGCCTCGAAGCGAACCGACCGCGACATCGACGCGTTCGCGCGGCTGAAGCCAGGAATCTCGATCGCCGCCGCGCGGGAGGATCTCGTGGCCGTCGCCGCCCGCCTCGCCAAAGAGGAGGCAGCCGACGAGGGCTGGAGCGCGGCCGTCGTGGCGATGCGCGACGCTTTGATGCGCAGCGACGTCCGACTGATCGTGCTGACGATGATGGGGGCGGTGACGCTGGTGCTGCTGATCGCCTGCGCGAACGTCGCGAACCTGCTGTTGGCTCGCGCGACGGTGCGCCAGCGCGAAATCGCGGTGCGCGCCGCGCTCGGCGCGGGACGCGCCCGCATCGTTCGACAGCTGCTGACGGAGAGCCTGCTGATCGCGCTCGCCGCCGCGCCGCTCGGTGTGGCGGTCGCGTTGGTCGGGCTGCGGCTCCTGACGAACGCCATTCCGCCGCAGAATCAGGTGCCCTACTACATCGACTGGAGCATGAACCCGCGGATCCTCGTTTATACGGTCGCGATTGCGATCGCTACCGGACTGCTCTTCGGCCTGGCGCCCGCGCTGCACGCATCGCGGCTCGACTTCCACGACGCGCTCAAGGACGGCGGCCGCGGCGCCAGCGGCAGCGGCCGGCGCAATCGTCTGCGCAGCGTGCTCGTCGTCTCCGAAATTGCGCTGTCGCTCGTGCTCCTCGTCGGCGCGTCGCTTTTCGTCCGCAGCTTTTTGAATTTCGAAGCCTCGCGCGCCGGTCTCGATTCGTCGCGGTGGATGCTGATGCGGTTCTACCTGCCTGGCGACGCTTACGACGCCGGCGACGCCATCACCAGACGCGTCCACGACATCGTCCGGCGGATCGAGGCGTTGCCCGGCGTGTCCGCCGCAATGGCGTCGAACATGGTGCCGTACCTTGCCGGCGGTTCGGACGGCCCTGTCGTTGCCGAGGGCTCCACGCTGACCAAAGAACAGGAACCGCACGCGCTGTATTTCGGAGTGACGGCCCATGCGCTCCGAACGTTAAACGTCTCAGTGCTGTCGGGGCGCGATTTCTCCGATGCCGAGGCTATGACGAAAACACCGGTCGCCATCGTCAATCAGGTGTTCGCGTCGAAGCTGTGGCCGAACGCGGCAGACGTAGTGGGGCGGCGCTTTCGGATCGATAGCGATCCCGACAATCCGTGGCTGACCGTCATTGGCGTCGTGCCCGATTTTCGGCTGTTCACGGTGCGCGACGGCAAGCCGTCGCCGTATGCGTTCATTCCCTACCCGTACTCGCCGACGCGCAACACCGGCCTGACGGTGCGCGTGAGCGGCGCTCCTTCGTCCATCGCCGGCGCCCTACGGCAGCAGATCCGCGCCGCCGATTCGACCCTGCCGATTTTCGCCGCGCAGACCGGCGACGACGCGCGAGCCGACACCTATTGGCAGTACGGCTTGTTCGGCTGGATGTTCTCCATCTTCGGCGGCATCGCGCTCGCACTCGCCGCGATCGGAGTCTACGGCGTGCTCGCGTACTCGGTGTCGCAGCGCACGCAGGAGATCGGGGTTCGCGTGGCGCTCGGCGCCAGCCGTGGCACGGTCTTCAATCTGATCATCGGCGATGGTGCGCGGCTCGCCGCCGCGGGGATCGCACTCGGGATCGCCGGCGCGTTCGCGGTCACCCGCGTCGTCCGATCGCTCTTGTACAACGTGAGCGCGACCGATCCGCTCAGTTTCGTCGCGACAGCCGCGTTCCTCGTCCTGGTCGCGATCGCCGCGAGCTACGTTCCGGCACGTCGCGCGACGGCGGTCGATCCGATCGTTGCGCTCCGGTCGGAGTGATGCCGCGTTCCCGAGTGATACGATCGGTGAAATGGCGCCGCTCCACGCAGTCATCTTCGACTTCGACGGAATCATTCTCGACAGCGAGACGGCCGAGTACGAATCGCATCGGTTGATCTTCGAGCGTCACGGCGTGCCGCTCACCGTCGACGACTGGTGCGACCAGATCGGCGTCTGGTTCGAGGAGCACGAGCGCCGCTGGTGCGCGAAGCTCAACGAGTTGAGCGACGCCGCCATGGAATACGAGAGCTTCAAGTCGGAGCAGAGCCGCCTGTTTCGCGAGTTGATCGCGCGCGAGCCGATGCGCGGAATCAGGGAGCTCCTCGATGCGCTGAACGCTGCGGGCGTTCCCACCGCCGTCGCCTCGACATCGTCTGCGAAATGGGTCGTGCCGGCCGTCGCCAACCTCGGATTGTCCGATCGGTTCCAGACGATCGTGACGGCAAACGACGTCGCCCGGCGCAAGCCGGCGCCCGACGTTTACCTGGAAGCTGCCCGGCGCTTGAATGCGGATCCTCGCGCGAGCGTCGCAATCGAAGATTCCGCGCCGGGGATCGCGGCGGCAACGGCGGCCGGGATGAAGACCATAGCGATCCCGCACTGGCTGACCGAGCGCCACGATCTCGCGGCCGCGTCGATGCGCGTTTCTCACGCCGGCGAGCTGACCGTCGAGACGCTGGAGCATCTGATCCTGACCGGACGCCCGAAGTAAAATATGGGTCTCAGGTCATGAGCGCAGAGTCGGAACACACGACGGCCCCCGCGCCGGCGACGGACTTCATCCGCGCGATCGTCGATGAGGACGTCGCGATCGGCAAACACGGCGGCCGGGTGGCGACGCGGTTTCCGCCGGAGCCCAATGGCTACCTGCACATCGGCCATGCCAAATCGATTTGTTTGAATTTCGGCGTCGCCGAGGAGCACGGCGGCACCTGCAACCTCCGCTTCGACGACACGAACCCGACGAAGGAAGACGTCGAATACGTCGACGCAATCAAAGACGATGTGGCGTGGCTCGGGTTCAAGTGGGCCGCCGAGCTGTACGCCTCCGATTACTTCGAGCAGCTGTACGAGTTCGCGCGCACGCTCATTCGCCGCGGCCTCGCCTACGTCGACAGCCTGAGCGCCGACGAAATCCGGCACTACCGCGGCACCCTCACCGAACCGGGACGAAATAGCCCATACCGCGAACGCACGGTCGAGGAGAACCTCGATCTCTTCGCGCGGATGCGGGCCGGCGAATTCGCGGACGGCGCGCACGTGCTGCGCGCGAAGATCGACATGGCGTCGCCGAACCTGAACATGCGCGATCCGACGATGTACCGGATCCGGCATGCGTCGCATCATCGGACCGCAGACGCGTGGTGCATTTATCCGATGTACGATTTCGCGCATCCGCCGTCGGATGCCATCGAGCGGATTACGCACTCGCTCTGCACGCTCGAGTACGAGGATCACCGGCCGCTCTACGACTGGTTCGTCGCGCATCTGTTCGAATCGGACCGGCCGCGGCAGATCGAGTTCGCCCGCCTCAACCTGAACTACACGGTGATGAGCAAGCGGAAGCTGCTCCAGCTGGTCCAGCAGAAATACGTCTCGGGCTGGAACGATCCGCGGATGCCGACGATCAGCGGCCTGCGCCGCCGCGGCTACACGCCCGAGGCGATCCGCGATTTCTGCGCGCGAATCGGCGTGGCGAAAAAAGAGAACGTGATCGACGTCGCCCAGCTCGAGCACAGCGTGCGCGAAGATCTGAACAAGCGCGCGCCGCGCGTCATGGGCGTTCTGCGTCCGCTGAGAGTCGTCCTGACCAATTACCCGGACGATCGCGTCGAGGAAGTCGACGTCATCAACAATCCGGAGGATGCGGCCGCCGGAACCAGGAAAGTGCCGTTCTCGCGCACCCTCTACATCGAGCAGGACGATTTCCGCGAAGATCCGCCCAAGAAGTTTTTCCGGCTCGCGCCGGGCAAAGAAGTCCGTCTCCGCTGCGCCTACTTCATCACTTGTACGGAGGTGGTGAAGAACGACCGCGGTGAGATCGTCGAGCTGCGATGCACCTACGATCCGGCGACGCGCGGCGGCGACGCGCTGGACGGCCGCCGCGTCAAGGCGACGCTCCATTGGGTCTCGGCGCCGCACGCGATCGACGCGGAAGTCCGTCTCTACGACCGCTTGTTCTCTGTCGAGGATCCCGAACGCGTACCCGAAGGAAAGACGTTTCTCGACCATCTCAATCCTTCTTCGCTCGAAGTGCTCCGCGGCTGCCGGCTCGAGCCGGGGCTGGCGTCGGCGCAGCCCGGACTGCGCGTTCAGTTCGAGCGTCTCGGGTACTTCTGCGTCGACACGGATTCGCGTCCCGGCGCGCTCGTGTTCAACCGGACCGTGTCGCTCAGAGACACGTGGGCCAAGATCGAGCGGGAGGCGCAGAAGCAATCTTGAGACGCGCCGAACGATCGCCGCGCAGGCACGCAGTCGCCGTCGCGATCCTTGTGTGCGTCGCGACGGCCGCTCTCGGTGCAGCCTCGCCGGCGGTGCACGCCGGCAAGCTCGACATCCTGCACGTGAAGAGCCGGTCACTGAGCGCCGAACGGACCGTCCGCGTCTGGCTGCCGCCAGGCTTCAACCGGCACCTTCGCTACTCGGTTCTGTATCTGAACGACGGTCAGAATCTGTTCGGCGACGGCGATCCCGAATCGGGCGGCGGCGGGTGGCATGTCGACGAATCGGCCGCCAGGTTGATCGCGCAGCGCGCCATCGCACCGTTGATCATCGTCGGCATCGACAACGGCGGCGACCGTGCGCGAAGCATCGACTATCTCCCCGTGCCGGATGCGTTCAACGACGATCCCGATCCTCCGGGCGCGGACGCGTATCTGACGTTCGTGATCGATGAGTTGAAGCCGACGATCGACCGGAAGTACCCGACCTGGACCGACCCCGGGCACACCGGATTCGGCGGATCGTCGTACGGCGCGGCCAGCGCGTTCTACGCCATTCTTTCCCGGCCCGGCGTGTTCGGCCGCGTGCTCCTCGAAAGTCCGTCGGTCGGCGTCGGCAACGGCGTTCTTCTCGAGCGGGCCCGAACCTTCTCCAGATGGCCGCAGCGCGTGGTCATGGGGATCGGAAGCGGCGAGGGTCGCGGCGGCGGCCGTGGGCCCTCGGGGGCGTTCCAAACCCTGGTCGACATCCTGCGCGCTGCCGGCCTCGGCGATGATCGCCTCAGGGTGGTCGTGCAGGAAGGCGGACGCCACAACGAAGAATCGTGGGCGTCGCGCTTTCCGGATGCGCTCGCATTTCTGTTCCCCCGCGATTCCACCGACAAGTCCCACTGACCTCTCGAAGCTCCAGGGCGCGGCGCGGCGCGGCGGTGCTACACTCCCGCGCATGCAACGCATTCTGATCGCCGCTCTCGCGAACCTCACGATCGCGTCGACCGTGCTCGGCCAGCAGGTCGTTCGATACGACCCGCCGGAAAAAGATCTGAAGTACGTCTATGCGACGGTGCCGCCGGTCGCGACGCTGAAGCCGGGCGACACGCTCGAGACGCGGACCGTGGACGCGTTTGGCGGCGTCATTCAAAAACCGGGCGACACGCTTGCGAAAGTCAAGGGTGACAATCCGCTCACCGGCCCGTTTGCGATCGAAGGCGCCGAGCCCGGCGACACGCTGGCGGTGAAGATTCTCGAATTGACGGTCGATTCGACGAAGGGCGTCGGCGCGCTGGCGCCGGGGTTCGGCGCCTTGAATACGACGAACTACACGCCGATGGTCAACCCGAACCTGCCGGAGAAAATCTGGTTCTACGACATCGATCGCGCGGCGAACCAGGCGACGTTCCACGCGCTCGACTCCAACTTCACCGTCAAGATTCCAATGCAGCCGTTTCTCGGATGCATCGGCGTCGCGCCGGCGGGAGGAGAGGCGCGCAGCTCGATCGTTCCGGCCGAGTACGGCGGCAACATGGATGCGCCCGAAGCCCGGCCGGGCTTCACCATTTACTTCCCGGTCAATGCTCCCGGGGCCTTGCTCTACTTCGGCGACGGACATGCGGCCCAGGGCGACGGGGAAGTCGCCGGCACGGCCATCGAGGTCCCGCTCCGGGTCCGTCTGCAAGTCAACCTCATCAAGCGGCACAAGATTTCGTGGCCGCGCTTCGAGAACGACACCTCGCTGATGGCTGTCGGCGCGTACCGGCCCCTGGACGACGCGCTGAGGATTGCGTTTACTGAGCTGGTGGGCTGGATCCACGCGGATTACGGACTGTCCGATCTCGATGCGTACGAGCTTCTTTCGAAGGTCGCTCGCATTCATCTTGTGGAAATGGTCGACCCGAACTATGTCGTGATTGCGGCGGTGGACAAGAAATATCTTCCCGCTCGATAGGAACTCATCTTGCAACTCGGCCGAATGTGGATCCGCGGGAACGCTGGCAAGCTCTTCAGGCACACCTCAGCGAGGCGCGCCGCGCACTGAACATCAACGACCGGGAAGCGGCCGAGCGAGAAGTCGACGCCGCTCTTGCCATCGACCCTGAGTTCGCGGCCGCCCGCGCGCTCAAGGATCGGATCGGCATGCGTGAGCCGCCGGCTCATGCGCTGCCGCACGCACCAACCATTTCAACGGCCGCCGCCGTCGATTCCTTCGTCGTGCCGCCGGCAACGGCCGGCGCGCCGCCGCGTCCGCTGGTCTCCGCCGAAGGATTTGCCCGCTTCGAAGAGCGCGCCAAGCGCCGGCGCATCGAGCGCCGGACCGAGGCGGCGCGGACCGCCATCGCGGAACGCCGCCTTCGCGACGCAAACGCCGCGATCGACGAGATTCGACAGCTCGATCCCGAAGCGCCGGAAATCGCCGGTCTGATCGCAGAGGCGGCGACCGCGCGGCGCGCGAAGCGCATCAGGTCGGTCAGACGATGGCAGGTCGGGCCATACCTGGCGGCGGCGGCGGCCTTCGCATCGATTCTGTTCGCGGCCTCGCTGGTCGAGCAGCCGCACAGCCTGCTGTCCTATCCGATGTCGATTATCTCGGCGCTCGTGGCGACAGCCGAGCCCGCGCCTTTGAATGCGACGTCCGAGACGCCGCTGCCCGAGCCGACCGGCACATCGGGCGATACGGTGCGCGTCTACGACAGAGCCGCACAGCCTCGCACGCCCGAGACGATGACGATGCGGCCGGCACCGCCGGTCGTGAGCGTTGCGGAGAGCTCGGTGTCCCCGGCGGCGACGACACCGACGCCGATGCCGCAGCCCGCCTCGTCGACCGTCTCGCCGGCGGTGATGCCGGGATCGACGACCGCCGTGGCGCCGCCCGTCACGCAGCCGGCACCGCCGGTCGTGCCCGCCGCAATGCCGCCGCAGCCGGTTCGAGCGGATGCGCCAGCCGAGGAATCGGTCGTCGAGCCGCGAGTTGCCGACGACAATCAGGTGCGGCGCGCGCTGCTGCAGTACAAGAACGCGTACGAAGCGCTCGACGCGCGCTCCGCCCAGGCCGTGTGGCCCGTGGTAAACGAACGTGCGCTCGCGCGCGCGTTCGACGGCCTCGAGTCGCAGCATCTGATCTTCGATTCGTGTCAGGTGCAGGTCAACGGCGACGCGGCGAGCGCGATCTGCCGCGGGACCGCGCGCTATGTCGCGAAGGTCGGCTCGCACGAGCCGCGCACCGAGCCGCGGGTCTGGAACTTCACGCTCCGCCGCCGCGGCGCCGATTGGAAAATCGAGTCAGCCCGCGCCGAGCGGTAGTTCATCGCCCGAACGCGTAATCCACTCCGACGAACGGGATGAAGCGCGCGGTCAAGCCGGCATCCGTCAGCGGGATCCCGACGTTCGCGACGAGGATCCAGGTGTCGGTCACGTTCCACTTGATCCCGGGGACCGCGGTGATCAGATTGAGGGCCGCCGTGTCGGGAACGAGCCGAATGGTCTCGACGCCGACGAGGCCCGGCGTCGGCGCCGCCGAGGCGACGACGTGGCCGATGCCGTTCACGCGGCGGCCGAGGAGCTCGCCGGAGATCGTGACGCGATCGGTGGCGGCGATCGCGGCAGCGGCACCGAAGCTGATCTCACGCGCGATGCCGCCGATGGTGTAGCCGCCGTTCACGTGCAGGGTCGTCGGCCCGTTTTCGACCGACCCGATTCCCGTCAACCGCACCGACGCCGTACCCGTGCCGAGCAGGTTCTCCTCTTTGCCCGTCGGCAGGCGGACATCCACCGCGGCGGCCGCGCCGCTTCCGTGATCGGCGAACAGCGTGTACTTGGTCCGAAGCACGATATCCGCGAGGCCGACGGCACTCGCCGAGGCGGACGCCTGCGTGAAGGCGCGTCCGCGATAGACGTCGACGCGCGATCCGCTCACCTGCAGCGCGACTACGGGCACCGCGACGCCGACCTCGAGCTGATTCGTGAGGCCGACGTTTCCGTAGAACGTCGCGACGCTGGCATCCATGTTCAGCGTCAATCGATTTTCGTCGTACGCCGCGGTCTCGTCCTTGAACTGGTTGGCGGTCGTGACGAACGAGCCGTCGCGCAGGTTGTGGCCGTCGAGCGACGTGAAGTGGAGGTGCTGAAAGGTCAGCGCGAACGCCGTCTCGCCGCGTCCTGCAGTCGACGCGCGCTCGACGAAGAACGGGCCGAAGCTCTGGGTCGCGCGTTCGACCGTTCCGAGCTCCGAGTTGAGTTGGTACACGAACGCGCCGGAGGAGCTGGTCACCGGCAGCGTGGCGATGTTGGCGAGGAGCGCGCGTGAAATCGTCTCACTGGTCGCCTGGGCCGCCGCCTGATCGAACTGCGGGTTGCCGGTGGCGACGCCCTGGTTCGTCACGAGAAACGTCAAGACGTCGCCGACCGTTTGCTGCGCGCTCGCCGATCCGGACACACTCAGAGACAGCAGAGCGGCGGCGGGCGCCGCGCGAAGACATTGGAGGCGTTTCGTCACGATCTCTCAGCCCTTCTTGATTTCAGTCGCGACAATCGAACCGTTCGACTGCGGAACGCCCCTGACGGTCAGCCTCGTGCCGCGTTTCACGTCGGTGCATTTCAAGCCGTTGAAGTCCGTGTCGCCGTTCGACACAACGGTTTTCGATGCAATCGTGAACGCGATGTTGGGGCAGCGGCCCGAAATGGTTTGCACCGTGCCGCCCAGCTCGACGGTCGTCGGGATCGTGGGCGGCGGCGGGGAAGGCGGTGTCGGCGTCGGCGCCGATGCTGCGGGAGCGTCCTGTGTGACCGTGTAAGTCTGACCGGCGATGTTCACCTGTCCGACGCGCGCCGCGCTGGTGTTTGCGGCGACGTTCATGGTCACCGTGCCGCTGGCGCTGCCGCTCTGACCCGCCGCGACGGTGATCCACGGCGCGGCGCTCGCCGCCGTCCACGTACACCCGGTGAGCGTCGTCAGTGCCACGGACAGCTGGCCCCCATCGGCGCCGATCGCATCGCGGGTGCGGTTCAATTCGAAGTGGCAGGGAGCGGCAGCCTGACTGAGCGGTACGCGTTCATCGGAGACGACCAGCGAGGCTGATCGGGGCGCGGGAGCCGGATTTGCCGCAACGGTGAAATTGACCGTCGCTTCTCCCTGTCCGCTCGTCGTCGCGGGCGACACCCAGGGGGAGTCGGCGGCTACGGACCAGGTGCAATCACGCGTGGTCGAGACGGAGAACGACCCGGCGCCGCCGCCGGCCGGAAAGGGCGACGTTGGTACGTTCGTGACGGAGACGTCGCATTTCACGGCGGTCGGCGCGCTGACCGAGGTCGACGCCTTGCTGCAACCGATGGCCAGAAACGCCGACGTCAAAACCGCAACGGGCACCGAAACGCGTTCCACGATACGCATCAGGTCGACCGGAGGATGGCTCATGCACGCGGCTCGCCAGGTCTGCACTGGCGCCGCGCAAACTGCGAACCCTGCCCGTGTACAATGTGCGTTTCAAGCTGTGGAGTATCACATCACCCAGTACGACCTCGAGCAGGGTGCGCTCGAGATCCAGTACATCGAGGAGTTCTTTGGCGAGTTCCCGCGGAAGAAGACCGCGACGGAGATCGTCCGCCGGCTCAACGGGCGCGCACACCTGATCCTGCTGGCCAACGCGCCACTTCCTGACGATCCCGGCACGATCGTCCCGGTGTCATTCAAGGTCGCGCACGAGATTACGACTGCTGAGAAGGAGGCGAAGCTGGCCGATCTGGTCACCCGTCTTCGGGACTGCGTTCGGTTTGACGGCCGCCGCGTGCTGTACACCTGGATCGGCGGCACGCGCCGCGATTGGCGCGGTCAGGGACACTTCCGCGCGCTCACGGAACAGCAGGAGGTCTGGGCCATCGAGCAGGGGTTCGATGAGATCGTCGTCAAGACGAAGAACAAGTTTTACGAGATGCGCGGCACGCTCGATCATCTTCGGTTCGAGGTCGTGAAGTACGAGCGGAACGGCGCGGACAACGCCGAATCGAAAGTCTATCTGAGCAAGAAGCTCCACCCCGAGCTCCTCGACACCCACATCAGCGCCAAGACCGTCGTCCAGGTCTCACTCTGATCCGGCTGCTGCGTCCAGCGGTTGACTCCGACGATTAAACCGCGGAGTTCGCCGAGACCGCCGAGCTGCCGAACGCCGACAGCGTTCAACGCGGGCGGCCTGCGGAGCAGGCCGCGTGTCACCGTGCAGTCCCACGAAAACGAACGAGTCTCGACCCCTTCAGCCACTCGTTCGTTTTCGTGGGTCTGCACGGGTGATCGCCGCTTTCGCGGCGCCGCGTTGAACGGCGGCGGCGTCTCCGCGCTCTCTGCGCCCTCTGCGGTTATGGCGTATTTCGTTCAGTCGCATCGGCATTGGGACAACCCTTCGGGCGCCTTTGACGTCTATATGCTCGACGCATATAGTCATCGCACACATATGCCGCTCCGTCCGATCGAATTTCATATCCTGGTCGCCCTTGCAAGCGAGGAGCGACATGGCTACGGGATCATGCAGGAGGCCGCGCGCCTCGGCGGTGCCGGCGTGCGGCTCGAGCCGGGCACGCTCTACCGCGCGCTTCGGCGGATGCTCGATGCCGGGTGGGTCGCCGAATCCGCCCATCGTCCCGCTCCCGATCTCGATGACGAACGCCGGCGCTACTACCGGCTGACGCCGCTCGGCCGAAGGATCGCGGCTGCCGAAGCGCAGCGCCTCGCGCGCCTCGTATCCGCGGCTCGGGCGAGCCGGTTGCTGACCCGTGCGTGAACGTCGCATCGCGGTGTGGCTCGTCCGGCTGTATCCGCCTTCGTTTCGCGCGGCGGTCGGGTCCGATCTCGCGGACGTCATCACCGACACGATGCGGATGCGGCGAAGGGCTGGCGTCTCTGCGGCGCCGGCCATCGTGGCCGCCGCTGCGGACGCGGTCAAAAACGCGTCGGCCGCCTGGGGCCGCGCAGCGCTCGACTGCCTCACTGGCGTCGCGTCCACCCAGAACGCACACGGATCCGAACAGGTGACGATGATGGATGCGCTGCGCAAGGACATCAGATTCGGCTTACGCGCGTGGCGCCGGCGCCCCGGCCTCGCGGTCGTGGCGCTGGTCACGCTCGCGTTGGGCATCGGCGTCAATACCGCGATGTTCAGCATCGTGAACGCAGTGCTCGTGCGGGCGCTGCCGTTCAAGGACGCCGACCGGCTGGTGCTCGTCTGGGCCCGGACGCCGACGAACCCGCAAACGATCGTCTCGTTCACCGAATTCCAGGAGTTCCGGCGTCAGAATCGAACGTTCGACGAGCTCGCGCTCTGGTTGACGCAGAGCGTCAATCTGACCGGAAACGGCGAGCCGCAGCGGATCACCGGATCGTTCGTGACCGGCACGTTCTTCGACGTCGTCGGTCTCACCGCCGAGCGCGGACGCCTGTTCACGCAGGACGAGAGCGTCCCGGGATCCGCCGCGATGGTGACGGTGATCACCCACGCGTTCTGGGAGCAGAACTACAACAGCGATCCTTCGGTTCTGGGATCGACCGTGACGCTCAACGGCCTGCCGTTGACGATCGTCGGGATCCTGGCGCCGCCGTTCGATGTCTCCACTTCGCCCGGCGGCGGCTACTTCGTGGACGTCGACGCGTTCATTCCTGCCGCGCACCTTCCGGTTCCGGGCGGCATCGAGCGGGCGGGACCGCAATTCCTGGCGGTCGGCCGACTGAAGCGATCGATGGCCGTCGAAACCGCGAACGCCGATCTCGACGTCGTCGCGAAGCGGCTGCAAGCGGCGTATCCCGATGCGCAGAAAGATCGCACCACGCTGCTCGTCTCGCTGCAGGAGACCATCGTCGGCAGCTCTCGTACGCCGTTGCTGCTTCTCCTCGCGGCGGTCGGAGTCGTGCTGCTCATCGCCTGCGTCAACGTCGGGAATCTGCTCATGGCGCGCGCCATCGATCGCCGCCGCGAAATCGCCGTCCGCGCCGCGCTCGGCGCCAGCCGAATCGCCGTGATCCGCCAGCTGCTGGTGGAAGCAGCGCTCCTCGCCATCGCGGCCGCGATCGTCGGCCTCGGGCTCGGCCGCTGGGCGCTTCAACTGATTGGCTGGCTGAGGCCGCCGGGCGTTCCGATTCCTGATGCCGTGCCGCTCGACGCGACGGTCCTCCTTTTTACCTGGGCGACCGCGGTCGTCGTCTCGATCGTGTGCGCGCTTGGCCCGTCGCTCCGCCTGTCGCGCGCGGATCTGAATCATTTCCTTCAGGCCGGCTCGCGACGCACCACGAGCAGCGGCCGCGCGCGCGACACTCTCGTCGTCGCCGAAATCGCGCTGTCGGTTGCGCTCGTCGCGCTCTCGGGACTTCTCATCCAGTCGATGATCGCGATTCAGCGGACCAATCTCGGCTTCGATCCGCGGAACGTGTTCACGCTGCAGTTCAGGCTGCCGGCGACGAAATACCGGACGCCGGACGAGATCGCCAGATTCTTCAAAGCGGCGCAGGAGCGTGTGTCGAGCGTGCCGGGCATCACGTCGGCGGCGCTGGTCCGCCGCGTGCCGTTGAGCGGCAATCGGGGAACGACGACCTACGCCGTCGAAGGGCGCCTCGGCGACTTGAACGCGGGCGAGAACATGGTCAGTCCGGGCTACTTCCACACCATGCGCATTCCGCTCGTGCGCGGACGGGATTTCACCGAGCGCGACGACTTGCGCGCGCGGGGCGCGGTGATCGTCAACCAGATGCTCGCGCGGGTGGTGTTCGGCGATGAGAATCCCATCGGCAAGCGCGTGAGGATCCCGCCGCAAACCGACTGGGCGACCATCGTCGGCGTCGTCGGCGACACGAAGCATCTCAGCCCGACCGAGCTGCCGCAGCCGCAGATGTACATTCCGCACTATCAGGCGCCGATGATTTTCTCGTCGCTCGTCGCGCGCACCGCCGGTCCGCCGATGCGCGTTGCGAACGACGTGCGGCAGGCTATCTGGTCGATCGACAAGGACCAGCCGATGTGGGCGACGATGTCGCTCGAGCAGATTGTGGCGCGCACCTTCGGGCAGACGACGTTCCTGGCGTCGCTCCTGACGGTGTTCGCCGCTCTGGCACTCGCGCTCGCCGCTGTCGGAATCTATGGAGTGATGGCGTACTCGGTCACCGAGCGGACGCACGAGATCGGCATCCGCCTCGCGCTCGGCGCGTCAGGCGCGCAGGTTCGACGCGAGGTCGTCACACGAGGACTGTCGCTGACGCTCGCGGCGGTTGCGCTCGGTTGGATCGTGGCGATTGCGATCGGCCGGACTGCTCGCGGAATCCTCTTCAACGTCGCGCCCGCCGATCCCACAGCGCTGGCCGGGGCAGCGGTCGTGCTCACGGTCGTTTCAATCGCGGCGTGCTACGTCCCCGCACGCCGGGCGTCGCGAGTAGATCCCGTGGTGGCGCTCACGGAAGAGTAGCCAGCATCCAGCAGCCAGCGCGAACTGGCTACTGGCTACTGGCTACTGGCCGCTTCTTAGAACGAGAATCTCAGCCCGATCTGCCCGACCCGCTGCTCGGGCCGCTGGAAATCGCCCGAGAAGGTCGTCGGCTGCAGCAGCGTCGGATCCTGCACGCCGGTCGTCGGATTGGTGACTCGCCGATTTTCGGTCGTCTTCGCGCTCGGGTTGATCGCGTTGAACACGTTGAAGACCTCTCCGATCGCTTCGATGCTCGATCGTCCCGCCAGGCGGAACACCTTCGAGACGCGCAGGTTCATCTGCGACTGCGGCCAGCCGCGGCCGCAGTTGACCGTGTCGCACGAGCCGATGTCCTTGATCGTCGATTTGCCGGTGTTCGGATCGACGCTGACGACGGCAAAGGCCCGCGACGGAATATCGAGGATGTCGCCGTCCTTGTTCAAATCGCGGCCGTCGATCAGAAACACGGGCAGCGCCGAACGGTAGAAGAACACCGGCGCCAGCCGGAACCCGAGCGGCAGCTCGAACACGGCAGAGAGATTCACGCGATGCCGGGCGTCGGTCGTCACGTTCGGCCCGAACTGACGCGGGTCGTCGAACGGATTGTCCGGGTTCTGGATGTTCGCGGTGTTCAACTCGTCGGCGGCGTTCCCGATGTTGCTCAGGCCGCGCGACAGCGTGTAGGCGGCGGTGAAGTCGATGCCTTTCGACAGCCGCCGCCGCAGGCTGAGGATGAGCGCGTTGTATTGGCTTTCGCCTCGACTCACCGTCGGCCGGTTCGTGTTGACGTTCGGGTTCAACCCGCCCGGAATCAGCACGGACAGACGACGGATCGTGGTGCCGGCGATGCGCTGATTCAGCCGTGGCCGGACGTTCAGATCGCGTCCGAGCGAGTTGACGTAGTCGACGTTCAGCACCGTGTCCGACGAGAGCTCATGCGACCAGCCGGCGTTGGTCTGAATCTGATACGGCTGCTGCAGCCGCGGATCGATCCACTGACCGGTCAGCGAGATCGGTCCCGGCACGACCTGGTTCTGCGACTGGATGTTCGAGAGCGGCTGGCCCGAGCGGTAGAAGCTGCCGTCCGGATTCTTCAAACCGTTCGGATCCTGCGCATTGAAGACGTTGCCGAATCCGCTGCCGGTCGAGTCGGTCGCGGCGAACAGGATGTTCGAGTTCGTGTACCCGAAGTCGGTGTAGATCCCCCAGCCGCCGCGGACGATGTCCTTGCCGTTTCCGTGGAGGTCGAGCACGGCGCCAACCCTCGGCTGGAAGTTGTTGCGATCGTCCTGCGGCGTCAGACCGAAGTTCTCCATGCCGACGATGCCCTTGAGCAGGCCCGCCGCGCCGGCGGCCTGCACCGCGACGAAGTTCGGGTTCTTCGATTCGTCGAACGTGGCGATGTTCGTGACCAGGTCGTATCGAAGACCGAAATTGAGAGTCAACCGATCGCTGGCGCGCCAGTCGTCCTGAATGTAGGTGGCGAACTGCTTGTTCGGAATGTTCGCGAACGAGTTGCCGTCGCTCACCGTCACCTGATTGATCGGTCCGTTCAGGTCGTTGGTCAAGTGCGTGTTGAAGATGACGCCCTTGCCGGCGTTGAACGTGATGAACAGGCGCGGCTCGTTGATGAAGTTCACGCCGACCTTGAAGTCATGGCCGAGACCGCCGTGTCCGGTGACGTGCCAGGAGAAATCGTCGCGCAGCTGATACTTGTGCTGCTGCGTCGTCTGGGGCGTGTTCAGGTTGCCGCCGGTCGACACGCCGTT
>Ga0070741_10011447_pt1 | contig 16382 bp, 17 predicted proteins | sample Coa_R1_4_FD_66440 | JGI IMG/M metagenome (GOLD analysis project Ga0070741, IMG submission 66440) | Surface soil microbial communities from Centralia Pennsylvania, which are recovering from an underground coalmine fire - Coalmine... | ecosystem: Environmental > Terrestrial > Soil > Unclassified ...
CGCCGGATGCTACACTTGCCCCGTCACGTCTCGGCGTGCAGGGGCCCCCGTAGCTCAGGTGGATAGAGCAGCAGTTTCCTAAACTGCGTGCCGGGTGTTCGAGTCACCCCGGGGGCACCACTTTGAACCCCCTGCAACCACAGTCAAGCATGCTACCGATCCCGCTCGAAGAAGAAGGGGCCGTGACAGGACTGGGAGACGGGCTGGCGGCCCAATCCTGATGCCTTCTGTGCTGCCTCCCGAAGCACTACCACTCGCGCCTCGGCGCGGTCGCAGCGTTCTTTCGGTCCAACTATGTACAGGTTGATGGGCACTTCCCCGGCCGGGATGCCATGGGGGCCCGCCTGCTTCTCCGCGTTGAAGGCGACGCATCCCTGAGACACGAGACTCACGCCGAGCACAGCACGAGAAGAGCTCGCGTGAACTTGGGACACTTCCCAAAATGAACGCCCGGGACACTTTTGAAGAGTGAGTTTTGTCCTTACAGAGCGAGCGGCCTTCTCTCCGTGCCGACGAGCCCGCTCTTGTTGACGTTGCCCCGGACCCGCTGTCGCCATCCAATCGAGTATTCAGCAACGTGTTTCCCTTCGATCAAAGCGGTCAATTGTCGCTGATACTCCAATCATCAGGTGGTGTCGTGGGCGGGTACCGTTTTGGCAGATTCTCCGGGGAGAACACCAATGCGCAATACGTGCTCTGCGCCGGCCCTGGCCATTGCGTGAGCGTGCTCGAGTGGTCTGGAACCAATCCGCCGCGTTCCGTCGTCTTCGCCACGCCGCCGCGATTCGACTGGCCAGTAGACTCGACACTGTTTTTCAATTCGGGACCGATCTGCCCGTTTGGCCCGCCGGTTTGTGTGACGCAAGGCTTCGACGCTAAATTATTATAGCTATCTTGTGATGTCAGGCGTGCCGGACGGTGTGGGTTCACTCACGGCTACCATCGAGTTCGAAGCACATCCCATCTGCATCGGCCCGCCAGCGTGTCAGTCCCACTACGAAGTCACTTTTATGCTTGACTCGCTGAATGCCGTCCCTGAGCCAACCACTGTCTTCCTTTGGGGCACCACGATGGCGGGCCTGGGGCTGGCTCGTTGGAGACGTCGCAGGTGACGATAGCAGCTCGGGTAGTCCACGCGCTTGAACGGTCCGGCGTCCGACGAAAGTCGAGCCCATCGACCAAGGTCCAATAGACACGCTGCGCCAATCCGGCGGACACTCGACTCCGGCGCCATGCCCTTCGGGGTGCATCTCCGAACCACCAGGGGGGACGATGCTCGCGATCTGGGTGAAGGTCAGGATCAAGCCGTCGGTGCGGGAGCACTTCCTGAAGGCCATCGAGGCGGACGCGCTCGGCTCGGAGCGCGACGAGCCGGGCTGCCTGCGCTTCAACGTGTTCCAGGACGAGAAGGACGAGAACGTCTACTACTTCTTCGAGGTCTACCGGGACCAGGCCGCGCTGGAGGCGCACCGAAGGACCCGGCACTACGCGACCTGGCGCGGGGTCGCCGACGTCCTGGAGGGACCGAAGGCCGCGACCTACACGGCCTCGGCCGTCCGGCGGCTGGGAGCGACCCGGTGTCAGTGGCTGCGGCGGCTCGTCTACGTGCTGGGGCTCTGGCCCACGGAGCCGACCCGGTGTCGGCCCGTCTTCCCGACCACCCCCGCCTACTGGGGCAAGACGTAGGGCCGCCGGTTACCCGCCTGCTCGCGCGAGCGGCGGCAGAGCATCTGCCGGACCTTCGCCCGCACCAGCTTCTCGTGCCCGATGTGCGCCGGATGCGATGGCAGCGCCGCGGTGGTGCGGTACCTGGCGAAGAGCAGATCGCGCCCACCTGCTCCGGCCCAAGGTCGATCCAGATTTCGGCGCCTTGATCGGCGGACGACGCCCGCGATAGGATACCGCTACCTTCTCGGTCTTTCGTAAGGACTGGGCCGACCTGGCTGGAATTGAGGGATCCCGAATGCGGGCCACTGCTGGCGACCGGTTGTTTCTGCCGCTCCTGGTCGAGGGACCTGTCGTGGCCTGCCCGCAAGGCGGACGTCCCGGGCCACGAGTGCGTCGTAGGCGGCGGGCGCAGGGCGTGGGCCGCGCCGTCGTCGCGCTGGCCCTCGAGGCGCGGCCGGCGGGCGAGCGCGCGATGAGAGCCGCCGCGAGCGCCCCGGCGCGGCTCGTTACCCGGCTCACCACCGCTTTCCGGGGCCCCGGGAACCGGCGCAGCTACCGGATCTGGGGCGCTCTTCTCCTGATCGTGTTCTCGCCGGTCGCCCTGCTCCAGCTCACGCTGGGCGCCGCTCCGATCACCGGGCCCTGGGACGTCATGGCGCTGCTCGATGGAGGATGGCGCATCGTCAGCGGCCAGGTGCCGCACGCCGAGGTGCACAACCCGATCGGCCCGCTCACGTACGAGCTGATCGCCCTCGGCATGAAGGTGGGGAGGCCGTCCACGTCGTCGATCGTCTACGGCACCGTGCTGCTGATGGCGGCGCTGATGCCCTGGGCGTGGCGGATCGCCGCGGTGAGGTTGCCGGCTCCCATCGCCTTCGTGTGGGGCCTCACCCTGGGGTTCCTGCTGATCTCGCCCCGGCCGCTCGGCTATGCGATTCGCGAGACGACGTACGCCATGATGTACAACCGCGCGGGCTACGTGTTCCTCGCGATGTTCCTGCTCTGCCTCTTTCTCCCTCGCCGCGAGCCGACGCCCGGGTCGATCGTCATCGACGGCTTCGCGCTCGGGCTTCTCGCGGCCCTGATGTTCTACAACAAGATCACCTATGCGGCCGCCGCCTTCGGATCGCTCCTGCTCGGCGTCCTGCTCGATCGCCGCCCCGCCTCCTGGTTTGCCGCCACCGGGCTCGGGTTCCTGACCGGCGGGGCCCTGTTCTTCGCCGTCTTCCATGTCAATCCGCAGGCGTACATCGCCGATATCCTGAGCGCGGGGCACGTCCAGTCGGTGGGCGAACGCGTCCGGCTCCTGATGGCGGGCGTAGAAAACAACTTCTGGTGGCTCTACCTGATCGCCGTCTGCCTGGCCTGCTGGACGCGCCTCGATCTCGACCGGGATCCTCCCGGCGTCCCCGGATTCAAGCCGTGGCTGATCACGGCGTGGATCCTCGCGGCGGGGCTCGCCATCAGCACGGGAAACGCGGCGCAGCGCGGCGGGGTCGACGATCCCCTCTTCTTCGTGGCCGGCATCATCGCCATCGAATGGTACTGCCGCTGCTGCCCGCGACCGGCCCCGCGTGCGGCCGAGCCATTCCGGCTGGTTCACGGTCTATCGCTGGCGATCGTGGTCCCGATATTCTGCGGAACCATCCTGGCCCGGGATGTCGCCGCCGTCGCCTACGCGAGCGCCTGGGACATCATGCGGCGGCCCACGATCGACGCGTCACGCCGGCTGCATTCGCCAGCCCTGCGGGACTTCCTGGTCCCGGCGGGCACCAACCACATCACCGCCTACTGGCCGGCCCGCGATCACTCGGCCAGGATCAACGAGGGGATCGATCTCCTCCGCAAGCACCTCGAGCCCGATGACCGCATCACTGCGCTCGCCTTCACGAACCCTTTCTCGCTCGCGCTGGGCGTGCTGCCGGCGCACGACGCGCTCCAGTGGTGGGAGCTCAACCACTCCTTCAACCACCGGAGCCATCCCTCCGCGGAGCAGGTGCTCGGCGACGCGACGCTGGTGATCGTGCCGCAGCTCTCCACGCGCGATCGTGGGTTGAGCTTCGAGACGGTGGACGCGATGCTCGACCTCTACGGCGACTACCTGAACGCGCACTTTCAGCAGATCGACTCCACCCCGACGTGGAAGCTCTATCGTCGGAAGGCCTAGGCTCCCGCGAGGCCGGGCCAGACGTCGGCGGGGTATTATGATAGCTGCGCGAGGGGCGGAGTGGGTGGGCGCAGAGAGCCCCCGTCTGCGCTACCCTGGCGGCCGGTCACGCGATGACAGCGCCCCGCCGCCGGATGCCCCCTACGCCGCGCTCGAGCGCATGAATCGCTTCCAGGAGCCGGAGGCGCGGCGGATCATCCGGGACCTCGCCCTGCCCGCCCGCTCGCGCGGCCTCGACGTCGGCTGCGGGATCGGTCTCTGGGCCCTCTGGCTGGCCGAGGCGGTGGGACGCGGCGGCCACGTCCTCGGCATCGAGCCGGAGATCGAGAAGGTCGAGGCGGCGCGGGAACGGGCGCGCGGCGCGGCCCGGGTCCAGTTCGAGCGCGGCGAGGCCACCGCGATTCCCCTCGCCGATCGCAGTGTCGACTGGGTCTGGTACGGCGACGTCCTGCACCATGTGGTCGATACCCAGGCGGCGCTCCGCGAATGCCTGCGCGTGCTCCACCCGGGCGGCCGCGTGATCGTGAAGGAGTCGCAGGTGCCGGCCGCGATGTTCCTGCCCGGACATCCCGAGCTGGAGCGGCGCATCCAGGTCGCGGAGATCCGGCGGACACTCGGCGAAGGCGCCGGCCGCTCGTTCCAGGAGCGGCGGCAGACGACGCCCGCGGCCCTGCGCGCGGCGGGGCTCGAGCCGCGGATGCGGACCTACGTGCTGGAGCGGCGGGCGCCGCTATCGGCCGCCGCCCACGACTACATCCAGCACACCGTGTTCTCGCGGAACTGGGGGGACCGGCTGCGGGAGCTGCTCGACGCCGAGGACTGGCGGGCGCGGATGCGTGTCTGCGACGAGGCCTCGGCCGAGAACGTGCTGCGGAGCCCGGACTACTACTGCCTGTACCCGATCACCGTGTTCTCGGCGCGCGTGCCCGGCGCGCCTCGGCGCTCGCGCCGGCGCCGCCGCGCCTGACGATCCGCCGCACGCCCCGCCCCGCACCTGACGCCCCGCCACCCGCGGCGTCGCTTCAACGCTTGCGGAACGGGCTCGGGCTCGTCGGGGCCGAGGGGCCCTGACCTCGCTCCTCGATCAGCCGACCCAGCGCCGCCAGCTTGCCGGCCACCACGTTGCGCACCTCCAGCCAGGCCGCGCTCTCGCCGGCCACGCGGTCCGCGCTCGCGGGGGCCGCGCGAAAGCGCCCCACCGCAGCCTCGTCGGCACCCAGGGCGGCCTCCACGGCCAGGCCCCAGGCTCGCAGCGCCAGCCGCCAGCGCTCGAGGATCTGGGGCTCGCTGCGGCCCCAGCTGCCGTCGCGGCGCGCGGCCCGGTACTCCGTATCGATCGCCTCGCGCAGACGCTGGCCGTCGGTCTGGGTCTTCCGGAGCGCTTCGATCGCCATGATCAGCGCTCGACCGGCCGTCGGCTCATGCCCCTCGCCCGGCGCGGGCGCCTAGAGCAGGTCCGTCGGGTCGACGTCACGCGCGGCCAGGAGCCCGCGCAGCTGCTTGAGCGCGGCGGCTTCGATCTGTCGCACCCGCTCGCGGGTCAGGCCGAGCCGCCCGCCGATGCGCTCGAGCGTCATCGGCTCCTCGCCGCCGAGCCCGAACCGCAGGGTCACCACGGTGCGCTCGCGGTCGGGCAGGTCCTGGAGCACCGAGGCCAGGTCCGCGCGCGCCCGCAGCACCGCCGCCATGCTGCTGCCGGGCACCGCGTTCGGGTCCTCGACGGAATCGCCCAGGTTGCCCTTGCCCTCGTTCGGGCTCGGCTTGTCCAGGGAGACCGGGTGCTGGCGCAGACCCTCGAGCTGCTCGAGCTCGGCGACCGGCCGCTTCATGACCTCGGCCACCTCGGCGATGGTGGGGGGGCGCCCGAGCTTCTGGGTGAGGATGCTCCGCTGCTTCATGTACTGCGAGAGCAGCAGCTCCACGTGCACCGGCAGCCGGATGGTGCGGGCCTGGTTCGCGAGCGCGCGGACCACCGCCTGGCGGATCCACCACGTGGCGTAGGTGGAGAAGCGGGTGCCCCGGCCGGGCTGGAACTTGCGGACCGCGTGGAGCAGCCCCACGTTGCCCTCCTCGATGAGGTCCAGCAGCGAGAGCCCGCGGTTCAGGTACCGCCGGGCGATCTTGACCACCAAGCGCAGGTTGGCCTCGGTCAGGCGGCGCTCGGCGTCGGCGTCGCCGGCCTGGACCCGCCGGGCCAGCTCCTGCTCCTCCTCGGGGGTCAGCAGCGCGACCCGGGAGATCTCCTGCAGGTAGAGCGCGATGAGCTCGCGGCTGCGGTCGCCGGCCTCGGCGCTGTCCGGCTTCTCGCCGAGCTCGGCCGGGTCCTTCTCGAGCAGTGTCTCGAGCGGCTCGTCTCCGCCCTCGAGCTCGTCGGTGTCGATGTCGGGTGCCACGGTTACTCGTGTGGATCGGCTTCCGAGCTGGAGGCGGCCACGTCGCCCTCCAGCACCGGGGTCTGATCGGTCTGCTCCAGCAGGTGGAGCGGGTTGTAGGCCTTGCCGTGCCGCCGCACCTCGAAGTGCAGATGCGGGCCCGAGGCGTGGCCGCTCCGGCCGACGATGGCGATGACCTGGCCCGCCTCGACCTCTTCCCCCTCCTCAACTAGATTCTTTTGGTTATGGGCATAAAGGGTGATGAAATCGCCCGTATGCTGCACCTTCACCACGTGGCCGTAGGCCCGGATCCAGCCGCTGAACAGCACGGTGCCGGCCGCCGCGGCCAGGATCTGCGAGCCCATCTCGCCGGTGATGTCGATGCCGGCGTGCCAGCCGCGCGCGCGGCGTCCGAAGGTGGAGATCACTGCGCCCTCGAGCGGCCAGGCGATCGGGATGCGCTCCTCCTCGAAGTCAGGCCGCGGCGCCAGCACGAGCTCGGTCAGCACGCGCAGCGGCCCCACCCGGCGCCGGATGCTGCCCTCGGGCGACAGCACGACCGGCCCTTCCCGCTCGGGTCCGGGGCTCGGGCGGCAGCCGGGAATGGTCAGCCGCTGGCCGATCCGGAGCGTGTGCGCATCCGGCAGGTGATTGGCGTTCACCACCGCGGCCCGGCTCACGCGATAGCGGGCCGCGATGAGGCTGATCGATTCGCCGTTCCTCGCCCGGTGCGTGCAGGCCGCATCGCGAACGCGCGGGGCGGTCTTGCCGGTGCCGGTGATCTTGGTGGTCACGCTGCGAGAGCCGCCGGCGCCCTTGCCGGAAGCCGGCGGGGCCGCGCTGGAGGCGGCGGCGGGTCTGGTCTGAGCGTCGGAGACGAGGGCGGGCACGAGCGAGACGGGAGCCAGGAGGACGGGCACGATCAGCGCGCGGCCGATCCGGTGTCGGAGCCGCGCGGGACGAGATCTCACGGATCGAACTCGGCGTACCGGATGGAGAACGTGGCATAGCGACCGGTGATCGGGCGCCAGGTGACGGCCAGGTGATCGACACGCGCCAGCGGCGGACCCTTCTGCAGGTCTCGCATCAGCTCCTCGATGAGATCGCGTTCGCCCTCGACCCGCACGCGCACCTTCCCGTCCTTCAGGTTCATCACATAGCCACGCAGGCCCAGGGCGGCGGCCTTGCGATGGACGTAGTCGCGGTACCCCACGCCCTGCACGCGCCCCTCCACCACGATTTCGGCGGCGCTACGCAGTCCCGTGACGCCCATCCCGACTCCAGCGACGACGGCTCGAGAAAAAATGGTCGGGGCGACTGGATTTGAACCAGCGACCTCCTGCTCCCGAAGCAGGCGCGCTACCAAGCTGCGCTACGCCCCGTCCGAACTCTTCAGGCCCGGGCCCTCACGACTCCCAGGCGTACTTGCCCACGAGCTTCACGAACACGCACTCCGCGTCCGGTGTGACGCGCATCGTGCCCTGCACCTTCTCGACCACCTGCAGCGTCTGGTTGGCGACCTCACCCACCGGAATCACCATCCGGCCGCTTTCCGCCAGCTGCTCGAACAGCGGGGGCGGCACCACCGGGCCGCCCGCCGTCACCAGAATCCGATCGAACGGCGCCTGGTCCGGCCACCCCAGCGTGCCGTTACCCGCCCGCACCCACACGTTCCGGATGCCCAGCGCTTCCAGCGTCTCCCGCGCCCGGCTCGCCAGCCGCGGGATCCGCTCGATCGTACACACCCGCGCCGCCAGCTCCGACAGCACCGCGGCCTGGTACCCGGACCCGGTGCCTACTTCGAGCACCTTCTCGCGGCCCTCGAGCCGGAGCAACTCGGTCATGTGACCGACGATGTAGGGCTGCGAGATCGTCTGCCCCTCCCCGATCGGCAGCGGGTGATCCCCGTAGGCCCGATCGCGCAGCGCCTCGTCGACGAACACGTGCCGCGGCACCCGCCGCATCGCATCGATGACCCGCGCGTCGGTCACCCCGCGCGCGATCACCTGCGCTTCCACCATCCGCTCGCGCTCGCGTACGAAGCGCGACCACTCCACCTTCAGGTCCGTCCCGACCGTCACCGCCCCCGCTTCTTCCTCGGCTTCAGCACCGCGTTCAGCGCGCCCTCCCACTCCGTCATCCGGCCGAGCGCGCCGTGATGCGTGAGGTCGAGGTGCAGCGGCGTCACCGACGCGAAGCCCTCGTGCACCGCCGCGATGTCGGAGCCGCCGTCCTCCGACCACTCCGGCGGTCCGGCCCCGATCCAGTAGTAGGGCCGCCCGCGCGGATCCACCTCCTGGATCACCTTCTCGCGGTAGATCCGGTGTCCGAGCCGCGTGAGCCGGATGCCCTTCACCTCGCCGCGCGGCACGTTCACGTTCAGCAGCGTCTTGGCCGGCAGCCCTTCCACCAGGAGCCGCATGGCCACCGCCCGCGCCACCGCGCCCGCCCCGTCGAACCCTTCCGTCTCCGGATCCATCTGCGACACCGCCATGGACGGCACTCCGAGCAGCGTGCCCTCCATCGCGGCCGACACCGTGCCGGAGTACGTCACGTCGTCGCCCAGGTTCGTGCCGTGGTTGACCCCGGAGGCCACCAGCACCGGCGGCTCCGGCAGCAGTCCCAGGACCGCGAGGTTCACGCAATCGGACGGCGTGCCGTTCACCGCGAACTTCCGCTCCGCGACGCGATCGACCCGGAGCGGCCGGTGCAGCGTGAGGGCGTGCCCGACCGCGCTCTGCTCGCGGTCCGGCGCGACCACGTACACCTCACCGATCGTGGCCAGGGCCTCCGCGAGCGCCGCGAGCCCGCGCGCGTGAATCCCGTCATCGTTCGTGACAAGAATCACGGGCGCCATGGTTGAAATTGGTCGGGGCGACTGGATTTGAACCAGCGACCCCTTGACCCCCAGTCAAGTGCGCTACCGGGCTGCGCCACGCCCCGACCCAGAGGGCATTGTACGGGCAGGTTCCGGCAAACTCAAGACGAGCGGGACGAGCGTGGGGACGCCAGGCGCTGGCGAATCGCTTGCAAACGGCTGCGGGTGCGCTTGAGCGCGTCTTCGAGCGTCGCGCCGCGCAGCCCGAGGTCCATCTGGTCGAGGCCGCGCGCCTCGCTCCGCAGCCTTTTCTTGGCGCCTTCGAGGGTCAGGCGCTCCTCGTAGAGGAGGGACTTGATGCGCAGCACCAGCTCCAGGTCGGCCTTGCGGTACAGGCGCTGCCCCGCCGGGTTCTTCTTCGGACGGAGCAGCTTGAACTCGGACTCCCAGTAGCGGAGCACGTACGCGGGGATCTCCGTGATCGTCTCGACTTCCCCGATCCGGTAGTAGAGCTTATCGGGAACCGCGCTCATGTCCCGCGACCTCCGGCCTAGACGTTGATCCGGAGCTTCAGGCCCTTGCTCGGCTTGAACGTCAGCACCTTGCGAGCCGTGATCTCGATGCTGTCGCCGGTCTGGGGATTGCGGCCGCGGCGCGACGCCTTCTGACGGATCCGAAAGTGGCCGAAGCCGACGATCTTCACGTCCTCGCCCTTCTCGAAGCAGCGGAAGATGATGTCGAAGAGCGACTCCACCACCGAGGCCGACTGCCGCTTGGACAGCCCATGGGCCGCCACCGCGTTGATCAGATCGTTCTTGGTCAGCGCCGTCACCTCCTCTCGTCGATTTACTTGGCCGGACCCTGCGTCACGAAGCCCGAATGGCCCCTGCCCTGCAGCTCCTGGCGCGCCGCCCCGGCCTTGCTGCGATCGGGATAGCCGCCGACGCGCACCACGTGGATCGGCGTATCGCGGATCACCGTCGCCACCTGCACCGGGAAGCCCTGCGCGCGCAGCGTCCGGGCGAGGCCCTCCGCGTTGCGGCTTTCCTTGAACGCGCCCACCTGCACCCAGTAGTTGCCGGAGCCGGCGCTACGGGCCGCGCTCTTCGAGGGCGCGGAGGCGGTGCGCTCGGGCGCCTTCGTCGGCGGGGCCTTCTCCGCCGACCTCTCGCCGGTCGGGCCGGACGCGGTGCTGGACGACGGGCTCGGCGGGGTGCTCGCCGGCGGCGCCGGCGCGCTGACGGCGGGCGGCGGCGTCGAGGTCGGAGCCTGCGCCGCGGGCGGCGTGGACGGGACCGTCGGCGTGGCCGCTGGCGGCGGCGTCTCCGTCTTGGGCGCGCTCGGCGCCGGGGCCGGCGGCGGCGCGGTCGCGGGGGGCGAGGACGACAGCTTCGGCGGAGGCGGCGTCGGCTCGAACCATCCGCCGATCAGCGGCACCGCGATGACCGCGATCACTGCGAGGACGAGCAAGACCAGGACCGCGCGGAACCAGCCGGTGGCGAAGATGCTACGCTGTCCATACTCTTCCTGCTCCTCGTCTTCCAGGAAATCATCGTCCTCGGGACGCTCAGGGCTCAACGCTCAGTCCTCGTCGATGCTCGGGTCGTGAAAGGCTACGCAATGTTAGCACCGGTGTCCAGGCGGCACAAACGAAATCGCTAGGGGTTCTGCCTAGTTAGCGCGTGTCGCCTCAGGTGGCCGCGCCGCTCACTGCCGGCGCCGGGCCCGCCCTGGACGCCCCGCCCCGCGTCCCACCGCCTTGCGGAAGAGGAGCCGGATCGGCGAGCCCGCGAAGCCATGGGTGTGGCGGAGGGAGTTGATCAGGTACCGCTCGTACGAGAAGTGGATCTGGTCCGGCAGGTTCACGCGGATCGCGAACGTGGGCGGTCCCTCCGCGACCTGCTGCGCCGACTGCACCCGCAGCGGCACGCCGCGCGAGGACATCGGTCGCCGCTCCACCGCCTGCCTCAACGTGGCCAGCAGCTCGCCCGGCTGCAGCCGCTTGGTCGCTTCCGCGGCCACCACGTCGATCTGGTCGAAGAGATCGCGCAGCCCGAGCCCGGTCACCGCGGACGTGAAGCACACCGGGGCGTGCTCCAGGAACGGCAGCCGCTCGTACATCTGGTTGGTGACGTCGCCGCGGGTCACCGTGCCCGGCGGCACCAGGTCCCACTTGTTGACCGCGATCACCGCGGCGCGGCCCGCGTCGTTGGCGTAGCCGGCGATGTGGGCGTCCTGCGCGGTCACGCCCTCGGAGGCGTCCACCACCAGGACCGCCACCTGGCAGCGCTCCAGGCTCTTGAGCGCCATCACCACCGCGAGCTTCTCGAGCGGCTCGACCACCTTGCCCTTGCGGCGGATGCCCGCGGTGTCGATGAGGAGATAGTTTCGGTCTCGAAAGGTCACCGGCGTGTCGACCGCATCCCGCGTGGTGCCGGGCTGATCGTGCACGAGCACGCGCTCGTGGCCCAGCACCGCGTTCACGAGCGAGGACTTGCCGACGTTGGGCCGCCCGATGATGGCCACCCGCGTGCCCTCGGCGGCGGCGTCGGACGCCACCGCGGGCGCGCGCTCGCGGCAGGCCTCCAGCAGCTCCGCGACGCCGCGGCCGTGCTCGGCCGAGACCGTGAGCACCGGCGAGAAGCCCAGGCGGTAGGCGTCCGCGGGCGCCGGCTGCTCGGCCGCGTCCACCTTGTTGACCGCGAGCACCACCGGGCGGTCGCTCTTGCGCAGGATGCCCGCGATCTCCTCGTCGAGCCCCGTCACGCCCGCGCGGCCGTCGATCACGAGCACCAGCAGGTCCGCCTCCTCGACCGCCTGCAGCACCTGCCGCCGCACGCCCTGCACCAGATCGGACTGGCTGCTCGGGTCGAAGCCGCCGGTGTCGACGACGGTGGCCTGCCAGCGCTCGTGGACCGCGGTGCCGTACAGCCGGTCGCGGGTCACTCCGGGGACGTCGCGCACGAGCGAGCGGCGCCGCCCGATGAGCCGGTTGAAGAGCGTGGACTTGCCCACGTTGGGACGGCCCACGATGGCGATGATCGGGCGCAGCACGGCGGCTCCGTCCGGCGGCTACCGCCCCAGCAGGGCGGCGAGGAGCGCGGGCGCGGTGGGGTCGACCGGCGTGACCGGCGTGTCGAGCGCCTGCGCGAGATCGGCTGGGGTGAGATCGTCGAGGAACACGCCCGCGCCGTCGCGCAGGGCCACCGCGGGCACGAGCACCTCGTCGCCGAGTCCCCGTCCCCCACCGGCGGCCTCGCCCAGCTGCAGCTGGATGTCCCGGCCGCTCAGGAGCCCGGCCACCCCGATGCCGCGGCCGAAGAGCTCGTTGCGGATCGCCTGCACCTCCGCGGTCAGCCGCGGGACGTCGAGGCGCGCGAGCAGGGCCCGCATCCGCGGCGCGTAGAGCTCGCCGGTGACCACCGTCACCCGCCGCGGCCGCGCCGGGGGCGCCGGCCGGCTCCGCACGATGCGCGCCCAGCCGTCCTCGAAGCGGCGCACGAGCCCGATCCCGTCCTCCGCCACCGCGAAGCCCTCGTAGGCGCCCGCCGGCGGCAGGGGCCGGTCCGCGGTCAGGTAGAGCTCGTCCGCGGCCCACACGAACCGGGTGCCGAGCGCGGACCGGAAGTCGCGCTGCCAGGCCTCGATGGTGTGCACGAGCGTGCGCGCCTCGTCGGGCGTGACCGGGCGCAGGGCGGGCAGGCGCTCGCGGTGGCGGGTGAGCCCGACCGGCACCACCGCGGTGGTGGTCACCGCGGGGTGCAGGCGCGCCAGGTCGTGCACCGTGCGGTCGAGGTGCACGCCGTCGTTCCAGCCCGGGCACAGCACGATCTGGGCGTGCATGGCGATGCCGGCCTTGGCGAGGCGCTCCATCACCGGCAGCAGCTCGCGCCGCACCCGCGGCTGGCCGAGCAGCGCGTGACGCAGATCGGGATCGGTGGCGTGCACCGAGACGTAGAGCGGGGACAGCCGCTGCGACTCGATGCGCTCGAGCTCCGCCTCCTCCAGGTCGGTCAGGGTGATGTAGTTGCCGTGGAGGAACGAGAGGCGGAAGTCGTCGTCCTTGACGTAGAGGCTCTTGCGCAGCCCCTTCGGCAGCTGGTGGATGAAGCAGAAGACGCACTTGTTGGCGCAGGTCGCGATCTCGGCCGGCTTCGGAGCCTCGAGCTCGAGGCCGAGTGCGCTCCCGCGCCGCTCGAGCCGCGCGCGGTGCGGACGGCCCTCGCGCTCCATCGCGAGGTCGAGCGTCTCTTCCCCGGCGTGGAAGTGGAAGTCGATCACGTCGCGGAGCGCCGCCCCGTTGATGGCGAGGATGCGGTCGCCGGGCCGCAGGCCCGCGCGCGCGGCCGCGGTGCGTGGCGCCACCGCCGCCACCACCACGCCGTCCGCCCCTTCCCGGGTCCGCCTGGGCACGATCAGACCCGGTCCACCGAGTGGTGGGTCTCGAGCTGGCGCAGGCCCATCACGATGTACTGCATCCCGGACGTGATCGTGAAGGCGGCGGTGATCCACGCCAGCAAGGTGGTGATGAAGGTGGGCACCAGGTGGAAGTACACCGACGCCATCGCGGCGAGCACGGTGGCCATCTGGAACACGGTGGACATCTTGCCCACCCAGGTGGGCGCCGGATGCACGGTGCCGCCGGCCACGTGGATCACCAGCACGCCGATGCTCAGCACCACGTCACGGCTCACCACGACCGCGGTGATCCAGAACGGGATCACCTTGAGCCAGGTCAGCGTCACGAAGCCGGAGGTGAGCAGCAGCTTGTCGGCCACCGGGTCCAGGAAGGCGCCGAGACGCGTCTGGAGCCCCTGCACGCGCGCGATGTAGCCGTCGAGCAGGTCGGTGAGGCTGGCCAGGCAGAACACCAGCAGCGCCAGGCCCGCCCGCCGGTAGACGAGCAGCGTGACGAAGACCGGGATCAGCAGGATGCGTAACGTCGTGAGCCAGTTGGGAAGTCCCATGGAGCGGTCCGCGTGGGCCGAGGCCCGATTGTAACACCCTCCCCCCGCCCGTCCCGGCCCGTGGACGGAGAGGCCCTGAACGAGGGGACGCTCCCTACCCCTCCACCCGATAGGCCTCGAGCGAGGCGACGAGCCGGCGCGGCACCTCCACCTCCACGCGAATGCCCTCCTCCTCGTCCCGGCGGGAGAGGACCCGGCCCCGCTCGTAGCAGGTGGCGAGCGCGGGGCCGTCGGCATACGGGATGCGCAGCGTGAGGCGGGCGACCCGCGGCTGGAGCGCCCGGTCGATGCGATCCCGGAGGGCCTCGATGCCCTCACCGGTGCGGGCCGAGATGGCCACGCCGTCGAAGCGCGAGAGCAGCGCGCGCGCCGCGCCCGGCTCGAGCCGGTCGATCTTGTTCAGCGCCACCACCATCGGGCGGCTCCGCAGGTCGAGCTCGCCCAGCAGGGCCTCCACCGCCTCGACCTGATCGTCGAGCCCCGGGTGGCTCGCGTCCACCACGTGGATCAGCAGGTCGGCCTCGGTCAGCTCCTCCAGCGTCGCCTTGAACGCGGCCACCAGCTGGTGCGGCAGCTTGCGGATGAAGCCCACCGTGTCGGTCAGGATGAACGAGGCGTGGGTGCCGCTCGTGACGAGCCGCGCGGTCGGGTCGAGCGTCACGAACAGCGCGTCCGCGGCCACCCGATCGGCGCCGGTCAGGTGGTTGAGCAGCGTGGTCTTGCCCGCATTGGTGTAGCCGACGAGGGCCACCACCGGCACGCCGCTCGCCTTCCGGCGGTCGCGCAGCAGGCGCCGGTGGGTGCGCACCCGCTGCAGCTCGTCGCGGATCTTCTGGATGCGGTGGCGGATCATCCGCCGGTCCGACTCGATCTGGGTCTCGCCCGGGCCCCGGGTCCCGATGCCGCCGCCGGTGCGCTCCAGGTGCTTCCACTGCCCGACCAGCCGCGGCAGCAGGTAGGACAGCTGCGCCAGCTCCACCTGCAGCTTGCCCTCCATGGTGCGCGCGCGCTGGGCGAAGATGTCGAGGATGAGCGCGGTGCGATCGATCACGCGGACGCCGAGGGAGCCGCCCAGGTTGCGCTCCTGGATGGGCGAGAGCGGATCGTCCGAGATCATGAGATCGGCGCCCTCCCGCTTCGAGAGGGTCTTGATCTCCTCCACCTTGCCCTTGCCGAAGTAGAGCCCCGGGGTCGGAGCCCGACGATCCTGGGTGGCGCGCCCCACCACCCGCGCGCCCGCCGACTCGGCCAGACGCCCCAGCTCGTCCAGACTCTCTTCCACCTCCACCCGCGGCTGACTGGGCAGCCTCAGCGCGGCCAGCACTGCCTTCTCCCGTGATCTCACTCGATGAGCCCCTCCTGCGTGATGTGTTTCAGCACCATCTCGGCCGCGCCGTCGGCGCCGCCCGCCTCGTCCACGTCGATCCAGCGGATCTCCCGCTCCCGCGCAAACCACGTCATCTGACGCTTGGCGTAGCGGGTGGTGTCGCGCACCAGCCGGCGGATCGCTTCCTCCACCGGCATGCGCCCCTGCGCGGCCAGCGCGAGGGCCCGGTACCCGATCCCGTCCATCGGCGGCCGGGTCGGATCGAGCCCCGCGGCGAGCAGCCCGCGCGCTTCTTCCATCATGCCATGGGCGACCATCGCGTGCGCCCGCTCGGCGATCGCCGCGTTCAGGCGGGCGCGCTCGCGCCGCAGGCCGATGAGCACCAGGCGCCACGACCGCGACGCGCCCGCCCAGTCGCCCTCGGTCCGATCGCCCGGCGCCGCCCCGAGGGCGTGGATCTCCAGCGCGCGGACGATGCGCACGCGATCGTTCGGATGCAGACGCCGCGCGCGCTCGGGGTCGAGGGCGGCGAGGCGCGCGTGCAGGGCCGGTGTGCCCTGCGCCCGGGCCTCGGCCTCGAGCGCCGCGCGCAGGGCCGGGTCCGCGGGCGGGGCCGGGTGGAGACCCTTCAGCAGCGCGCGCACGTAGAGGCCGGTGCCACCCACCACCACCGGGAGCCGGCCGCGCCCGTGGATCGCGGTGATCGCCGCCCGCGCCTCGGCACGGAAGCGCGCGGCGTGATACGGCTCGCCCGGGTCGACGACGTCGAGCAGATGGTGCGGCACCGCCGCGCGCTCCTCGGTGGTGGGCTTGCCGGTGCCGATGTCGAGGCCGCGGTAGACCTGACGCGAGTCCGCGCTGACCACCTCGATCGGCACCAGACCGGCCAGCCGCACCGCGACCGCGGTCTTGCCCACCGCGGTGGGACCCACCAGCACCAGCAGCGGCGGCCGGCTCACCACGTGCGCCCGAGGTCCCGCTTGATGTCGCGCAACCGCACTCGGCGACCGCCCCTCACCACGTGCGCCCGAGGTCCCGCTTGATGTCGCGCAACCGCACTCGG
>Ga0070741_10011448_pt1 | contig 16381 bp, 12 predicted proteins | sample Coa_R1_4_FD_66440 | JGI IMG/M metagenome (GOLD analysis project Ga0070741, IMG submission 66440) | Surface soil microbial communities from Centralia Pennsylvania, which are recovering from an underground coalmine fire - Coalmine... | ecosystem: Environmental > Terrestrial > Soil > Unclassified ...
GCGATCGCCTTGCGCAGGCCTTCGGTGGTCTGCTCGTTGAACGAGGTGATGCGGATATAGCCGATGTCGCCGCCGTCGGTGTGATAGCGAACCGGGCGCACGCGGATGACCTCGCGCGTCAGCGTGACATCGAACGGCGCGTCCTTGCCCTTGCGCAGGATCTTCAGCTTGGTCTTGGTGTTGACCGCGCCCTTCATCTTGTTGACGGCCTGCTCGAGCGAAAGGCCCTGGACGGCGTCATCGTCGATCTGGGTAATCAAGTCGCCCGACAGCAGCCCGGCCTTTGCCGCCGGCGTATCGTCGATCGGCGCGACCACCTTGACGAGACCGTCTTCCATCGTGACCTCGATGCCGAGACCGCCGAATTCGCCCGACGTCGTCTCCTGCATCTCGCGCCAGGCCTTGTCGTTCATGTAGCGCGAATGCGGGTCGAGCGAGCTCACCATCCCGTTGATCGCGCCTTCGATCAGGGCGGTGTCGCCGGGCTTCTCGACATAGTCGGAGCGGACGCGCTCGAAGACCTCGCCGAACAGATTGAGCTGGGAGTAGGTGTCGGAGGCGCCTGCGGCAGCCTTGGCTCGGGCGATCAGATGTTCGCCCTCGGGTCCCGTCACCAGTAGGGTGAGGCCTATGCCCGTCAGCGAGCCCAAGAAAAAGAGAAAATTCTTCCGCATTTGCCTCGCTGCCTTCCGAGCCGGGTGAGGACCACGTATGGTCGAAAAAGGAAACTCACAACATCTTTCTGGTTTCTTCGTGGCCAATTCCCTGGTGCCCAAGCCCCTTCTGCCAGGTCGAAGGTTGGGTGCCAAACCCTCGTTTCGCCCGCGTGCCCAGCCACCAGCCGAACTGGGGCGGAACGCTACGGAACGACCCCTCGACGCCCAGTTTCAAGGCAGCATCCATCGGCCAGTTGGGATTATTCAGGATTTCGCGGCCGACAGCGATCAAATCCGCCTGACCATCCCTTAAGATTTGTTCAGCCTGGTCGCCATGGATGATCAGGCCGACCGCCATGGTCATGATATCGGCGTTGCGGCGGACATATTCCGACAGCGGTACCTGATAGCTGTATTTGATCTCCTTGCCGAGAATCGGCGCGGCGTCGGTGATTCCGCCCGAGGAGCAGTCGATCACGTCGACCCCCCTTGTCTTGAGGATTCTCGCGATTCTAACGCTTTGCTCGGGTCCCCAGCCGGCATTGTCCTCCACCGACAGCCTTACGAACAGCGGCTTCTGATGCGGCCAGTGGGCCCGCACCGCCTCGGCGACCTCGATCAGGAAGCGCATCCGGTTCGATTCGGAGCCGCCATATTCGTCGGTCCGCTGGTTGGAACGCTCGGAGAGGAACTCGTGCACGAGATAGCCGTGAGCGCCGTGCAGCTCCAGCACGTCGAAGCCGGCCTCCTGCGCTCGGCGCGCGGCATTGCCCCAGGCCTGCACGAGATCCTTGACCTCACGTGTCTCGAGCGCGCGCGGCACCGGCCATTTCTCGCTGTGGGCAAGCGCGCTTGGCGCCACCGGCTGCCAGGCCTCCCAGTCATCGATGTCGTCGGTGCGCTTCAAGGGGCCGTCGCCCTCCCAGGGACGATTGGCGCGCGCCTTGCGGCCGGAATGGCCGAGCTGGATGCCGGCGACCGCGTTTTGCTGCTTGATGAACTTGACCAGCCGGCTGAGCGGCTCGACGAACTTGTCATCCCAGATACCGAGGTCGCCAAGCGTACCGCAACCGCGCCGTTCCACCTTGGTCGACTCGACCACGACGAGCCCCGCGCCGCCGGCCGCGAATTTCCCCGCGTTCATCAGATGCCAGTCGGTCGGAAAGCCCTTCACCGCCGAATATTGATGCATCGGCGGCACCACGATGCGGTTCTTGAGCCGGATGTCCCGGAGGTTCATCGGCTCAAACAGCATCGGTCCGGGCATGCGCTGGTTCCTCGTTGGCGGTATGGCCGAACGATATCGGCGACACTCCGGACCGGAAAGGTGGTTTTCCCTCTCGCTTCGCCCGAAAGCCATGCAAATTTGGGATGGCGCGGGACGGCGGGAAGCGATAGCGAGAGATCAACCAACAACCGCTGCACTTTCGGGGGGAACATCATGAACGAAGCAGTCCGGCCGACGCGCAATGTGGAGCTCGGCGCGAGCAACGAACGATTCCAGAACCTGCACGAGTTCGTGCGCCAGGCGCGCGCCAATCTCAACCAGAATGCATGGGACTACATCGTCGGCGCGGCCGAGACCGAAACCACGATGCGCCGCAACCGCATGGCGCTGGACGAGATCGCTTTCCGCCCGCGCGTCTTGCGCGATGTCGCGAAGGTCGATGCATCGGTCGAACGCTTCGGCCGCAAGCTGCGCCTGCCCGTGATGCTGGCACCGGTTGGCGCGCTGGAGATCTTCGATCCCGCGGGCGCCGCTGCCGTGGTGCGCGGCGTCGGCAAGTTCGGTGCGGCTCATATGCTGAGTTCGGTGTCGGCGCCGGGACTTGAGGAGACCGCCAAGGCGGCGCCCGACGCCATGCGCTTCTTCCAGCTGTATGTGCGCGGCGACGATGCTTTCGTGGAGGACCATGTCAGCCGCGCCATCGCCAACAACTACACCGCGTTCTGCCTGACGGTCGACACCGCCCACTACAGCCGACGCGAACGCGACATCGCCAAGCGCTACGTCCGCGAAAGCCGGGCTCGCTCGACCGGTGGCGATTTCCAGAAGGGATTGAGCTGGCGCACGGTCAAGCTGATCAAGGACAAGTTCAAGATCCCGCTGATCATCAAGGGTATCGCGACTGCCGAGGACTCGCTGATCGCGCTCGATCACGGCGTCGAATGGATCTACGTCTCCAACCACGGCGGCCGTCAGCTCGATCACGGCCGCGGCGCGATGCATGTGCTGCCGGAGATCGTCGATGCCGTGAAGGGCCGCGCGAAGATCATGGTCGACGGCGGCTTCTGCCGGGGCAGCGACGTGGTGAAGGCGATCGCGGCCGGCGCCGACATCGTCGGCATCGGACGCCTGCAATGCTGGGCACTGGCCGCCGGCGGCGAGACCGCTGTCGCGCGGATGCTGGAGCTGCTCGAGGACGAGGTGATCCGCACGCTCGGGCTGCTCGGCGTGACCTCGTTCGCCGAACTGGGCAAATCCTATCTGCATCCGGCGACCGCGACCAACCCGCCGAGCGTGTTCAGCGCCTATCCGCTGCTGGAGATCGAGCCTTACCGGTATTGAGCGAAGGCTCGGGTTCGGCGAGGTTTACGGGCAGACTTCGCGCTGCCCGCAGCCATAGCAGGTGCCTTCCCGGGCGCGCGCGACGTAACAGCCGGCGCGCACCGCGCGGCATCCCTGCTGGTTGCAGATCACCTGCCCGGACGACTGGACCTGACGCTTGGGCTGCTCCGGCGCCGCTTGCGGACGCGCGGCCCCGCCCCGATCGGCGGCTGGCGCTTCGCGCTTGGCGACCGGCCTGCTGCCGCCGATTTTTTCGCATGTGTTGGCGTCACCGGCCTGATAGCCGGGCTTGCAGACGATTTTCACGCAGTTGTCGCCGTCGGCCTTGTAGCCGCGGTCGCACACCAGCGGGCAGACCCGAGCCTTGCGGGCCTTCACGACGTCGAGCGCATCCAGGCTCGCCAGTTTCGTATCCAGCGTCGTGCCCGCATGCTTGTTGAACAGCGCAAGCGAGTTTTGCGCCGCCTCGTTCCAGTTGCCATCGACGGCGCCCGTGTTGCAGCCAACGCGCCTCAGCTCGGTCTGCAGCAATCGCGGAACGTCAGAGGCCACGGCGGCGCTCTGATCGGGTTGGGCGGGAGGTGTCAACGCCGCTACCTGACCGATCGGCTTGCTTTCGGCGGACGCGGCCCTGGCAGCTTCGGCAAGCCTCGCATCCTCGGCGGCCTTGGCCTGCTGCAAAGCTTCGAGCCTGGCCTTTGCTTCGGCAAGCTTGGCCTCCTCATTGGCAGCCATGGCTTGGGCTGCCTGCCTCGCCTTTTCAGCCTCCGCAGCCCGGGCCTCGTCGGCGAGCCGCTGCGCCTGCGCAGCCTTGGCCGCCGCCGCAGCGTCCTCATCGGCCTTTGCCCTGGCGGCAGCCTCGACCGCTTTTTTCTTTTCCGTCTCGATGCGCGCCTGCTCGGCAGCCTTGGCGACGGCATCGGCCCTGACCCGCTCCGCCGCCTTCGCACTCTCGGCGGCGAGCCGCGCCTGCTCTTCCGCCATCAGCTTGTTGCGCTGGGCGATCGCGAGCTTGGCGTAGAAGCCATCGGGATAGGCGGCGATGAACGAATCCCACCCTTCCTTGGTGCCGACTTGCGCAGCCAGCTCGTAGTCGCGCCGGATGGAGGCGTTGGGATCGGCGGGTGCAGCCGGCGCGGCGAGAGCGGGTGCCGGCACCAGCGCGACGTCATCGCCGCCGAGCGACCCGTAGATGAACGGCTCCTGCCTGTTATTGGTGGCTTTCAGCACGTCGTCGCGCACGAAGCCGAAGGCCTTGCGCAGGTCGAGCCCCGGAGTCGTGAGATGCTGCGTCAGCGCCACTGCGAAGGGACTGTTCTTGCCGTCGCCGTCGAGAGCGGTGAATCCGGCCTTCGCCGCGAACGCGATCATCGTGTTCGGATTGCTCGGCTCGACCTTGGCCAGCCCGCGGCCGATCGCGCGCGAGGCGATCGTCCTCTTCATGGTCTTGGCAAAAGGATTGTCGCGGCAGGCGTCCAGGATCACGAGCCGAAGCTGCCTTGCAGGCTCGACCGCGACGAGGATGCGATCGAGCGACAGCGCCTCGTCATAGACATCGGCGTCGGTCTCGAGCTGTGCGTCGATCGGAACCAGGTAGTTGACGCCGTCCACCTCGATGCCGTGGCCGGCGTAGTAGACGACAGCGACGTCGGCATCCCTCGCCCTGGCGCCGAAATCGCGCAGCAGCCGCCGCAATTTGGCGACCGGCAGATCGTTGCCGACGTCGACCACGTCGAACCTGGCTTGCCTGAAGGTCTCCGCCATCGCGGCGGCATCGTTGACCGGATTGGTCAGCGGGGTGACGTTGCGGTAGGCGGAGTTGCCGATCACCAGCGCAATGCGCGTGCCGGCGTAGGCGGGCTGGCCAACCAGCACCGCCAGTAGCAACGTCCACAGGATCGCCCTCAAGCCCCGCATCGAAATCCCGCACCCGAGAACAGACAAGCTTAACATCCTGACCCGGCACTGCAAATAACGCACGGGTTGCGGGCGCGAGTCTGTGAGCCGGCTCACGTTAATCCCTGCCCTCCACGCGGCCGTTGCTGCTTCCGCCTGCATTTTGTAAATGCCGCGCCATGACCCCGTCCCTCGCCCCCGGCTCCGCCGACGCGTTGCTGTTCGATCTCGGCCGCGTCGTGCTCGACATCGACTTCAAGCGCGCGATCGCGTGCTGGGCACGCCACGGCGGCTGTGAGGTGGCCGACATCGCCGCGCGTTTTTCCGCGGACGAGATGGCCCGGCGGTACGAGGCCGGCAAGATCGACGATGCCGCCTACTTCGCGCATCTGCGCAAGATGCTCGGCGTCGACATCGCCGATGCACAGCTATTGGAAGGCTGGAACGCGATCTTCATCGGCGAAATCCCCGGCATCGCGCCGCTGCTGGCGCGCGCCGCCAAGCACCTGCCGCTCTACGCGTTCTCCAACACCAACCCGCTGCATATCGCGCATTTCTCGAAAGTCCATGCAGCCGTGCTCGGCCATTTCCGCGAAATGTACCTGTCCTCGACGATCGGGCTTCTGAAACCCGATGCGGCAGCCTATGATCACGTGGTGAAGGCGATCGGGGCGCCGGCCTCGCGCATCGTGTTCTTCGACGATCTCGCCGACAACATTGCTGGCGCGCGGGCCGGTGGCCTCATCGCCGTTCACGTCAAATCGTCCGAGGATGTGGCGAACGCGCTGACAGCCCTCGGCATCTAGGAGTGTCGCCGTGGCGCTGATGCCGGTTGCCGATGCCCTTGCCGCGATCCTTGAAGGCAGCCAACCCCTGCCGGAAGAGATGGTGGCGCTGGAAGCCGCGCATCATCGCGTGCTGACGCGCAATATCGCGGCAAAGCGCACCCAGCCGCCGCAGGCGATGTCGGCGATGGACGGCTATGCGGTGCGGGCTGCCGATGCGGCGCACGCGCAGACCAGGCTGAAAGTGATCGGCGAAGTCGCGGCCGGCCGGCCCTTCGACCGCGCGCTTGGCGCCGGCGAAGCCGCGCGCATCTTCACCGGCGGGGTGATCCCCGATGGCGCCGATGCGGTGGTGATCCAGGAGGACACGATCGCAGACGGCAATTCCATCACCATCACCGAAGCCGCCGCGCCCGGGCGCCATATCCGCCCCGCCGGGGTCGATTTCCGTGAAGGCGACGTGCTGCTATCCGCCGGCACCCGCCTCAGCGATCGCGACCTCTCGCTGGCGGCCAGCATGAATTATCCGGAGCTGCCCGTGCGCCGCCGCCCGAAGCTTGCGCTGCTGGCGACCGGCGACGAGCTGGTGATGCCCGGAGTGGCGCCCGGCCCCGGCCAGATCGTCTATTCCAACGGCTATGCGCTGCGCGCGCTGGCGCGCGCTGAGGGCGCCGACACCATCGATCTCGGGGTGGCCGCCGACACCATGGAGGCCACCACCGCAGGGATCCGCCGGGCGCGCGAGCTCGGTGCCGATATCCTGGTGACGACCGGCGGCGCCTCGGTCGGCGACCACGATCTGGTCAAGGCCTCGCTCGAGGCCGAAGGCGTCAAGATGGCGTTCTGGAAGATCGCGATGCGGCCGGGCAAGCCGATGATGCACGGACGGCTGGGCGCGATGCGCGTGGTCGGCGTGCCCGGCAATCCCGTCTCCTCCTATGTCTGCACCATGCTGTTCGTGGTGCCGTTGATTCGCGCGCTCTCGGGCCGCAAGACCGTCCACCACGTGCGCGAGACCGCCCTGCTCGGCCGCGACATCGGCGCCAACGATCAGCGCGAGGATTATTTGCGCGCCCGGCTGGAAGAACGCGACGACGGCACGCTGATTGCGACGCCCGTGACCAGGCAGGACTCCTCGCTGCTTGCGAATCTCGCTGCGGCACAGGCACTTGTTGTGCGTCCGCCATTTGCGCCGGCAGCGAAAACGGGCGCGCCTGTCGAGATCCTTCGCCTCTCCGAATAGGCCGCGCGCAGCTTCGGTTCCGCAATCTCTCGGGCATTCACCTGAAATTAAGTGGTTGCGGAACATGTATCGAACATATAGTGTCCGTTCATGATTTGTTTTCGAGTACTGGTATCAACTCGCGTCCGGGAATGGGAGCCGCGCTCTCGCCCCTGACGAGAGGTCTCGGAACAGAACGGCACCATCAATTGGGGGATTTGCTCGAGATGCTTACGCGCAAACAGTACGAACTTCTTCGCTTCATCAATGAGCGGCTGAAAGAGGCCGGCGTGCCGCCCTCCTTCGACGAGATGAAGGATGCGCTCGATCTGCGCTCGAAGTCCGGCATCCACCGCCTGATCACGGCGCTGGAGGAGCGCGGGTTCATCCGCCGCCTGCCGAACCGCGCCCGCGCCATCGAGGTGATCAAGCTGCCCGAATTGTCGCCGGGCGCAGGCGCGAGTCGCCGCGGCTTCACGCCCAGTGTCATCGAGGGCAACCTCGGCAAGGGCCGAGGCGGCGCCGCCGCAGATGACGGCGAGCGGCCGGTCGCCGTGCCCGTGATGGGCCGGATCGCCGCCGGTACGCCGATCGAGGCGCTGCAGACGCGCAGCCATACCATCAGCGTGCCGCCGGACATGCTCGGTTCCGGCGAGCACTACGCGCTGGAGGTACGCGGCGATTCCATGGTCGACGCCGGCATTCTCGACGGCGACATGGCGCTGATCCAGCGCAACGACACCGCCGATACCGGCGACATCGTGGTGGCGCTGATCGACGACGAGGAGGCGACGCTGAAACGCTTCCGCCGCCGCGGCGCATCGATCGCGCTGGAGCCCGCCAATACCTCCTATGAGGTGCGCATCCTGCCGCCCAACCGGGTCAAGATTCAGGGCAAGCTGATCGGACTTTATCGCAAGTATTGAGCGTTTCAGGCACAAGAAGCCGCTCATTTTCGTCATGCCCGGCCTTGCCGCCTTCGCCGAGGCTTCGGCGGCCGAGTGAGTCCGCGGCCCGGCGCAGCTTTAGCGGAGACGGGTGCCGGGCATCCACGTCTTGGCCACAACCGATCAAGGAAGACGTGGATGGCCGGGACAAGCCTGGCCATGACGAACTTGAAAAAACGCCCGCTCCAGGAAGTCGCCGACTTTGTCCGGCGGCTTTTTCGTGATGGGCCGGATTAGGAACAACTCCTGCACAAACGGACTTGTGATGAGGACCACCGCCTGCGGGCCGCACAATCGCCCATGTCCGGGCTAAAGTTCGCAGGTTGGTGTCCACTCTGATAGAGGCCTGCGCCTCCATGAGCATGATCGGAGAGGAAGCCCAAGCACTTTGGAATATCTTGCTCAGGCAATGACGCGGGTCGCTATCTCCTACGAGGAGCAATCCGATGTGTGACTATAGCCTCCATGCCGTGGCATCCCGTCCTGCCGAGGTCGGCGAAGAACTGGTGACCACGACCTTCCGCGGCACCTCGACCCGCGGCTTCGCCTCCGAGAAAGAACCGGGCGTGGCGGTTTGCCTGTTGCCGGGAACCGAGCTCGCCTTCGCCGAGGAAGTCCGCTACGACAATCGCTGGATCTGGACGCGGACCATCAATTCCCGCGTCGGCAAATTCGGCAAGATCGATCCGCTGGTGCCGGAGCGCCATCACGATGCCATCGAATTTGCCGATGGCAGCTACGTGCTGGTGACCCAGCTCGTCGAAGGCCAGCGCGTCACCGTGTTGCAGCTGCCGGTCACCAAGCCGATCGCAACGCCGGCCAGCGTCGCGGAGCGGGCGGAAGCTTCGCGGACAGTTCCAATCGACCAGCTTTGATTTGCGATCGGCGCGCCGCCGGCCGATGATGGCCGGCGGCGCGTTCTCTAGTACCGCCGATCTGAAGTCCCTGACTCACTCGTGGCGAAATCGGGTTCAGGGACTTCAAATCGGCGGCACTGGGGGCAGGCGGTGGTCAACAAGATTTCCTGGCAGAAAGCCGGCGGCGTCACCGAGCCCGGCCGATACATGTTCACGTTCGGCTACCTCACCGTGACCGAATCCGATCTCGCGGTCTGGAAGCAATTCCCGCATGCAATCTTCACGCTGGTCGAACTTCCGCCCGACCCCGCAAGCGAGTCGCCGTCGAGCGAGTTTCATCTCGGCGCGTTCGAGCTGCCTGCGGGCCCGCCCGGGGGTTAACCGTCAGTCTTCCGTCTGCAAATCCGCCTCCGACGGCGTCGCGTCCCTGGCACGTGTCACGGGCGGACGGGCCAGCAACGGCGCATCCTCGCCCTCGCCTGCGATTGCCGGCGACCACGGCCGGTCGAAGCCCCGCGGCTTGACCGCCTCCACTGCAAAGCCGCCGGCCTTGCGACGCAGCGCCAGCGCGCCCTGGCGCCGTAAGCGGTCCTGATCGATGATGGAGGCGCCGCAGTCCTTTGGCGGCTGCCTTGCGGTCACGACGAGCACGGCGCGCAGGCAGTCATCCGCCAGCCCGTCCGCACGCAGCGACTGCGCAACCAGTCCGCCATCGGCGAGTGCTGCCACGCAGCCGGCCTCGTCGCAGGCCACGCCGTCGGCCAGCGACGCATCGGTTACAGCTCGCGCATCGGCATCGGCCGCGAGCCACTCGCGAACGAGAAAGGCGTCCTTCCCGGTCCGCATCAGGCGCAGCTGTCCGTCGCGGCCGCGCACGGCGACATTGTGACCGTCGGCGGAGATCAGGATATCCGGCTGCGGCACCATCAGCGCCCACACGATCGCGCCGGCTAGCACCAGCGCGCCGGACCAGCGCAGCGGCGTGCGCAGCAGACCCATCAGGATGATGCCGATGCTGGCTGCGATCAGGGGAGCCGTGCCGAAGGCGGTGATGCGGCCGACCGCGCCGGGCAGTCCAGCGACCCATTGCGTGACCGCGATCATCCAATCGATGCCGATCCCCATCGCGCCCCAGCACATGCCGTCAAAGCCAAAGGGCGCCGCAACCAGGCCAAGCAAGCCGGCGGGCATCACCAGCGCTGACACCACCGGCATCGCCGCGAGATTGGCGAGCACCCCATAGGGCGTGACGCGATGGAAGTGGAAGGCTGCATAGGGCGTGGTCGCCAGGCCCGCCACCAGCGAAGCAAACAGCAGCGTGGCGACCTCGCGCCCACCCCACAGCGCCACGCGCGCCGCCGCCGTGCTGTCGGGCGTTGCGAACAGGCGGGGCATGCCGACCTGCACCAGCGCGACGAGGCCGAGCGTTGCCGCAAACGACATCTGGAAGCTCGGATGCACCAGCGCCTCGGGTGCGACCGCAAGCACGATCATCGCCGCGACCGCGAGCGTGCGGAAGGTGATGGCGCGGCGGTCGACCATGACCGCGATCAGCACCACCGCCGTCATGAAGAAGGAGCGTTGGGTCGCGACCTCGGCGCCCGACAGCAGCAGATAAAAGGCGGCGGCAACCAGCGCCACCGCGGCCGCCCATTTCTTGATCGCGTAGCTCACGGTCAGCGCCGGGATCAGCGCCAGCAGCGCGCGCACCGCAAAGAACACCACGCCGGCGACGACCGCCATGTGATAGCCGGAGATCGACAGCACATGGCCGAGACCCGAAATGAACATCGCATCGTTCACCGGCTGTGAAATGGCGTCGCGGCGGCCGGTGAGCAGCGCGGTCGCGATCGCGCGCTCGTCGCCGTCGAGCCGGCTGCGGATGCGCGCGTCGATGGCGTCGCGCAGGCCCTGCATGAAGGCGGCGTAGCGCAGCTGCAATCCGCCACTGTCGGGCGGCGCGGCGGTGCGGATCGCGCCCATTACGAAGCCGGAGCCGCCGATCCCCTGGAAGAACAGGTCGCGGGCGAAATCGTAGGAGCCCGGCCGCAACGGCGCCAGCGGCGGCAGCAATCGCGCCTTCAGCTCGACGAAGCTGCCCACATCGGGCGCGGTTCCCTTCTTCACCGACAGTCGGACGCGTTCCAGTTTGGTTGGGAAGCGCGGCGCATCCATCTGCGTGACGCGCAGCACGAAGCGGTCGGTATGCTCGCGGATGTCGCGGGTCTCGACAAAGCCGGACAGCGCCACCGAATAAAGCGGTCGCGCCAGCACGGTGTGGGCGACCCGCGCCGTCCTCCAGGTTGCGATCGCAAAACCGGAGGCGACCGCCGCCACCATGACGGCAGCGACAAGGAAACGGCCGCGGCGTGCGAGGAAGGCTGCGATGCAGCAGGCAAGCGCTGCGGCCATCGCGACGGACAGCACCGGTTCGCGCGGCGCCGTGAAATAAATCGCGATGCCCGTGCCGAACGCGATGGGCAGCCACGGCAACAGCCGCCCTGCTCCGGCCTCGGCCCGCGCCCAGGCGCGCAGCCGCTCGGCGAACGCGGCCCACAAGGGAACGCCGGCCGGGACGAAGCCGCCCGCCTGCGCTGCACCGCGCGGCGGCCAGGTGCCGGCGATACCTTGCGGCCGACGCGGCGGATCGTTCGGCGCCATCCGGTGACACCTTGTGATGCGATTGACGTCGCAAAGCTACTGGAAGGTGCCGCCAGGCGGATAGCGGAACGAAATGAGAAATCGGAAGAGGAATGACGATTTCGGGACTTCTACCGGGCCCCCTTCAGCGTGCAGGAGGTCGTGCATGTCGTGGTCACGCCGTGCTGGCACTTCTTGCAAACGTCGACACACTGATCGAGCGCCTTCGGGTTATAGGCGGGATAGATCGCGCTCGCGCAGCCGTCCGTCGAGCCGGTCACGTCATCGCTTTGGGAGCACGACTGCACGGCGAACGCCAGGAGGAAGAGAACTGCAGCGGACTTCATCGGAGCGAACCAGATCTCGCAGCTTGTTCGTGACGGCAATTTACACTGATTCCAGCCACGGTGCGCCGCCGCTCCGCACGGTTCCCCATGTTCAACGCATCGCCCTGCCCGACCCGGATACCGAATGTTGCCCTTTCGACACGACGGGCAAGACACTTCGCCTATCCAGAATTCGCGATCAATGTCCAGCCCATCCCGCAAAAATATTCATCTTTCCGAAAGACAGAACTTATGATTTAAAGAAACCATCCCGCGCTCGTTACGGAGGGCGTTTCGCGATCGTCAACGAGACGCGGCGCGGGTGGCGATGGACGTGTCGGTCTCGCAAGACGTGCGGGATCGATGCGTACGGTCAAGTCGTGTGGTCCTGGTTCCCCGACGCTGGAATCAAGCGAATGGAGATGATCCATTCGCGATGGGGGCTAGAAAGCCCGGTACCCCAGGGAGAGCGCGAAGTAAGCCGTAAAGCCATTGCGCAGGGAGTGCCGGACCGTTTCGGCCTGCCTGACGATCTTGTGTGCGCTTCTACCCTTTTCAGCACACAAGGCTTGCGGGTGCGGCCAGCGTCCGGTGCTCCCTGCGCCCTCTGTCTTCCAGAGGGACACCGATTGACAAGGCCCGGACGCGAAATCGCGCCGCGGGAATGCGAGCTTTTGTCTGAAACTCCCTCGTCATTCCGGGGCGCGAGCCTACGACAAATTGGCGAATGCCAATTTGTCGTATGGGCGAGCGAGCCCGGAATCCCTCGGGCCGCACGTCGTGTTGGGGGATGGATTCCGGGTTCGCGCCTCCCGAGCAAAATGACGCTACGCGTCAATTTTGTCTCGACGGCGCGCCCCGGAATGACGACGGAGAAAGTGGGAAACGCAGGTGAACGCCCTACAGCAGCGGCGCCTTCGAGGACACGTGATGGCTCAAAATCTTCCAGTCGCCGTCCTCGCGCACGATCACCCAGGTGATCTTGACCGTGAGCGTGTCCTTGTCGAAGACGAAATTCGCAGTGCCGGCCATGCTGACGACGTCGGTGCCGGCCGCTTCCGCCGCGATGTCGGTGAATGTGACGCTCTGCGACCGCCAGCGCGGCAGTCCGCTGAAATAGGCCTTGGCGCCGTCCTTGCCGCGATACAAATTCGGATTCGATCCGTACAGAAAGCCGTGCCGCGAATAGAGCGACGACAGCGCCCCGGCATCGCGCTTCGAGAACGCCGCCGCCCATCTCGCCTGGACATCGCTGACAATCTGGTCGGCTTTATCAGCCATCTGCTGATTGCCCTTTCTTCAACCCTTCCCGACTTCCTTGGCGAAGGTGTCGCGCAAGCCAATAGTGCGGTTGAACACCAGCCGGTCGGGCGCCGAGTCCTTGTCGCGCACGAAATAACCCTGCCGCTCGAACTGCACCGGCTCGGCCAAATTGCTTTCCGCGATCGCCGGCTCGATCCGCGCCTCCCTCAATATCTCCAGCGATTGCGGATTGAGGTCGGCGGCGAAATTGGACGCATCCGGGCTCGGCGTGGCGAACAGCTGGTTGTAGATGCGGATCTCGGCGGGCTTCGACTGCGCCGCCGACAGCCAGTGCATGGTGGCCTTGACCTTGCGCCCGTCGGGCGCGTTGCCGCCTCTGGTCGCGGGATCGTAGGCGCAGCGCAGCTCGACGACCTCTCCGGCCGCATTCTTCACCACGTCAACGCACTTGATGAAGTACGCATAACGCAGTCGGACCTCGTTGCCCGGAGACAGCCGGAAGAACTTCTTCGGCGGGTTCTCCATGAAGTCGTCCTGCTCGATATAGAGCTCGCGGCCAAAGGCGATCTTCCGCGTCCCTTTGGAGGGATCGTCGGGGTGATTGATTGCCTCCAGCTCCTCGACCTGCCCTTCCGGATAGTTCTCGATCACGATCTTGAGCGGCCGCAGCACCGCCATGCGCCGCTGCGCCGTGCGATTCAACTCCTCGCGGATGCAGAATTCGAGCATGCCGACGTCGACCACACTGTTGGCCTTGGCCACGCCGATGCGCTTGACGAACTCCCTGATCGCCGCCGGCGGCACGCCGCGGCGCTTGAGGCCGGCAATCGTCGGCATGCGCGGATCGTCCCAACCCGCGACATGGCCGTCGCGAACGAGCTGGGTCAGCACGCGCTTGGACAGCAGCGTGTAGGTGAGGTTGAGGCGCGCGAACTCGTACTGATGCGGTCTGGACGGCACCGGCAGCTTGTCGAGCAGCCAGTCATAAAGCGGGCGGTGATCCTCGAACTCCAGCGTGCAGATCGAATGCGTGATGCCCTCGATCGCATCCGACTGGCCGTGCGCGTAGTCGTAGCTCGGGTAGATCGACCATTTGTCGCCGGTGCGCGGATGGTGCGCATGCAGGATACGGTACAGCACGGGATCGCGCAAATTAATGTTGCCCGCGGCCATGTCGATTTTCGCGCGCAGCACCCGCGCGCCGTTCGGAAACTCACCCGCCTTCATGCGGCGGAACAGATCGAGGTTCTCCTCGACCGAGCGGTCGCGGAACGGCGAGTTCTTGCCGGGCTCGGTCAGGGTGCCGCGCGAAAGGCGGATCTGCTCCTGGCTCTGGTCGTCGACATAGGCGAGGCCTCGGCCGATCAGGCCTTCCGCCCACTCGTAGAGCCGGTCGAAATAGTCGGAGGCATAGAACAGGTTCTTGCCCCAGTCGAAGCCGAGCCAGCGCACGTCGGCCTGGATCGAGTCGATATATTCCTGTTCTTCGCGGGTCGGGTTGGTGTCGTCGAAGCGCAGGTTGCAGTGACCGGAAAATTCCTGCGCAATGCCGAAATTCAGCGCGATCGACTTGGCGTGCCCAATGTGCAGATAGCCGTTCGGCTCCGGCGGGAACCGGGTCACGATCGTCTTGTGCCTGCCTGTATCGAGATCGGCCTGGACGATGTCGCGAATGAAGTCGCGCCCCGCCTCTGCCGTTACCGTATCCGTCGTCGTCATCCCGAGGTCCCGCCGAAATCAGCGGCCCTTCTGCCAAATTCGTTTGGCCGAGCCAAGCCCGCAACTGGCGGACGAAGGCTTTAGTTATGCACCGTTCCTGCTATACACCACCGCCATTATCGTGACCCCTGCCCCGCCAATGACCGATCCCATCGTCACGCGCTTCGCGCCCTCGCCGACCGGCTTTCTTCACATCGGCGGCGCTCGTACCGCGCTGTTCAACTGGCTCTACGCGCGCGGCCGCGGCGGCAAGATGCTGCTGCGGATCGAGGACACCGATCGCGAGCGCTCGACGGAAGCCGCGATCGCGGCCATCCTCGACGGTTTGAGGTGGCTCGAGCTCGATTGGGACGGCGAGGTCATCTACCAGTTCAGCCGCGCGGCCCGCCATCGCGAGGTCGCCGAACACCTGCTCGCCGCCGGAAAGGCCTATCATTGTTACGCAACGCCGGAGGAACTGGCGGCGATGCGTGAGAAGGCCCGCGCCGAGGGCCGCACCCGCCTCTATGACGGCATGTGGCGCGACCGCGATGCCGCCGGCGCTCCTTCCGGCATCAAGCCGACCATCCGGCTGCGCGCGCCGCAGACCGGCGAGACCGTGATCGAGGACCAGGTGCAGGGCCGCGTGGTCTGGCAGAACGAGAATCTCGACGACCTCGTTCTTTTGCGCGGCGACGGCACGCCGACCTACATGCTGGCGGTCGTGGTCGACGATCACGACATGGGCGTGACCCATGTGATCCGCGGCGACGACCATTTGATCAACGCGGCGCGCCAGAAGCAGATCTATGACGCGCTGGACTGGACCGTGCCTGTTATGTCGCACATTCCGCTGATCCATGGTCCCGACGGCTCAAAACTGTCCAAACGCTATGGCGCGCTCGGGGTCGATGCCTACCGCGCCATGGGATATCTGCCGGAGGCGCTGCGCAACTATCTGGTCCGGCTGGGCTGGAGCCATGGCGACCAGGAAATCTTCTCCACGGAAGAAATGATCGCCGCCTTCGACCTGTCCGGCATCGGCCGCTCCGCCGCCCGCTTCGATTTTGCCAAGCTCGAGAACCTCAACGGCCACTATATCCGCGCGAGCTCGGATCAATCCCTCCTGACCCAGTTCGAGCGCGTGCTCGACTATGTGCCCGAGGGCGCCGAAGTGAAGGCCAGGCTCAACGAGAAGACCCGCGCGCAATTGCTGCAGGCCATGCCGCACCTGAAAGAGCGCGCCAAAACCCTGATCGAGCTGATCGGCGCATCCTATTTCATCTTTGCCGACCGTCCGCTGGAGATGGAGGCGAAAGCGTCGGCCGTGCTGACGCCCGAAACCCGCGGCCTGATCGGCCAGCTGCGCACCACCCTGGAGCAGGTTTCGCCCTGGAGCGGCGAGACCACGGAGGCGGCGATGCGCGCTTTTGCGGAAACGCACGGTCTCAAGCTCGGCGCGGTCGCCCAGCCGCTCCGCGTGGCGCTGACGGGACGGACCACCTCGCCCGGGATTTTCGAC
>Ga0070741_10011449_pt1 | contig 16380 bp, 16 predicted proteins | sample Coa_R1_4_FD_66440 | JGI IMG/M metagenome (GOLD analysis project Ga0070741, IMG submission 66440) | Surface soil microbial communities from Centralia Pennsylvania, which are recovering from an underground coalmine fire - Coalmine... | ecosystem: Environmental > Terrestrial > Soil > Unclassified ...
AACGCCCGGACCCTTGCCGTACCAGATGCCGAACACGCCATCGACCTTGGCGCCCGGGAACAGCCCGACCTGCTGGCTGCCCCACACGGCGGTCGCCGCAAGATCCTCGTTGAGGCCGGGGACAAAGGCGATATCCTGCGCCGCGAGGTGCGACTTGGCCCGCCACAGCGCGTGATCATACATGCCGAGAGGCGAGCCGCGGTAGCCGGAGATGAACCCCGCGGTCTTGAGGCCGCTTGTGCGGTCGCGTTGGCGCTGCAGCATCGGCAGCCGGACCAGCGCCTGGACGCCGGAGAGATAGATCCGCTTGGCCTCGAGCCGGTATTTGTCGTCCAGCTCAACCTGCAGCAGGGTCATCTAAAGGGCCTCCATGTCGCCTTGATTTGTTACCTCGCCCCGCCTGCGGGGAGAGGTCGGATTGCATCGAAGATGCAATCCGGGTGGGGGGACTCTCCACGCACCGAGTTCTTGGAGAGAGCCCCTCACCCCAGCCCTCTCCCCGCAAAGAGCGGGGCGAGGGAGTGTTCCTTGCGCATTGCTGCGATTGAGTGAAAAGGATGCGTTGGTAAAGTCAATATCGCTGGCCCAATTCACCGGGCCGGCATGGCCGTTACGGAGAATTCTCATGGCATTACGCCTGTTCGACACCGAAATCGAGACAACTGACACCGAGCTGCTCGGGCCGTGGCGGGCGCCGCGGCAGATGCTGCAGGCGCAGAGCTATGATTCGCATGCCTCGATCCATGATGATGCGACCGCGCAGAAGCTCGGCTTCCAGGGCGGCACCATCGAGGGACCAACCCATTTCAGTCAGTTCGTTCCGCTCTGCGTCGAGCAATGGGGTACGGACTGGTTCCGCACCGGCTGCCTCTCGGCGCATTACCGCAACGCCGTGTTCGAAGGCGAGGAGGTCCGGGCCATCCTGGTCAAGCCTGGCGAAGGCGCGCGCCAGGGCGAGATCAGGATGATCAAGCGCGACGGCACCGAGGTGCTGCGCGGCACCGCCTCGTTTGGACTGAACGCACCGCCGACCGCGCTCGAGCTCCGGCTGGGCGAACTCAAGCCGCTCGCCGATGCCGTGATCCTGCACGACGTCAGGCTCGGCATGAGGACCGAACGCCAGCGCGTGCGCATGGCGTTCGACCAGAACATGGGTGAGCTCTATCCGTTCTCGCTGCGCCAGAAACTGCAAGTGATCACCGAGAACTCGCCGCTCTATACAAGCACGGAGGAAAATCCGTTCGGGCGCCCGATCATCCCGATCGAGATGCTGAGCGTGCTGTTTCAGTACAAGGCGAGGGAGGATCGGCTGCCGACGCGCGGCCCCGCCGTCGGCCTGTTTGCCGACCAGGAGATCCGGCTGCTCAACGGGCCGTTATTCGTGGATCGGGACTATGAGCTCGAGCGCGAGGTTGTGGCCATGAGCGGCAGCCGCCGCACTGAAAGCCTGTGGGTGCGCACGACTGTATTCGATCCGGCGGCGGGCACCTCGCCGGTCGCGACCATGCTGCTCAACCACGCCATCCTGAAGGAGTCCTACGCACGCTACGCGCAGGAACACGCGGAGTTTTATCCATAGCGTCGCGCCGCTACGGGCGTATTTGTACCGCTCAATTTGCAAGCGATTGATGCAAGGCTGCATGCAAGCCGCGCTCAACGAATAAGCAAGCGCGTCGCGCTCCGCCGTCGCACAGGGAATGAGCAGTGCGAGACCGTGAGCTCAAACGGCTGAAAACACGCGAGATTCCGACATCACGCAGCGCCGCTCCGAATTGTACACAATGGCACGGCGCTTGCTTCACTCAATGTTGAGAGTTCAGTCGCGCGAGGGGGCGCGGAGTTGTCATGGTGAACTCAAGCCAATCCATCGCAACCATTGTTGCGGAGCCTGAACCGGTCGCACTCGATCTCGCGACGACGGCGCTCGTCATCATCGACATGCAGCGCGACTTCATGGAGCCCGGCGGCTTCGGCGAGACGCTCGGCAATGACGTCTCGCGGCTTGCGAGTGCGGTCAAGCCGATCGCTGATGTGCTCGGAAGAGCGCGCGAGATGGGGATGCTGGTCATCCACACCCGCGAAGGCCATCTGCCCGATCTCTCCGATGCGCCGCCGGCCAAGGTCGAGCGCGGCGCGCCATCGTTGCGCATCGGCGATCCCGGTCCGATGGGGCGGATCCTGATCCGCGGCGAGCCCGGCCATGACATCATTCCCGAGCTCTATCCGCTCGACAGCGAGGTCGTGATCGACAAGCCGGGCAAGGGCGCGTTTTACGCCACCGAGCTCACCGAGGTGCTGCAGAAATACGGCATCGAGAATCTCCTGGTGTGCGGCGTGACCACCGAGGTCTGCGTCAACACCACCGTGCGCGAGGCCAATGACCGCGGCTATCGCTGCGTCGTCATCGCCGACGGCTGCGCCTCCTACTTCCCCGAATTCCACGACATGGGCCTTAAAATGATCAAGGCCCAGGGTGGCATCTTCGGCTGGGTCGCCGACTCGGCCGCGGTTCTGAAAGCAATGCAGGCGGAGACAGCGATAGTTTAGCAGCGGGAGCATCACGATGAGCACAAGCGGGACGGCGACGTCAGCCCCATCCGGTTTCAAGCCGGCAGTCTGGACGTCGGGGGATTGGAATGCGTTTTTCGGATTCGGCACCAACATCCTGGTCAACATGCTGGTGCTGACGGGGCTGTTGCGCTTCGTGTTGAAGATGCCTGACTCAATCGTGTTCGGCCGCATCCTGCCGGCGCTCGGCCTGATGATGTGCCTCTCCACCTTCTACTACGCGTTCCTGGCCTACCGGCTGGCGCAGAAGACCGGCCGCAACGACGTCTGCGCGCTGCCGTCGGGCATCAGCGTGCCGCATATGTTCATCGTCACCTTCGTGATCATGCTGCCGATCGCGATCAAGACCGGCGATCCCCTGAAAGGCTGGTCGGCGGGCCTCGTCTGGGTGTTCTTCCAGAGCTTCATGCTGATGATCGGTGGCTTCATCGCGCCGATCGTGCGCAGGATCACCCCGCGCGCTGCACTGCTCGGCACGCTCGCCGGCGTCTCCGTCACCTTCATCTCGATGCGGCCGGCGCTCGAGATGTATGCGACGCCGCAGATCGGTCTTGTCTGCTTCGCTATCATCCTGGTCAGCTGGTTCGGCGGCGTGAAATATCCGAAAGGCACGCCGGCAGGCCTGGTCGCGATCGCGGCCGGCATGATCATCGGCTGGGGCTCGAATATTTTCGGTCTCGGTCTCGGGGGGCTCAGCATCAAGGGCGTCGGTGACGCGTTCGCCAATTTCGGCTTCTCGGTGCCGATCCCGGCGGTCAACTACGTGTTCTCCGGTTTTGAATATCTCGGCATCATCCTGGTGACTGCGGTGCCGTTCGGTATCTACGATCTCGTCGAAGCCATGGACAATGTCGAGAGCGCCGAGGCCGCTGGCGATCCCTATCCGACCACGCGGGTGCTGACCGCTGACGGCGTGGTCAGCCTGATCGGCTGCCTGATGGGCAACCCCTTCATCAACGCGGTCTATATCGGCCATCCCGGCTGGAAGGCGATGGGCGGACGGATCGGCTATTCTGCGGCGACCGGCGTCATGGTGATCGTGCTGTCGTGGTTCGGCATCATCTCGGTGCTGCTGGCCGTGGTGCCCGTGGTCGCGATCCTGCCTATCCTGCTCTACATCGGCATGCTGATCGGCGCGCAGGCGTTCCAGACCACGCCGGTCAAGCATGCACCCGCGATCGTGCTGGCGCTGTTCCCGCATCTCGCGGCCTGGGCCAAGCTCTTGATCGAAACCGGCATGGCGTCGATGACGAACGCGATGCAGACAGTCGGCGGGCTCTCGCCGGAGAAGCTCGCGGAGGTCAAGACCGCGGCGATCATGTCGCTGCCGCAGCAGGGCGTGATCTATCACGGCCTCGAAGTGATGGGCGGCGGCTCGATCCTGACCGGTCTCGTGCTGGGCGCGATCGGCGTGTTCGTCATCGAGCGCGATTTCGTCAAGGCCTCAGCCTTTGCGTTGGCCGGCGCCGTGCTCACCTATTTCGGCTTCATGCATGGCGAGGCGGTCGGTGTCGGCGGCGGCCTCGGCGTGACGCCGGCGGTGGCGCTGTCCTATGCGGTGGTCGCGGCCGGGCTCTATGCGCTCGGCAGGCTGGGGACCAGCGCGGATTTCGCGTCGCATCCGGAGATGCCGGTGGCGGCGCCGGCGGAGTAGGGGCAACGAATCGTTAAGCGTGTTTGAGGTGGGCCGCCCTGGCGGCCCGCTTCGCTGTTGGGAGCAAGGGCAAAATCACTTCAATTTTAGCAAACTGCAGCAGTGGAATTTTACCGCCCCGCGATAATGAGCCTCCAGTACTGGGGGTTGCCATGTATCTGCAGACGATGGGTTCGCGGCCGGGGTCGATCTCAGACTCCGTCTACATGGAGGTGCTCCGCACGCTCCATGGCACCATGGTGCCGATCCTCTTGGCCGGCCTGTCCCAGGCGATCGTCGGCGCGATTACCGTGGAGCAGACTGGCGATGTGGTAATCGGCGTGCTCGCGACCGTCGGCGTGCTCGTGGATACGGTGCGGGCCTGCGAGGTGGTTGCGTTCCGCCGCCGCGCTGCCAAAAAGCCGCCGCTCGAACTCGCCGAGGCGAGGGTCTGGGGATGGTGCTATTCGCTGGGAACCACCGCCACATCGCTCACGGTGGGCCTGCTCGCGGCCCGCAGCCTGATGCTCGAGAGCGAAGTCTGCACCATGATGGCGATTGGTATCGCCTTCGGCTTTGGTGCCGGCATCATCGCGCGGCTGTCGCTGTTGCCCTTCCTTGCACTCGCCGACCTGTTCGTGCTGGGCGTGCCCGCGATCGCCGTTTCGTTCGCGCGGCTGGACATGCCGCATATCGGATTGGCCCTGCTGATCGCGATCTATGTCGTCGGCAGTTTCGAGATGGTCCGCCTGACCTTCAACTCGACCGTCGACCACATCAAGCTCAAGGAGCAGTTCGAGCAACTCGCCCGGCTCGATCCGATGACCGGCGTCTTCAACCGCTCGCTGCTGACATCGGAGCTGCCGCGGCTGATCGCCGAGCGCGACGATGACCTGCTTGCGATCCATGCGATCGACCTCGATCATTTCAAGGCCGCCAATGACAGGTTCGGCCATCCCGTCGGCGATGCCGTGCTCAAGCAGGTTGCCGGGCGGCTGAAAGCGTTGGCCGGCCCGCGCGGTTCGGTGGTGCGGATGGGCGGCGACGAGTTCATCCTGGTCCAGCCCGCGACGCGATCGCGCGACGACGCCGTAGCGCTGGCGCAGCGGATTCTCGAAAGCGTCAGCGCATCCTATGTGGTTGAAGGCCACGATATCGTCATCGGTGCCAGCATCGGCGTTGCCGTCGCGCCCGACGATGGCGAGTCCGTCGAGGCGCTGCTGTCGCGCTCCGACAAGGCGCTGTATCAGGCCAAGGCCGGCCGCGGCGGCTATGTGATCGCGCATGAGATCGCCACGGCGCAGCCGGTCACCGACAAACCAGCCTCGCATCAACGCGCCGCCTAGCGCGCAGTCAAGGCCGCACGGCGGGCGTCTCGACCGGCATGCCCGCCGCGCGCGATCTCAAATAAAGCTCCAGCTCCACAAGCTCGGGCGAACCATAGCTGAAGGCCTGCGCGCGAACGCCGGTCATGCAGCCACGCAGGCGGCGCGAGAGCGATCCGAGCGTCTGCCACTCCAGGCGATACATCGGATAGCCCGTCGGCTGTCCCTGGGTGATCGCGGATCCCGCGAGGTGCTTGTCCCAATTGTCGTCGTGGCAGTTCGTGCAGGCGAGGTTGAGCTGCCCCTGCCGCTGCATGAAAAGCTCGCGACCCTCGGCGAGGAACGGCGCGAGCTGTGGATCGCTCGCAGGCGCGATCGGCATGCCGCGCGACTGATGGGCGATGAAGGCGGTGAGCGCGAGCAGGTCGTGGCTCTCGTAGTCGAGCGGCGCCGTCTCCTGATGCTCCGTGCGACACAGATTGATGCGCTGCTCGAGATCGATGGGGCGTCCGAGCGCCTTGTCAAAGGCCGGATAGCGCGCGGCGACGCCCTTCATGCTGGCCGCGGCATCGCCATGGCAATCGGCGCAAGCCTTGTCCGCCGTGCCGATCCGCTTGGTCCAGAGCGCCTCGCCATCCAGCACCCAGAGCATGCCGGGATTGGACGTGTCGTCGTCCTGCATCGCCTTGGTCTCAGCCGCCATGAAGCTGTAGCCCGAGCGGCGCTGGTCCTGCGGAATCTCGCCCGCCTGCGCGGTGGCCAGCAGCAACGCCGTAACGATCGCGCCAATCGCTCTCATTCGACGGTGATCGCAGCCGATGCGGTCTGGGAAAACCCGTTGTCGCCGATCCATTCGAACGCGAAGCTGCCGCTCTCGGTCGCTGTCGTGAAGAACGACAGGTAGGGATTGGCTGAAATCGCCGGGAACAGCTCGGCGCGGAAGATCTCGCGCCCGTTGTAGCGGCAGGTGAAGCTCGTGATGATGTCGCGCGGAATCACCTCGCCGGCCGCGGTCCGGCGATAGCCGGTCTCCATGATGTGCGAGGTCAGCGCCCTGATCTCAATGATGTCGCCGCGCCTGGCGCGCTTGGGTACGTTGATCAAGGCCGACGCCATCACAGTTCCTCCGTGCAGGCCGCAAGCGTCACCACGACATCGACGCTCGCCGACCAGAACGAGCCGTCCGACATCTGCGCGATCGCCACCACCTTCTGGCTGTCGGCGAGCCGGATGCGGGTCGAAACCTGGGCGCGGCCGGCCGCCGGGCCGAGATGGAAATTGCCAATATAGGGCTGCGGATTCTTCTCGTTGAAGACGTGGATGCTCCTGACATAGTCATCCGCGGTCATCGGGCTTGTCACGCTCACCGTCATCGGCACGGTGTTGCCATTCTCGACCAGAGGCGGAATGTCGAGCTTGATCCTGCCGGTGCGCAAGGGCGCCTCGCCGACGAGGTTGCGGATCGCGGAATTGAGCGTCGCCGGCGTTGCGTGTAGCGGCTGCAGCATCACGCGGTGCACCGTGCCGGCAACGGCGGCGCTGCCGGCTGTCTTCAAAAAAGTGCGTCGCGTCGATTGGCGATTGCAAGGCATGTCGTTCGCCATCCTAGTCACGCAGCGTTGTGAGATAGGCCACGATATCCTCGATCTGTTCCGCCGACAGGATCGGCCCGTCGCGCCAGCTCCGGCCGACCCGCACCAGCCCGTCGACGCGGTAATAGGACGGCATGATTGTCGCCGGATTGAGCCTGGAAGCATCGACCAGCCGCAGCCGCAGCTGGCTGACGCTCCAGCGATTGCCGGCGCCCGCTAGATTCGGCGCGAGGTCGCCCTGGAAACGGGCCTCCGGGAGCGGACCGGAGTGGCAGAGGATGCAGGTGCTGGCACGGTCGAGCACGAGCGCCCGCCCGCGCGCAGCATCGCCCGGCTTGCCCGTCAGCGAATCCGGAATGCCGTCGCCGACGATGGCATAGGGCAGCAACGCTTCAGCCTTCGCCGCCATCATCGGAATGAAGGCAAGCGTGAAAAGGAGCAGGGCGGGTAGCGGGTTAGCCAAACGTCTCCTCCGTGATGGTCCGATACCAGCTCTCAGCCGACTCCGCCTCGCGTGCACGGACCTCGCGCGGCACATCGATCGCGCTCGTGCCGCCGCCTTCGACCTCCGCAAAAATGTCGTCCTTGGGCTCATATCGGCCGGCGAGCGAAAAGGCGTAGCCGGGCGCCACCGTGTCATAGCAGATGCCGGTGAGCCGCGGCGTCTCCGGCGCCTTGCCTGCGAGACCATTCACGATGGCGGTCGCGCTAGCCTTGCCTTGCGCGCTGGCGGCCGCCGCAGACTTCGGAATGCCGCCGCCGAGGCAGGCATCGCCAATCACATGCACATCGGGCAAGAGCTTTGACGCAAACGTCATCGGGTCGATCGGGCACCAGCCGGTCTTGTCAGCTGCGCCGGCAATCTGCGCGATCCGGCCGGCGCGCTGCGGCGGGATGATGTTGGCGACTTGCGCGACATGGTCGCCAAATTCGGTGACAATGGTGTTGGTGGTCGGATCGACGGAGGTCACCCTGCCGCCGTTCGATAGCGATACGCGCTCGATCATGCCGTCGTAGAACTCGTGCCACGCCTGCTCGAACAGCCGCTGCTGCGAAAAATTGTCCTTGGCGTCGAGGATGAGCACCTTGGACCGCGGCTTGCGTTGCTTCAGGTAATGCGCAATCAGGCTTGCGCGCTCGTAGGGAGCGGGCGGGCAGCGCGAGGGATTTGCGGGCACTGCGATGGCGACGACGCCGCCGTCCTCCATGGTCTCGAGCTGTCGGCGCAACAGCAGCGTCTGCTCGCCGGCCTGCCAGGCATGGGGCATCTTCTGCGCCGCCGCCTCATCGTAGCCGGGCAGGGCGTCGAAGCGCACTTCGATTCCCGGCGCCAGGACGAGACGGTCATAGGAAAGCGTGGCCCCGTCCGCGAGCGTAACGCAATGGCTCTGTGCATCGACATTCGCCGCGGCCTGAGCGACGACATCGATGCCGGCAGCGGCAACCTTATCATAGCCGAATTGCTGGGCGCTGATGTCGCGCAGACCCGCGATCACCTCGTTGCTGAAGGGGCAGGCAGTAAAGACCGTCTTCGGCTCGATCAGCGTAACCTGCAGCCTGCGATCAAGCCGTTTCAAGGCTCGCGCGCAGGCCGTGCCGCCAAAACCTCCGCCGATGACAACAATTCGAGCGGAGGCCTGGGCGCGCGCAATCGATGGCAGTGCCAATAACGTCGCGAGCGCCAGCGCGCCGCGAATGGCATCCCTGCGCCCGATCTGGCGTAGCCCATCCATGTGCATCATCCGAAACGATAGGATGGTGGCTCGCGAAGAGCCACCATCCCGTTCAGCTAGGCAAAGCCGATATTCTGCTCGCGCAACGGCACCGAGCGCAGGCGCTTGCCGGTTGCCGCAAAATAGGCGTTCAGCACCGCCGGCGCCCCCACGCCGATGGTGGGCTCGCCGACGCCGCCCCAGAACCCGCCGCTTGGCATCACGATGGTCTCGACCTTCGGCATCTCGGCTATTCGCATCGAATTGTAGGTATCGAAGTTGGTCTGCTCTATACGGCCGTCCTTGACGGTGCAGCCGCCATAGACCAGCGCGCTCAGCCCGTAGACGAATGAGCCGGCGGTCTGCCGCTCGATCTGCGCGGGATTGACCGCATAACCTGGGTCGATCGCCGCGACCATTCGGTGCACCTTGATCTTGTTGCCGTCGGCGACGGAGATCTCAGCCGCGCCGGCGACATAGCTGTTGTAGCTCGCGAACTGCGCGATCCCGCGATAAACGCCCTGCGGCAGTGCCGCGTCCCAGCCGATCCTGTCGGCGACCGCATTGAGCACCGCGAGGTGCTTCGGATGCTGCGCCATCAGCTTGCGGCGAAAGGCCAGCGGATCCTGGCCAGCCGCATGCGCAAGCTCATCCATGAAGCATTCGAGATAGATCGCGTTGTGATTGATATTCACCCCGCGCCAGAAGCCCGGAATGATATGCGGATTGCGCATCGAATGCTCGATCAGAATATTCGGAACCGAATAGCCGATGGCGGCCTCGCCCGACGCATTGAGGCCGGCGAAGGTCGCGGGGTCCTTGCCATTGACCAACGCCTCCGGGCGCAAGCTGAACAGGATGGACTGGCCGGAGATGCGCATATGCAGTGCGGTCAGGTTATTGTCGCGGTCGAACCCTGCCGTCAGCTTGCACTGCGTGACCGGGTGGTAGCGGCCATGCGTCATGTCCTCTTCGCGCGACCACAATAGCTTGATCGGCGTGCCGGGCATCTGCTTGGCGATGTCGACCGCCTGCCGCACATAGTCGGTCTGGCCGCGCCGTCCGAAGCCGCCGCCGACGAGATGCTTGTGAACGTCGCATTTGTCGGCCGGCAGGCCGGAGCCTTCCAGTACCGCGGCCAGCGCAGCCTCGCCATTCTGCGTGCCGCACCACACCTCGCATTTGTCCGGCGTGTAGAGCGCGGTCGCGTTCAACGGCTCCATGGTGGCGTGGTTCTGGTAGGGGTAGTTGTAGACGGCCTCGATTGTCTTCGCCGCGCCGGCAAGCGCCCCCTTCACATCGCCGCTCTGATTGCCGACATAGGCCGGGCCAGAGTCGAGTCCTTCAGCGAGCCACTTTGCGATCGTCGCGCTGGAGACCTTGGCGTTCTCGCCCTCGTCCCAGACGATCGGCAGCGCGTCGAGAGCGGTCTTGGCGTGCCACCAGGTGTCGGCGACGACGGCCACCGCACTATCGCCGACCTGCACCACCTTCTTCACGCCCTTCATGCCCGCGATCTTGGCTTCGTCATAGCTCTTCAGCTTGCCGCCGGTGACCGGGCAATCCTTGATCGCGGCGTTGAGCATGCCCGGCAGCTTGAGGTCGATGCTGTAAATTACCGCGCCCGTGGTCTTGTCGGCGGTGTCGAGCCGCTTGACGCCCTTGCCGACCAGCTTCCAGTCCTTGGGATCCTTCAGCTTGACATCCGCGGGCGGTTGCAGCCTGGCGGCGGCTTCCGCCACCTTGCCGTAGGTCGTGGTCTTGCCGGAGGGCGTATGCGCAATGACGCTGTTGGAAGCGGTGCACTCGGCGACCGGCACCTTCCACTCATTCGCCGCAGCCTGCAGCAGCATCGCGCGCGCGGTGGCGCCGCCCTTGCGCACATAGTCCTGCGAGGTGCGGATGCCGCGGCTGCCGCCGGTTGAAAAATCGCCCCAGACGCGCTTGCGGGTGATGTTCTCGCCGGGCGAGGGGAATTCGGTCTGCACCTTCGACCAGTCGCAGTCGAGCTCTTCGGCGACAAGTTGGGCGAGCCCGGTCAGCGTGCCCTGGCCCATTTCGGAGCGGGCGATGCGAATGACGACGGTGTCGTCGGGCCGGATCACGACCCAGGCGTTGACTTCCGGCGAGCCGTCGGCCGCGCGCACCACTGCAGGGCCGCCGAAGGGAAGATCAAGGCCGATAGCGAGGCCTGCGCCGATGCTGGCGGCACCAATGACGAAGGCACGACGGTTGAGCCGAGGCGTGACGTGTTTGTTCATGATCGCTCCCTCTACGCGTTCGCGACCGCGTGGATCGCTTCGCGCACCTGCTGGAAGGTGCCGCAGCGGCAGATATTGGTGATGGCGTCGTTGATGTCCTGGTCAGTCGGTTTCGGATTGTCCTTCAGGAGCGCGGTGACCGCCATGATCATGCCGCTCTGGCAGTAGCCGCATTGCGGCACGTCGTGATCGATCCAGGCCTGCTGCACCTTGGTCAGCGTGCCCTCGGCAGCCAGACCCTCGATGGTCGTGATCTGCTTGCCGAACGCCTCGCTCACGCTAACGCCGCAGGAGCGCGTCGGCACGCCGTCAATGTGGACAGTACAGGCGCCGCATTGTGCAATGCCGCAGCCATATTTGGTTCCCGTGAGCCCGGCATTCTCGCGGATCGCCCAGAGCAGCGGCGTATCCGGTTCGACATCCATCGCGAAAGTTTTGCCGTTTATTGTGAGGTTTGCCATCGCATATCCCCTGATTGGTCCAATCCACCAATTGGACTTCGCGAGGGAGTTGTGCGCCAAAACTGGAACGGTTCAAATCAATATTCTGCGCTCGTCCGCGTGACAAAAAAATTAGGCGGTGAGTGGAAGAAAGTTCATTGGGCGGTGTTCGCCGCCGAACCCGGTCAGCTGTTGCGCTGCGGCTTGACGGTCAGTCGGAGGAAGCTCATCACGCTTCCGACTGCGGCAAAGCCGGCGCCAAGGGCAAGCGCAGCGGTTGCGCCATTGTGGCCCGCCAGCGCGAAACAGAACGCGGCAAGCGCCGCGCCCGTGGTCTGCCCGGTCAGCCGTGCGGTCGCAACAATGCTGCTGGCGCTGCCGCTGCGATGGGGCGGGGCGCTCGACATCAATGCCTTCATGTTCGGCGTCTGGAACAGACCGAAGCCGACGCCGCAGATCACCATGCGCCAGACGATATTGGCGATGCTCGGGCTCGCCGGCAGCATCGCGAGCAGCAGCATGCCGAGGCCAAGCAGCACGAGGCCGAGACCGCCGAGCAAGCCGGCCGGGAAGCGGTCGGACAGCCGGCCGCCGATCGGCGCCATGATCGCCACCACTAGCGGCCAGGGCGTCAGGAAAAAGCCGGTCTCGACCTGCGAGCGCAGCAGCACGTCCTCGAAATAGAAAGGCAGCGAAACGAAGGCGAGGCCCTGCACAGCAAAGGAGCAGACGGCGGTGGCGGCCGACAATGCAAACAGCGGGCGCCGGAACAGGTCCACCGGCAGCATCGGCGCCGGATGATCGGCATGCCGCCGCGTCAGTACAATCCCGATCGCGAGCGCGCCGGCGAACTCGGCTATCACCACAGCCGGCGAGGTCTGATGTCCGGCGCTGCCGATCGCGACAATGAACAGGGTAAGGCACGCCGATGCGAGCAGCGCGCCGGGGAAATCGAATTTGTGTGTGCTGCGCGGCGTTGCCGGCAGGGTCTTCATGCCGATCAGGATGGCGACCACGCCGAACGGAATGTTGATCGCGAACAGCCAGGGCCAGGAGCCGACCGCCAGAATGCCCGACGCAATCGTTGGGCCGAAGGTGAAGGCGGTCGCCACCACAAGCGCGTTATGGCCGAAGCCGCGGCCATGCATGCGGCTCGGATAGACAAAGCGGACCAGCGCCGTGTTCACGCTCATGATGCCGCTGGCACCCAGGCCCTGCAGCGTCCGCGCGACCAGGAGGCTGTCCAGTGACCAGGCCAGTGCGCAGCCGAGCGAGGCCAAAGTGAACAGGATCAATCCGCCGAGATAGATCCGTTGATGGCCGACGATCTCGCCCAGCGCGCCGAGCGGCAGAAGGGTTGCGACCAGCGCGATCTGGTACACGTTCACAACCCAGACCACTTCCGCAGGGCTGACATGCAGCTCGGCCGAGATCGCCGGCAGGGCGATATTGGCGATCGCGGTATCGAGCGAAGCCATGGCAAGCGCGGTGAAGATCGCGGCCACGGCCCAGCGCCGGCGCTCCCAAGGCAGGCCATCGGTAATCGGAGTCGCGGCGGTCTTGGTGGCGTTTCGATCGACGAACATGCTTTCTTGAGGGTTCGAGTGAGCCCCGCGGGCGATGCGGCTGCTGCTGGAAGTGCTTCTATTTATTATGTTCGCGCGGGTCTCCCCAGACACGCCGCTGCATGAGGCCCATGCGATCGGATACGTTGGTATCCGGTGGTCCAGGTCTATCGCGATCGCGGGCCGGCGTCGTATCATAAGGCGATCGAAAACCCGGGAAATCATCATGCGCATCGTTGTTCTGCCCGGCGACGGGATCGGGCCGGAGATCACGGCCGCGACGCTTGCGGTGCTGCGGGCCGCCTCCGAACGGTTTCAGCTCGGCGTGGCACTGGAGGAGCATGCGGTAGGCCATGCTAGTCTGGAGATGTTCGGCGCCACGGTCCGGCCGGAGCTGCTCGAGACCGTGCGCGCGGCGGATGGCCTGATCCTCGGGCCCACGGCGACGTTCGATTTCAAGGACGAGGCGCGCGGCGAGATCAATCCGTCGCGCTACTTCCGCAAGAACCTCGATCTGTTCGCCAATATCCGCCCGGCGCGCACCTATTCGAAGCGGCCGGCGCGATTTGGCACCTTCGATCTCGTGGTGGTGCGGGAGAACACCGAGGGATTCTATGCCGATCGCAACATGGAGCAGGGCAACGCGGAGCTCCTGGTCACGCCGGACGTGGTGGTCTCGTTGCGGCGGATCACGCGACTGTGCTGCGAGCGTATTGCGCACGCCGCCTGCAAGCTCGCGATGAAACGGCGCAAGCATCTCACCATCGTGCACAAGGCCAATGTGCTCAAGATCGGCGACGGGATGTTTCTCGAAATCTGTCGGGAGGCGGCAGGCACGTATCCCGGCCTCTCCGTCGATGACGTGCTGGTCGACGCCATGATGGCGCTTGTGGTGCGCCAGCCCGAGCGGTTCGACGTCGTCGTCGCCACCAACATGTTCGGCGATATCCTCTCCGATCTCACCGCCGAGCTGTCGGGCAGTCTCGGGCTTGGTGGCTCGCTCAATGTCGGCACGCACTACGCCATGGCGCAGGCGGCGCATGGCTCGGCGCCGGATATCGCGGGCCAAGACGTCGCCAACCCGATCTCGCTGATCCTGTCGATGGCGCTGCTGCTCGCCTGGCATGGCGAGCGCATCGGCGCCCCGCGGTTCGAGACGGCCGCGCGCGCGATCGAGGAGGCGGTCGCGGCCGCGATGCGAGAGGGCCAGGTGACGCGCGATGTCGGCGGCACGTTGGGGACCGCGGCGACGGGGCAGGCGATCACGGAAGCTCTTCAGTCAGGTGGGTAACGTCCGCTTCCGAGGGTCGAATTCATTCGTCAGCCTGATCGCGATAGAAATCGAGCAGCGCCGTTCCTTCGGGAGAAAGCCAGTCGGCGGCGCCGGTGATGTATCCTTCGATCATCCCGGTCTTCCCGATCAGATAGGTGATCGGCATGCGGACCATCTCCAATGTGGACGCCGCCGGATCGTGCGGGTTGATCGCCGAGGCATAGGGATCGGCCAGACACATTTGCGGGGGCACGCCGTAATCGTGCAGGAATGCCTTTATTCGCTTCAGGTCGAGCGTGTCGGTGCAGATGGCCCAGACCTCCAGGCCCGGAAGCCTCCGCCGATCAAGGTTGGCCAAAGTCGGCAGATCCGTGCGGCAGGCGGCGCACCAGGTCGCCCACAGGTTCACAAGCGCGATGTGGCCCGGTTTCGGGCCCAGCATGACATCGCGGCCGTCGAGGCCCTGAAGCCGGAGCGGCGGCAGCTTGCGATGCGGCCTGACAATGGTGAATTGGCTACGCGCCGTTCCGAACACCGGCGGGTAGGCCGCCTGTTCAGCCTGCACGCGCCCGGCAAACAACATGCTGAGGCCTCCGAGCAGGACCGCGCGCCGAGGCAATGCGAGACTGGTCGCGGCGTCTTGCTCAAGCATGGATATAGGCCCAGCCCTTCATCTGTAGGTCGACCACCCTGCCAATCCCGAACGGCACCAGTGTGGCACCCTCGATCAATTGAATGGCAACCTGCTCCTTCGCCTCTGCGATCATCTTGGAGGAGGCGCACATCGACAGCGTGATATCAGGCACCATCTGGCGGAGTGCGGCCAGTGGGGCGCCCAGCGGTGTCTTGTCGGCCCGGAACACCTCGATGCCGCTGCCGTTCGCAACCACCTCGAACTGCAGCTTCAGCCCCTTCTCGGCAAAATGCCTGGAGAGGTTGGCCGAATAGCTGATCGCGTGGCCCATCACATGAGGATCGTTGCGGTCGATCAGGATCACGACCCCGTCGACAAGGCGATCGCCCTTGTTTGCGTTCGCCGCCGTCGCTGTCGCGATGACGGCGCTGCCCGCCAGCAATATGCGGCGGGACAATCTGTCGCGAAGATCCGTCATTATGCGCCGTCCCCGCTTTCTGTGAACCGGCTCAATTGTGATCAGGCGTAGCGCGGCAGGATCGGCGCCATCCTCGCACGTCCCCACAGCACGAAGGCGGCAAGCGCCAGCAGCACGACATTGAGCGGCACCACGGGCGCCTCGCCGCGCGAGAGGTGGAAGATCATGGCAAAGACCTGCAACACCGTGCAGCCGAGCGCGGCCAGCAGCGTGAGGCCGGGCATGATGCGGGTCAGCGCCGGCAGGAGGATGCCGATGCCGCCCGCAAGGTCGATCAGGGCGATTGCATGGACAAAGGTCGGGGAGTACTCGCCGGCCCAGGGCATCATGGCGGCAAGCTCCGGGATCGGAGTGAGCAGTTTGACGAGCCCGGCCGAGGCAAAGGCGAAAAAGAGCAGCCCCTGGGCCACCCAGAGGCTGATGCGAAGCGCGCGCCCGGGAGCTATGGCGGGGCTGACGGCTGTGGTCGACATGGCGATCTCCGTGGTTGTGATGCTCTCGCCCGAATTTGTGATTTCTTCCTGTTTCATCATCATCTAATCTGAAGATTGATCATTTCTTATTGGTTGATGATTGAATGGATACTCTCGTCAGCATGAAAGTCTTTTGTCTGGTCGCCGAGATGAAGAACTTTGCCGCGGCAGCCGACCGGCTTGGCATGTCACCGGCGATGGCCAGCAAGCATGTGATGCAGCTCGAACGGCGCCTTTCTGCCCGCCTGCTCAACCGCACCAGCCGGCGCGTCAGCCTGACCGAGACCGGCGCCCTCTATTTCGAGCAGGCGCGGCAGATGCTGGACTCGCTCGACGAGATCGAGGCCGTAGTCAGCAAGGCGACCGTCGTCCCGCGCGGAATGCTGAAGCTGAGCGCGCCGGTCTGGCTCGCCAATCCCGCCTTCG
>Ga0070741_10011450_pt1 | contig 16379 bp, 16 predicted proteins | sample Coa_R1_4_FD_66440 | JGI IMG/M metagenome (GOLD analysis project Ga0070741, IMG submission 66440) | Surface soil microbial communities from Centralia Pennsylvania, which are recovering from an underground coalmine fire - Coalmine... | ecosystem: Environmental > Terrestrial > Soil > Unclassified ...
CGACGAGCGGGCCGAACACCGGATCCTGCACGACGCCGGCGAGCAACTCGGCCAGGCCGTCGACCTGCGGCTGGACGAGAACCGGGCAGCCGATTCGCTCGGCGGCGGACCGGACCTCCTCGACCGTACCGAGACGGAGGGCGATGCCGCCGGTGTCGGTCTTGTGCGCGCCCGGCACCGCAGACTTGACGACGGCGGGCAGGCCGAGGTCGAGGGCCGCCGAAGCCGCCTCCGCCGGCGTCGCGGCCACGACCTCCGCGACCAGCGGAATCCCGTATGCCTCGAACAGCGCGCGAACCTGGGGCGCGGTGAGCCACGCGTCGCTCGACGAGGCGAGCACCGACGCCACGACCGCCTCGGCGGCCGGGCGGTCGATGCCGTCGAGCTCCGGTGAGCCGCCGGCGGGGCGCCGCAGCCACTCGGCGCGGTCGGCGGCATGTCCGAGGGCACGCGCCGCCGATTCCGGGAAGTCGAAGGCGGCAATCGGCGGGTCGGCCTCGACGAGGCAGGGCGGGACGCCCCCCGCGGAGATGAACGCCGCCAGGACGGGCTTCTCGCTGCGCGCCGCCTGCACGGCGCGGACGACCGCCTCGGCAACCTCCTCCGCTCCGGCGACGACCGGCGGCACGAAGAGGACGATCAGGGCGTCGATGCCGGGATCGGCGAGGACGTGCGGAATCACCCGCTCGTAGGTCTCGCCGACCGCGGACCCCAGCATGTCGATCGGGTTGGCGAGGCTCGCCTCGCGTGGCAGCAGGTGCGAGAGGTGGACACGCGTCTCCTCGGTGAGCGGCGGCAGCTCGAGCCTCGCGCCCGCACACGCGTCGGCACAGAGGATCCCGAGGCCTCCGGCGTTCGTGAGCACGGCCACCCGTCGGCCCCGCGGCAGCGGCTGACGCGACAGGAGCACCGCGACGTCGGACAGCTCCTCCAGCGAGTCGGCGCGGATCACGCCGGCCTGGCGGAACAGCGCGTCCACCGCGGCCGTCGAGCCCGCGAGAGCGGCGGTGTGGGATCCGGCGGCGCGCTGACCGGCCGTCGTCCGCCCGCCCTTCATCGCCAGGATCGGCTTCTTGCGGGCGACGCGGCGGGCGACCCGACCGAACTTCCGCGGATTGCCGAACGACTCCAGGTAGAGCAGGACGAGCTCGGTCGCCGGATCGTCCTCCCAGTACTCGAGCAGGTCGTTCGACGACACGTCGGCTTTGTTGCCCACGGAGACGAAGCTGGAGAGGCCGAGGCCGCGTGCGGCGGCCTGCTCGAGCAGCGCAAGGCCCAGCGCGCCGCTCTGTGAGGAGAAGCCGATGTTGCCGGCCGGGAACGAGTGCGGCGCGAAGGTCGCGTTCAGCCCGTGCTCGGCGGCGAAGATGCCGAGACAGTTCGGGCCGACGAGGCGCGCGCCGTGCGCGCGCACGCGCGCCAGCAGCTCGTCCTGGCGGCGCCTCCCCTCCGTTCCGGTCTCGGCGAAGCCGGCGGAGATCACGCACAAGGCACGGGTGCCCTTGCGCAGCGCCGCCTCCGCCTCGCCGAGCACGGAGCCCGCGGGCAGGCAGAAGACGGCGAGGTCGACGTCGTCCGGAACGTCTGAGATCGACTCGTACGCTCGGACACCGGCGACCGAGGGCGCCTTCGAGTTGACCGGGTAGGCGATCCCGTCGAACCCTCCGTCGAGGATGTTCCGGAACAGCTCGCCGCCGATCGAGCCGCGGCGCGTCGAGGCACCGACGACGGCGACCGTCCGCGGCGCGAAGAACGGCTTCAGCGACGCCGCGACGGCGACGTGGTCGCGCTCGTCGACGGCTGCGCGGTAGGCGTCCGTCGGCTGGATCTCGAGCCGCACCTCGGTCGTCCCCCCGTCCAGACTCCTCGAGACGGCGAAGCCCGCGTCCGCGAAGACCCGCAGCATGGCGGCGTTTCCGGGCAGCACCTCCGCGACGAACGTGGCGATTCCCGCCGCAGCCGCGTAATCGGCGAGCTGCTCCAGCAAGCGCGTCCCGACCCCGTGGCCCTGGAGCTCGTCGGCGACCGCGAAGGCAACCTCTGCGCTCTCTGGATCCCGCAGCCGCACGAAGCTCGCCAGCGCGACGACGCGCGTCGAGTCGTCGGCGCCGGAGAGCTCGCCGATCAGCGCCCCGCGCTCCTCCCAATCCGGGTCAACGAACGGCGCGACCGTCGCCGCGGTCAGCGCGGGGAAGCCATGGAAGCGCTGGTACAGGCTCTGGTCGGAGAGCCCGGCGAAGAACGCGAGGACGGCTTCGACGTCCGAGGCCTGCGGCGCGCGCAGGCGGAGCGTGCTCCCGTCCCGGAGGATGACGTCGCGGATCTCGAGGGCTTCGACCGGCATCGCGCCCAGTGTGGCGAGCTTCGCCCGCTCTCCGCGTCCGCGAGGTCGCGGAGGCGGATGCGGCAATCCCGCAGAGCCGGAGACAGCGAAGGCCGCCTCGCGGCGGCCTCCACTGTCCAGCGGCAGAGTCGGGAACTACGACACCGCCGGAGCCCTGTGCCTGAAGGGCCTCGTCACGAACCCGAGCGCGGTCTCCGGGTTTCGCAGCGCGCCGCCGATCGCCAGGATCCCGAAGCCGATCCCGGAGAGGAGCAGCGCGATGCCGACGACGACGCCGAACAGCGACAGCTGGCTGGCCATGTAGCTGGTGTTGAGCGCTGTGGTCAGCGCGGTGTACGTCACCCAGATGTCGCGGCGACCGTTGCTGACCGGCTGCTTCGTCTGCGGATCGACGGCCGCGTACTTCGGGTCGCTCGTCCCGCCGAGGCCGTCCGTGAACTTGACCGGCGTACTCGGCTTCGCCAGGAACCGACCCATCTGCGAGAACGTCAGCCCGGACGTCGCGCCGAAGGTGTGGATCCGCATGTACTGCGCGAAGCAGCGGGCGCGGTCACCCGAGTTGACGAGCTTGCCCGCGACCGAGCAGCTCGGCGTCTTGATCGGGGAAGGCGTGATGTTCGCGCCGGCGGCGCGCAGCTTCGTGATCAGCTTGGTCTGGTCGGCCTTGGCGGCCGCGACCTCGCCCGCGATCGCCGTCGGGGTCATGTCCCCGCTTCCGTAGATCTGCTCCTGCTTCAAGTTCGAGTTGACCGTGCTCTGGCCGTTCAGGCCCATGACGATCGCGGCGATCCCGAACGCGGTCAGCACCGCCGCTGCGATGACGCCTCCGATCTCGAATAGCCTGCGCATCTCCCGACTCCTTTCTTGGTTTCCGACGTACCTTGGTTCGCAGTCTCGGATGAGGCAGGGCGGGCGTCATCGGGGCGGAGCGCACGGTCGCTGCGGAATGTCACGACGCCTCCTCGGTGGTTTCCCGCAGGCGACGCCGTCCGTGTTTTCCCGTGCGAGCCGTCCGGCGAGGCCCCGATGGAGCACGCGCGCCGAGGTCGCACACTGCGTTCGTGGTCGGTGCGCCCATCGAGATCGACGCGGCAGGCGAGGACAGCCTCCGCCTCCTGCTGACCGGGATCGCGGCCCACCCGTTGCTCACCGCGGCCGAGGAGGTCGCCCTCGCGAAGCGGATCGAGCGCGGCGACATCGAGGCGAAGCATCGGATGGTCGAGTCCAACCTCCGCCTCGTCGTCTCGATCGCGAAGCGCTACCGGGGCTTCGGCCTCCCGCTTCTCGACCTGATCCAGGAAGGCGCGATCGGGCTCACCCGCGCCGTCGAGAAGTTCGACTGGCGCCGCGGGCACAAGTTCTCGACGTATGCGACCTGGTGGATCAGGCAGGCGATCCAGCGCGCGATCTCCAACCATGCGCGCACGATCAGGATCCCGGTCCACGCCCTCGACCGCCGTCGTCGGGTCGAGCGGGCGCTCCAGCGGCTCGAGCTGGAGCTCGGCCGCGCGCCGACTCGCGACGAGCTCGTCGCCGCCAGCGGTCTTCCCCCCGCACAGGTCGACGAGGCCCGGGGCCTCGCGCACACGACGGTCTCGCTGAACCAGACCTTCGGCTCGGACGGCGATCCGTCCGAGCTCGTCGAGCTGATCCCCGATCCACGCCTGGAGGCGCCCGAAGAGGAGCTCGAGCGGCGCCAGCGCCGCGCGGTCGTCCTGCGCGCGCTTCGCGAGCTGCCGGCGCGTGAGCGGCTGATCCTCGACCAGCACTACGGCCTGTCCGCGAAGCCGCGGACGCTGAGCGAGATCGGCCACGACCTCGGTCTCACCCGCGAGCGCGTGCGTCAGCTCGAGGCCCATGCCTTCGCGACGCTGTCGCAGCGGCCCGACCTCCGCGACGCGGCCGGCAAGGCCGTCAGCCTGCCGTGCCGGCGGCCGCGCGGGCGACGTCCGGCGTCGACACGACGCCGGCCGGGCGTCGGCGGGTCCGTACAGCCGCTGGTCGCCGATCAGCGGCCGCCACGACTCCTTCCCCCTCGCGCTACCCGCGCACGATCACGATCGGGCAGGGAGCGTGCTGCGCGCACTGCTGGCTGACCGAGCCGAGCAGCAGCCCGGTGAACCCGCCGTGGCCCCGCGAGCCGACGACCAGCAGCTCGGCGCCCCTCGCCGCCTCGACCAGCTCGCGCGCGGGCACGCCCTCCACGGCCGCCCGCTCGACCCTGATCCGGTCACCGCCGAGCTCGGCGAGAACACCGTCGACGACCCGGTCGAGCGTCTCGCGCGCGTCTCGCTGGACGTCCTCGACCGGCAGCTGGGGGATCGCGAGCGCGGGGCCGGCGACGTACATCTGGTAGTGCCAGACGAACAGGGCCTCGACGGTGGCGTCGCGGAGCCGCGCCTCGTCGATCGCCCACCGTAGAGCCGCCTTCGACTCCTCCGATCCGTCGACGCCGACGACGATGCGAGCCATTCTGGCACCTCCTTGCGCGGATTCCTGCCGCCGGGGAGCTCCGGCACGGCGATGGTCCGGCGGACACCCGACCGCGCAATCCGGGTCGTGCCCGATTCGCGATGCGGAAAAGCCGACGGAATCGGAGGCGGGCGAGATCGGGCCGGGGGCGACGTCGCGGCTGCTCTCGGCGGCGACGCGGTCCGAGGCGGGGTCCGTACGGCCGCTGATCGGCGATCCGTGTCGGCCACGATGCCGCCGCCGTCCCCTGCCTCGCACGATGGCGGTGCGATGACGCTTCCTCCCTGGAAGATCAAGGTCGTCGAGCCGATCGCGCTTCCCTCCCTCGAGCGGCGCCGGCAAGCCCTCGTCCAGGCGGGGTACAACACGTTCCTCCTCCGCTCCGAGGACGTCTACATCGACCTCCTGACGGACAGCGGCACGTCCGCGCTGTCGCAGGAGCAGCGGGCGGCGATGGAGCTCGGCGACGAGGCCTACGCCGGATCGCGGAGCTTCTTCCGCCTCGAGGCGGCGGTTCGGGAGCTATACGGCTACCGCCACGTGATCCCGGCCCACCAGGGCCGCGGCGCCGAGCACCTGCTCGCGCGGATCCTCGTCCGGCCGGGGCAGCTCGTCCCCTCGAATCTCTACTTCACGACCTCGCGGGCGCACGTCGAGCTCGCCGGCGGGGTCTGGCACGACGTGTCCGTGGCGGAGGCGAGTGATCCCGAGTCGGAGCACCCATTCAAGGGCAACATCGACCTCGAGGCTCTGGAACGCGTACTCAGGGGCCGCGCGGGCATCGCCTTCGTCCGCCAGGAGGCCTGTCTGAACATGGCCGGCGGCCAGCCGTTCTCCGTCGACAACCTCGCCGCCGTCCGCGCGCTGACGCTGCGCCACGGCGTCCCGCTCCTCCTCGACGCGACCCGTATCGCCGAGAACGCGGTCTTCGTCAAGGATCGCGAGCCCGGCTATGCCCGCGTCCCGCTCCCGGTGGTGATCAGGGAGATCGCCTCCCTCTCCGACGGGGCCGTCTTCTCGTCCAAGAAGGACCACTTCGTCCCGACCGGCGGCTTCCTCGCGCTGAACGACGACGCGCTCGCCGAACGGGCGCGGGAGCTGGTAGTCGTCTACGAGGGCTTCCCCCACTACGGCGGGATGGCCGGACACGAGATGGAAGCGGTTGCCCAGGGGATCCGGGAGTCGGGGCAAGAGGAGATCGTGCGCCACTACGTCGGCCAGGTCGCCTTTCTCGCCGGGCTGCTCGAGGAGGCCGGCGTGCCGATCGTCGTCCCGCCCGGCGCGCACGCCGTCTTCCTCGACGCGAAACGCTTCCTTCCCCACCTCGGCTTCGAGGACTTCCCGGCGCAGTCGCTGGCGGCGGCGATCTACCTCGCCGGCGGCGTCCGCACGATGGAGCGCGGGATCGTCTCCGGGCAGCACGGCGACGAGCCCTACGACGGGCTCGAGCTCGTGCGCCTGACCTTGCCGCGGCGCGTCTACACCGAGGAGCACCTACGGTACGTCGCGGAGGTCGTCGCCGGCGTGCACGCGCACCGCCAGAGCGTCCGCGGGCTGCGGATGACCTACGCGCCGGAGCAGCTCCGTTTCTTCCAGGCGCGCTTCGAGCCGCTCGCGCTCGCACCTGAGGCGGCGCGGAGATGACGCCGGTCACGCTCTTCGAGGAGCTGAAGCCGGCGCTCGGAGGCGCGGCAGCGGTCGTCGAGGCCGACCGGTGCCTCGAGTGTGGCGGCACGCACGCGCCCGCACCGTGCACGGTCGCCTGCCCGGCCGGGATCGACGTCCCCGGGTTCGTGACCGCGATCGCGGACGGCGATCCCGCCCGGGCCGCGGAGCTGATCTTCGCCGAGAACCTGCTCGGCGGGACGTGCGCGCGGGTCTGCCCGACCGAGCTGCTCTGCGAAGGCGCGTGCGTCCTCGTGCACGAGGGCCGCCGCCCGGTCGACATCGGCCGCCTCCAGCGTCACGCCGCCGACGTTGGCCTCCGAGCTCACCTGCCGTTGCGCCGGCGCGTCGCGACGAGCGGCTTTCGCGTCGCCGTCGTCGGCGCCGGCCCGGCCGGGCTCACCTGCGCCGGCGAGCTCGCCGCGCGCGGCCACGACGTGACCGTCTACGACGAGCGGCGCGAGACCGGCGGGCTCGTCCGCTACGCGATCGCGCCCTACCGCCAGCTCGCCGACCCGCTCCCGGCCGAGACCGAGCTGCTCCGTGCGCTCGGCGTCCGGATCGAGCTCGGTCGCCCGGTCGACGCGGAGCGGCTTCGCCGGCTGCGGGTGATCAACGACGCGGTCGTGCTCGCGGTTGGGATGGGTGCGGATGCCCGCGTGCACTACATGGGCGACGACCTCGAGGGGGTCTGGGACTCGCTGCCGTTCATCGAGGCGATCAAGACCGGCCGGCCGCCCCGGATCGGCCCGCACGTCGTCGTGATCGGCGGGGGCAACACCGCGGTCGACGTCGCGATCGAGGCTGTCCGTCTCGGCGCGGAGTCGGTGACGATGCTCTACCGCAGAACCGAGGCGGAGATGCCTGCCTACCTGCACGAGGTCGAGCTCGCGAAGGCCGAGGGCGTCGAGCTGCGCCTGCTGACGGCGCCCGTCCGCTTCGTCGGCCGGCACCGGCTCGAGGCCGTGGAGTGCGTCCGCATGCAGCTCGGCGAGCCGGACGAGAGCGGCCGCGCGCGGCCGGAGCCGATTCCGGGCAGCGAGCACCTCGTGCCAGGCGAGACCGCGATCAAGGCGATCGGACAGGAGCCCCGCCGGGAGCTGTCGGAGTGGCTCGACGGGCTCGCCGTCGACGCGGACGGTCGGGTCCAGATCGACGCGGACACCGGGCGGACCTCGCTGGCGTGGGTCTACGCCGCCGGGGACGCGACGAACGGGGGCGCGACCGTCGTCGAGGCGGTGCGCGAGGGCAAGCTCGCCGCGCGCGCCGTCGACATCGACCTGCGGAGGGGCTCGTGAAGGAGATCCGCTGGCACGCGCGCGCCGGCCAGGGCGCGAAGACGGCGGCCCAGCTGCTCGCGGTCGCGCTGCTCCGCGAGGGGAAGAGCGTGCAGGCCTTCCCGGAGTACGGGCCCGAGCGCCGGGGGGCGCCGATGCGCGCGTACACGCGCTTCGACGACAGGCCGATCCGGCGGCACGACTCGGTCGAGGACCCGGACGCCGTCGTCGTACTCGAGCCGTCGCTCGCCGAGCTCGCCGACCCGCCGCGGGATGCCCTCTTCCTCGTCAACTCCGAGCGGCCGGTCGCCGGCGCGCTCTGCGTTCCGGCGGCGCGGCTCGCTCCGGGGAGCGTCAACCTGGTCATGCTCGGAGCGCTCGCCGCCGCGCTCGGCGAGCCGCAGATCGACCGGCTGGTCGACGCAGCCGTCGAGGTGCTCGGCGCCAAGAGCGAGCCGCGCGCGCTGCGCGCCGCCTTGGCGGCGGGGTACGCGGCAGCGGGGGCGGAGGGAGAGCGATGCGCGGCCTGAGCCCCTGGACGGAGCTCGCCCCCGGCGGCGTCGTCGTCCGCGACGAGGCCGAGCAGCCGAAGACGGGCGACTGGCGCACCGGTCTCAAGCCCGCCGCTGACCTCAGCCGCTGCGTCGACTGCCTGCTCTGCTGGCTCTACTGCCCCGACTCCGCGATCCTGCTCGACGGAACCGCCTTCGCCGGGATCGACCTCGACTACTGCAAGGGCTGCGAGCTCTGCGCGGCCGTCTGCCCGACGGGCGCGATCGAGATGGTGGGCGATGACGACTGAGCTCGCGCGGGCGCAGCTGCTGACCGGCGGCGAGGCGGTCGCCGAGGCGATGCGCCAGATCGACCCTGACGTCGTCCCCGTCTACCCGATCACCCCGCAGACGCCGATCATCCAGACGTTCGCGAAGTTCGTCGCCGACGGCCGCGCCCGCGGCGAGCTCGTCGACGTCGAGTCCGAGCACTCGGCGATGAGCGCCGCCGTCGCGGCCGCGCTCGCGGGCGCCCGCACGATGACCGCCACCTCGTCACAGGGGTTGGCGCTGATGGCGGAGATCGTCTACATCGCCGCCTCGCTGCGCGCCCCGGTCGTGATGGCGCTCGGCAACCGCGCCCTCTCCGGGCCGATCAACATCCACTGCGACCACTCGGACTCGATGCTGATCCGTGACTCCGGCGTGATCCAGCTCTTCGCCGAGAACGCCCAGGAAGCCTACGACCTGACCGTGATCGCGCCGCGGCTCGCCGAGCACCCCGACGTGCTGCTGCCGGTGCTCGTCTGCCTCGACGGCTTCACGATCACGCACGCGGCCGAGCCGGTCGCGCCCCTGGACGACGAGGCCGTCCGCGCCTTCGTCGGCGAGTACCGGGTCCCGCACGCCCTGCTCGATCTCGGGCGCGTGACGACGCAGGGCCCGTTCGCGATGCCGGACTACTACTTCGAGCTGCGCCGCCAGCAGGCGGCTGCGATCGACGGCGCGAACGACGTCTTCGCCGAGCTCTGCCTGGAGTACGAGGAGCTGAGCGGACGCGCCTACGGCCCCCTGCAGGGGTACCGGCTGGAGGGGGCCGAGACTGCGCTCGTCTGCCTCGGCTCGAGCGCGGGCACGGCGAAGGACGTCGTCGACGACCTGCGCGCGGACGGCGCGCCGGTCGGGCTGCTGAAGATCTGCTCGTTCCGGCCGTTCCCGGCGGAGGCGATTCAGGCGCTGCTCGCCGGCGTGGAGACCGTCGCCGTCCTCGACCGCGCCGACTCGCCCGGTGGCGCCCCGCCGCTCTTCGCCGAGGTCGCGGCCGCGCTCGCCGCCGGCGCCCCGGCGCTCCGGAGCTACGTCTACGGCCTCGGCGGCCGGGACCTCCACCCGGCGGACATCGGCGACGTCCTCGCCGGGGCGGCGCGCCACTACGTCGGCGTGAGGAGCGAGCCATGCCCCGCCTGAAGACTCTGGTCCGGAACGAGGCGGGCACGCCGCCCCTCCGCGGCGGGCACTCGCTCTGCCAGGGCTGCGGGATCCCGATGGTCGTCCGCACCGTGCTCGACTCGATCGAGGGCCCGACGGTGGTCGTCAGCGCGACCGGCTGCCTCGAGGTCGCGACGACGCGGTACCCGACGACCGCCTGGAACGTGCCGTGGCTGCACGTCGCCTTCGAGAACGCAGCGGCGGCCGCGAGCGGGGTCGAGAGCGCCTACTGCGCGCTCCGTCGGCGCGGCGGGCTCCCCCAGGAGGACGAGCTGACGATCGTCGCCTTCGCCGGCGACGGCGGCAGCTACGACATCGGCCTGCAGGCCCTGTCCGGGGCGCTCGAGCGCGGCCACCGCTTCGTGTTCGTCTGCTACGACAACCAGGCGTACATGAACACCGGCGTCCAGCGCTCCGGCGCGACGCCGTTCGGCGCCGCGACGACGACGAGCCCTGCCGGCGAGTTCTCGTTCGGCAAGCTGCAGCAGCGGAAGGACCTGACCGCGATCGCGGCCGCGCACCACGTCCCCTACGTCGCCCAGTCCGCCGCCGGGCCGCACTGGCAGGACTTGAGCCGGAAAGCCGCGCTGGCGGCGAAGGCGGACGGGCCTGCGTTCCTGAACGTCCTCGCCGACTGCCCGCTCGGCTGGGGCCACGAGGCCACCCTCGCCCCGGCGCTCGTCAACGGCGCCGTCGAGAGCTGCATCTGGCCGCTGTACGAGGTCGACGGCGGGAGGTGGCGCCTTACCTACCGGCCGGAGAAGCGTGTGCCGATCGCGGACTGGCTGCGGCCGCAGAAGCGCTTCGCGCACCTGTTCCGGCCCGAGGCGGCCGGCGTGCTCGACGAGATCCAGCGGCAGGTCGACGAGGGCTGGGCGGCACTCCTCGAGCGGTGCGAGGAAACCTGGCCCGCCGTGGCAAGACCGCGGGCGCGGCGACTGCGCTGATCGCCGGCGGCCGCGGCGCAGCGCCCGAAGCTGCCCTTGCGCAGTACGGGCGCGACCCTTCTCGCGGGACGGTCGGTGCTCTTCGCTACGACCTGCTCCTGATCGCCTGCGGCGCGGTTGCGACGCCCGCAGCCCCGCGCGCCCGGGCGCTCCGCGGGCCTGCTCACTCGCGGCGGGTCGAGGAGCTGCGCACGGAGCTCGAGTCCGGCGCGGTCCGGCGGCTCGCGCGGGCGGCGCGATTTCGCCTCGCGACGCCCGTATCCTCCGCGGCGAGGGCGACCGCCGCCGCGACCGCGGGGGCGACGTCGCGGTTGAAGACGCTCGGGATCACATAGTCAGCCTCGAGCTCGTCCGGCTTGACGACGGCGGCGATCGCCTGCGCCGCGGCGAGCTTCATCTGCTCGTCGATGTCGGCGGCTCGGACGTCGAGGGCGCCCCGGAAGATGCCGGGGAAGGCGAGCACGTTGTTGATCTGGTTCGGGTAGTCGGAGCGGCCGGTGCCGATCACCGCGGCGACGCCCTCGATCTCCTCGGGGAGCACCTCCGGCGTCGGGTTCGCCATCGCGAAGACGATCGCGCCGTCGGCCATCGAGCGGATCCCGGCGGCGGAGACGGCGCCCGGCTGCGAGAGCCCGACGAACACGTCGGCGCCGGCGAGGGCGTCGTCGGCGCTGCCGCGGAGGCCGCGCGGATTGGTGATCGCCGCGTACTCCGCCTTGACCGGCGTGAGCTCGGCGCGCCCCGCGTGGACGATGCCGCGGCTGTCGCAGCCGACGACGTCCGGCACCCCGGCGGCGAGCAGCATCTTCGTCACCGCAACCCCGGCAGCGCCGACGCCCGTGACGACGACCCGCAGCTCGTCGAGCGACTTGCCGACCAGCTGCGCCGCGTTCAACAGCGCGGCGAGGACGACGACCGCCGTCCCGTGCTGGTCGTCGTGGAAGACCGGGACGTCGAGCTCCGCGCGGAGGCGCTCCTCGATCTCGAAGCAGCGAGGCGCCGAGATGTCCTCGAGGTTGATCCCGCCGAAGACCGGCGCGATCGCCTTCACGGTCGCGACGATCTGGTCGACCTCCTTCGTCGCGAGGCAGATCGGGAAGGCGTCGAGGCCGCCGAACTCCTTGAACAGCATCGCCTTTCCCTCCATCACCGGCAGCGCGCCCGCCGGCCCGATGTCGCCGAGCCCGAGCACCGCGGTGCCGTCGCTGACGACCGCGACCGTGTGCTGCTTGATCGTCAGGTTCCAGACCTTCTCCGGGTCCTGCGCGATCGCCGAGCAGACCCGGGCGACCCCGGGCGTGTACGCCATCGACAGGTCGTCGCGGGTCTTGAGCGGCGAGCGCAGGGCGACCTCGATCTTGCCCCCGAGGTGCAGCAGGAACGTACGGTCGGAGACGTTGACGACCTCGATCCCGTCGAGCTCGTGAACGGCGGCGGCGATCCGCTCCATGTGCTCGGCGTCGTTCGCGAGGACGGTCACGTCGCGGATCTTGGTCCCCCGCTCGACGCGAACGAGGTCGATCGCGCCGAGCAGGCCGCCCGCCTCGCCGATCGCCTCGGCGAGGCGGGCGAACGTGCCCGGCTGGTTCTCGAGGCGGACGCGGAGCGTGGCCGAGAACGAGGCGGACGGGTGTCCCGCCCTCACAGCACGGGCTCCAGGAGCGGAGCCGCCCGCACCGCCAGCTCGAGGCGGACGGGGAGGTCGACCGACGCGGCGACGAGGCAGCCGGCCTTGGCGGCGTCGGCGGCGTCAGCGGCCTGTTCCTCGAATCCGGGATCGGTTCGCAACTCGACCTTCAGCGCGACCTCCGTGAAGCCGAAGCGCCCGTCGTGCCTCTGCGTCACGACGCCGTTCGCGGACACGTCGAGCGCGCGCAGCGGCACGTCACGCCGCTCGGCGACGCCGACGAGCGTGACGGCGAAGCAGGCGGCGACGGAGCCGACGAACAGGTCCTCGGGGCTCCAGACCCCTGCGATGCCGCCTTTGAACTCCGGAGGGGTCGCGACCTCGAGATCGCCCTTGCCGGCGACGGAAGCGATCGTCCGGCGGCCTCCCAGCCAGCGGACGTCGAGCGGGAACTCGTAGGACTTGGCGGTGGCGGTCATGTCAGCTCCTTTCGATCAGCAGAGGGAGCTCGAGCTCGACGCGCTCGAGCAGCACGCCCTGGGCGCCGGGCGCAGTGAGGTCGGTGGCGACCACCGCCTCGATCAGGGCGCCTTCGGCGACGGTGCCGGCCGCGGTCGCCTCGAAGTGCTCGCGGAAGTGCTCGGGAGTGAAGTGCGAGAGCGCGCCGAGCCGGACGTGGATCCCCGTGACGCGACGCGCGCCCTCGGCCGCCGCGACCGTCTCCAGCCGGCGCACGAGATCCTCGGTCAGGTGCTTCTCGTGCACGAGCGCACCTCCTTCGCAACGCGTTCGGCCGCGTCCTCGACCGCCGGGCTGAGCCCCTTCCCGAACTCGAACGAAGCGCCCTCGATCCCGTAGACGAGCACGCGGGGCGGCAGCCGTCCGAGCGAGCGGGCGAGCTCGATCGCCTCTGCGAGCCCGAGCGCGTGCGTCGACGCGGCGCCGAACAGCCGCGCCGGCAACGGAACGCGTCCCACCTCGAACACGTAGACCGTCCCCGGCGGCGCGCCGGCCGAGACCGCGTCGACGACGGCGACCTCGCCCTCCCCGTCGAGGGCCTCGACGAGCTCGAGCGGCTCGCCGTCCAGCACGCGCCCGCCGAGACGGCGCGCGACCTCGAGCCCGACCCCGTCGTCGCTACGCCAGTCGTTGCCGAGTCCGATCACCCTCACGCCCGATCCACCTCCAGCTTGAGGAAGTGCGTCGCGCAGGAGATACAGGGGTCGTAGTTGCGGATCGACTGCTCGCAGCGCAGCGCGAGCTCGGCGTCCGGCAGGTCGAGGTAGCGCTCGACGACCCCGCGCAGATCGGACTCGATCGTCTTCTGGTTCTGCGAGGTCGGCGGGACGATCTTCGCCTCGAGGATCGTCCCGTCCTCGTCGAGCCGGTAATGGTGGTAGAGGACGCCGCGCGGCGCCTCGCTCATCCCGTGGCCGACGCCCGCGCGCGGGACGACCTCGACCGCCGGCCGGTCGGGCGGCTCGTACTCCGCGATCAGGCGCAGCGCCTCGTCGGCGGCGTAGACGAGCTCGACCGCGCGGACGACGATTGACCGGAACGGGTTGCGCTCGGTCGGCTCGAGGCCGGCCTCGCGCGCGGCCTCGGCCGCGAGCGGCGAGAGCCGGTCCGCGTTCAGCGCGAAGCGGGCGAGCGGCCCGACGAGGTAGCTGCCGCGCTCGATCACCCGGGAGTGGAGCGCGTTCGACCACTCGACGTGCTCCTCGACGAAATGCTCCTCGTACTCGGCCGCGCCGATGTCGAGGCCGCGGTTGGAGACGAGGCGACCGCGGTCGATCGGGTACACCTCCGGGTCGCGGAGCGAGACGAGCTCGTAGTCCTGCTCGAGCTCGGGGAAGTCGAAGCCGGCGGTGAAGCGAACGGTCTCGAGCGCGAACTCGCGGGCGCGCTCGAGGTCGGGGACGAGGGCCTCGAGCTCGCGCCGCTCGGGGACGCGGTAGAAGCCGCCGACGCGAACGTTGATCGGGTGGATCTCGCGGCCGCCGATGACGCGCATCACCGCGTTGCCCGTCTTCTTCAGGTGCAGCGCGCGCTCGACGAGCTCGCGGTGGTCCGCCGCCAGCTCGACGGCGCTCGGGTAGCCGAGGAAGTCCGGGGCGTGGAGCATGAAGACGTGGAGGGCGTGGCTCTCGATCCACTCGCCGCAGTAGAGGAGCCGCCGCAGCGCTCGCAGCTGGCCGCCCAGCTCGACGCCGCAGGCCGCCTCCATCGCCAGCATCGAGCTGACCTGGTAGGCGACCGGGCAGATCCCGCAGATTCGCGCGGTGATGTCGGGCGCCTCCGTGAAGGCGCGACCGCGCAGGAACGCCTCGAAGAAGCGCGGCGGCTCGTAGATCCTCAGCTTGACCTCGTCGACGCGGCCGTCGCGGATCCTGACCAGCATCGCACCCTCGCCCTCGACGCGGGCGAGGTAGTCGGTGCGGATCGTCTTCGTCCTAGCGGCCATCGAAGGCGGCGACGTTGAAGGTGCGGAGCGCGCGGGCGTCGAGCCCGAGCTCGAGCGCGCGCGGCATCAGGCCGGCCACGTTCGCGCTCTCCATCGGCCCGAAGCAGCCGTAGCAGCCGCGCGCGTACGCGGGGCAGAGAGCGCCGCAGCCGGCGTGCGTGACCGGCCCGAGGCAAGGCGTCCCGTGCGCGACCGTCACGCACGTCGTGCCCCGCCGCTTGCACTCCATGCAGACCGAGTAGGAGGGGACGTTCGGGCGGCGCCCGTGCAGGAAGGCCGTGAGCACCTCGAGCAGCTGGTGCTTGTCGATCGGGCAGCCGCGCAGCTCGAAGTCGACCGGGACGTGCGCGGAGATCGGCGTCGAGGTCGCGAGCGTCGAGACGTACTCCGGCGACGCGTAGACGACGGAGAGGTACTCCTCGACGTCGGCGAAGTTGCGGAGGGCCTGGATCCCGCCGGCGGTCGCGCAGGCACCGATCGTGACGAGCGCCTTCGACCGGGCGCGAACCTGGCGGACCCGCTCCGCGTCGTGCGGCGTCGTGATCGAGCCCTCGACCAGCGAGAGGTCGTACGGCCCGCGGACGCGCTTGCTCGTCGCCTCGAGGAAGTAGGCGATCTCGACCGCGCCTGCGACCGCGAGCAGCTCGTCCTCGCAGTCGAGCAGCGAGAGCTGGCAGCCGTCGCACGAGGCGAACTTCCAGACCGCGAGCTTGGGGACTCGCGCGCTCACAGCTCGCGAATCCCGAGGTACGGCTCGATCGCCGGGTACGGGAAGACGGCGCCGTCGCGGCAGACCAGGTAGGGGCCGTACTGGCAGTGGCCGCAGAGGCCGACGCCGCAGTGCATCGAGCGCTCCATCGAGAGCCAGATCGCCTCCGGCGCGAGGCCGGCGTCGATCAGGGCGCGGGCGGTGAAGCGCATCATCACCTCGGGCCCGACGACGAACGCCGCCGTCTCGTCCGGGTCGATCCCCGCTCGGGGGATCAGCGTCGTGACCACCCCGACCTTGCCGTGCCAGCCGCCGGTGGCGGCGTCGACCGTCACGTCCACGTCGACGTCGAGACGCGAACGCCAGCGCTCGAGCTCCCTGGCGAAGACGAGGTCCTGCGGCGTCCGCGCGCCGTAGAGGAGGACGACGCGGCCGTAGTCGGAGCGGTGCCCGAGGACGTGGTCGAGCGCCGGGCGGACCGGCGGCAGGCCGACGCCCCCGGCGACGATCAGGACGTCGCGCCCCTTCGCCTGCTCGACCGGCCACGACGTGCCGTACGGCCCGCGGACGCCGAGCACGGTCCCGGGGCGGGAGGCGCACAGCGCCCGTGTCACCGGACCGACCGCCCGGATCGTCTGCACGAGCGGCGGGCCGCTGACCGAGATCGGCACCTCGCCGACGCCGAACGCGTAGAGCATCGTGAACTGCCCCGGCGCGACCGCGGGGACATCCCCCTGGACCGGCGCCAGCGAGAGCGTCCACGTGTCGTGGGTCTCGCGCACCCTCCGCTCGACGCGGAAGGGGCGCGGCGTCATGGCGGCCGGCTCAGGCAGCGCTGCCATACACGTCCATCAGCTGGAGGCGTGCCGCCTGGAGCCGCCTGAGCATGATCGCG
>Ga0070741_10011451_pt1 | contig 16378 bp, 9 predicted proteins | sample Coa_R1_4_FD_66440 | JGI IMG/M metagenome (GOLD analysis project Ga0070741, IMG submission 66440) | Surface soil microbial communities from Centralia Pennsylvania, which are recovering from an underground coalmine fire - Coalmine... | ecosystem: Environmental > Terrestrial > Soil > Unclassified ...
AGGCGCTCTCTGATGATGGTAGCCTCACTGGGCGCGGCCACCCCTGGGTGCGCGGCCTGGTTTGCGGCTTGATGACGATGATCGGGGGCATTGGGCACACCCTGCCGTTCCTGATTCCCTCGTTCCGGATCGCCGCCACGATTGCAGTGATCTTGGTGGTGGCAGAACTTGCCGTGATCGCGTGGGTGCGGCACCGATATATGGAGTCTCCTTGGGTATCGGCTACATTGCAGGTGGTATTAGGCGGAGCCATGGTGTTTGCCGCTGGCGTGTTGATTGGAAGTTCGTAAGCGGAGACAGCAAGGGCAATCCCGAGGTGCTCTAATAAGCAAGGGGGTTTACTCACCGGTCTCAAGGTCCCAACCGTCTTTCTTCATCTCAGTACGCAGCCAGCGTTGCAAGCTGGTACGTAGGGCCGTGGGCAGGTCGGCAAATTGGACTCCGTACTGGCCGCCTTTGTTGGTCCAGGTGACGCGTCCGGGAAATTCAGCTTCTGCTTCTGCGCCGGGAACGGAAAATGCCAGTGCTACCGAAGCGCCTGATTTCAGCAATATTTCTGTCTTTATCCCAGCCCCGCCAGCGCTAATATTGAGCAATGTACCGTCAAAATACTCGCCGGTGTATTTTATTTTGATGGTGATTTCTACCTGGGCACGATAATAGCGCTGCTGCCCCACGCTCAGCGTACCGGCAGGATTCTCAAGTTCCGCCTGCCGGTAAATCTTGAGCTTGCGAATCAGCGTTCGCCGGGAAATCCCCAGAGCCTCTGCAGCCTTGCCCTGGTTCCCGCCGTTTTTCTCTAAAGCCATCAGAATGGTCTTTTTTTCTACTTCATCCAGCCCGGCCCCGGCGACAACAGTGTGACGAACCGAACTGACTGAATCAGGAAAACGAAGATCAACGGCGCGAACTTCAAAATGCGCGTCCCGTGCCTGTAATACTGCGCCAAAGACTACGTTTTTTAATTCCCGCACATTTCCTGGCCAACCGTAAGCAAGCAGGGCATCAATAGCGTCCTGGCTGAAGCGCGAATCAGGGTAATGCTGGTGCAGCACCTGCTCAGCAATCCCCAGCACATCTTCCGGGCGCTCGCGTAACGAAGGCACTTCCAACTTGAACTGCGCCAGGCGGTGGTATAAATCGCTGCGAAACCTGCCCGCAGATACCAGGGTTTCAAGATTCTGGTTGGTGGCCGCGACAACCCGTACATCAATGCTGACTTTTTTGCTGCCGCCCAGCCGGTAATAAGGAACGCCATCCAGCACGCGCAGCAGCTTCACCTGGATCTTCAGATCCAGATCGCCGATCTCATCGAGAAAGAGCGTTCCTTTATTTGCCAGTTCAAAGAAGCCTGGTTTCATGGAGTCAGCGCCGCTGAAAGCGCCTTTCTCATAGCCAAAAAGCTCGCTTTCCACCAGGTGCTCTGGAATGGCCGCGCAGTTCACGTCAACCAAGGGTTGGTTACAGCGCAGAGAGTGACTGTGAATGGCGCGGGCGATCATCTCTTTACCGGTACCCGTTTCACCCACAATGAGCACCGCGGCAGGATGTCGCGCAACTTTTTCCGCCAGCCTCATGATGCGCTGCAGAGATTCACTGCGGACAACCAAGTCAGGCTCATGGCGGTCAGAGCCTGCGGTGGGCAGTCCTGTGCCTTTAGACACTGAGAGTGACGAGGCGCCATCTTTGGGCGTGGGCAGCATTGGGCGTTTGGCAGCAATTGTCTAGCAACTGGCTGCCTAAGGCAATAGATAAATCCCGTTACCCAAGTGTATTAAGACAGATCAAAAGGGAATGAGACAGAACGCGTCTGTCTAAATCAAAGATTGCACCCCACCGCGTAAGTCGGGCGCATCGGCGACCCACCGATCCGCCGCAGAATCGCAGCGTATACGCGTTGGATCGGGTCACAACCTGCCTGCTCCTGTTTACAGACTGCTCAAATCGGCTTAAACTTGCCAGTTTTAAAAATATCTCTTCTGAGGGCAAATATGCTGTGGAGAAGATCGTTATTGTGTGTTGTTTTAGGGGTCGTGACTGCTGCGGCGCAAACAAGCTACGTTGGAGGCAGGAAGTCAGCAAGCGAACCTGCTCCCAGCGCTAAGAAAGCTACTGCAAAAGGCGCCGCTAATGGGGACAAAGTTGTTGCGCGCCCAAAATCGTTTGATCTAAGCGCCATGGATAAGAGCGTGAACCCATGCGATGACTTTTATGAATATGCATGCGGCACCTGGCGCAAGGACAATCCCATCCCTTCAGACCAGTCGCGCTGGGGGCGGTTCAATGAATTGGCGGACTACAATCGCCAGTTCCTGCACAATATTCTGGAAAAAGCTTCTGCCAATGATCCCAAGCGCACACCGGTAATGCAGAAAATTGGAGATATGTACCAGTCCTGCATGGACGAACCGGCGATTAACGCCAAGGGCAGCACGCCGTTGAAGCCTGAATTGGATCGCATTGCCGCTATTTCCAATAAGGACCAGCTTCTGGAGACAATTGCTTATCTGCATTCCATCGGCGTGCCGGCCCTTTTTGGGTTTGGCTCATCGCCTGATCTGCATAATGCCAGCACGATGATTGCCTCAGTGAGCCAGGGCGGCCTGGGCCTGCCAGACCGCGACTACTACCTTGAGCAAGATGCCAAATCGCAGGAGACCCGCCAGAAATACGTGGAGCACGTAGGGAAGATGTTTGTTCTGCTTGGAGACAATGAAGCCACTGCCAAGAAAGAAGCGCAGGCAGTCATGGACATTGAAACCAAGCTGGCGGAAGCAGCTTATAAGCGCGTCATGATGCGCGATCCTAAAAATCGCGACCACAAGATGAAGGTGACGGAATTGGAAGCGCTGGCGCCTAATTTCCAGTTTGCTCGGTTCTTTGCCGCTTCCGGCGCGCCAGAATTTTCTGAAGTCAATGTGGTCCCCCCGGATTTCTTTCAAAAGACCAATTCAGTGGTGGACTCGGTTTCACTCGATGACTGGAAAGCCTATTTAAGATGGCATTTAGTCCGGGCTGCAGCGCCAACCCTCTCTGACCCATTTGTGAATGAGAACTTCAGCTTCTATGGACAGTATCTGGCGGGGCAGAAGGAACTGGAGCCACGGTGGAAACGCTGCGTCCAGACGACCGACAGGCTTTTGGGCGAGGCACTGGGCCAACCGTATGTGGATGAGACTTTTGGCGCTGACGGTAAAGCAAGAATGCTTAAGATGGTGAACGCGCTGGAAGCCGCGCTAGGAGACGACATCCAGAACCTGGATTGGATGACGGCACAAACCAAGAAACAGGCGCTGGTTAAGCTGCGCGCCATTACCAACAAAATCGGCTATCCGGACAAGTGGCGCGATTATGGAACAGTAAAAATCGTGCGCGGCGACTATTTTGGCGATGCGCAAAGAGCGCGCGAGTTTGAAGTGAAGCGCAACCTGAACAAGATTGGCAAACCGCTTAACAAAGATGAATGGGGCATGACGCCGCCTACGGTAAATGCCTACTACAGCTCTTCAAACAACGATATCAATTTCCCCGCCGGGATTTTGCAGCCGCCGTTCTTTGACAAAAGTGAAGATGACGCAGTGAATTTTGGGGGCATCGGCGTGGTGATTGGCCATGAGCTTACTCATGGCTTTGACGACCAGGGCAGCAAGTTCGATGCGGAAGGAAATTTCACCAACTGGTGGACCCCCACTGATCGCACCGAATTTGAAAAGCGTACCGACTGTATTGCAGATGAATACAGCTCGTTTGTCCCCGTAGACGATGTGCATCTGAACGGACGGCTTACCCTGGGTGAGAACACCGCTGACAATGGCGGCCTGCGTATTGCTCTGGCGGCGTTACGCAAAGATATCGCCAGCAATCCTAAAGCAGGCGCAAAGAAAGACGGGTTTACGGCAGAGCAGCGCTTCTTCCTGGGCTTTGCCCAGGTGTGGTGCCAGAACTCGACGCCGGAAAGCTCACGGCTGCTGGCCAAAACTGATCCGCATTCACCCGGACGGTTCCGCGTGAACGGCACCCTGCAAAACAGCCCAGATTTTGCCAAGGCATTTGGATGCAAAGCTGGGCAGAAGATGGTGAGCGCCAACGCATGCCACGTCTGGTAAAGCGCATAAACCCAACTCAAAGCGATGCCGCATCTTCAATAGGTGCGGCATTCTTTTTGCTTCATTTTTGCATTCGTCTCCCCGGGATGAAAATGAATGACGTTACTGCCGGGCCGGCTGCTTACCTTAGTAACGTACCTCTTCTATATCAATTGGCGATATAACCAACCCATTGGAAGCACCTCGTCAAGAAGAGGATAAAGGAACAGCCAGGTTCCCATATTTTGATATATGGATGATAAGAAGCAAGCTAAAGTGCAAGGTCTCCGCTTTGCGCGGTCGCTGCAGACGCTCGTCAAAATGGTCAATATGTTTTCCGCCGACCATAAGAGCGCGGCCGGCTTGCTGCAGCGAAGCTATGAACTGCTGAACCCGATCGTGAAGCAGGCGCGCCACCTGACTATTGGCTTTGTTGACCAGCGCGTTCTGCTGAACAACATTCTCACCGCAGAAGAGAGCCTTAAGCCGCTGGAAAATGAGTTTCTGAAGCGCGGAATTGGCGCTGTAACCTTTGAAGCAGGAATCACAATGGCGGCGTATAAGAATGCGATAGCTGCCATATCCGCCAATCCTAAAGCAATTGAAGAGAACGGCGGACTGCTGCCTTTCCTGGAGGAAAAGCGGCTTGAATTTGTCAGGATCTTTCCGGCCACCAAGACCGAGACTCGCAATGAGGACGGCGACACCGTCCTGGACATGGGCTCAGAAGAATTTCTAATTTCCAAAGCGCTCAGCAGCATGAATTCAGGCCTGCCGCGAGGCATTGAAAACCTGCTGACACAGATGGAAGTTTCAGGCGCAGGATATGGCACCGGACAAGGCGGGGCTGGTTTCGGCGGCGGGGGTGACGGCGGAACGGGCAACAGCAATGGTTCATCTGGCAGTGGAAACGCAGAAGGTGGAGTGGCGGTATATAACGGCGCCGGGGCCAGCGGCCAGGGTTACAGCGGATATTTGAGCGAGATGCAAAAGGTGGTGGAGCAGAAGTTCGAAGCATCGCTCAAAAATCCTGACGAAGACCCGCACAAGGCCTATGTTGAATTGGCCAAGATGCTGAGGAATACGAGGCCCGATTTTGTAGTTTCAAACCTGATGCCTCCCAATGGTGGTGAGGTGGGCACAGCAGAAACAAACTCTGAATCTGCGACCGCAGAGGTTTTTGAGGATACTGCGTTGCGCTGGGCTTTGCGGCGACTTTCCGCGACGCCAACCGGCGAAGAAGCCGTGATTGTTGAAGAACAGATCTTTCGCGTGTTGATGCGAAGCTTGCAGGCCACGCACTCTGCCGCGCGGCTGGCGCAGAAGCTGGCGCAGTTTGCCCAGGAATACGCGCTGCCCAAAGAGACCTACGGACGCATCCAGGAAGAGATACGCTGGATCACGCTTACCCCGAAGCAAAAGCTGCGGGAGTTGCTGGCCATCACTCGCTTCTCGCCGGCGCAATTCAGGCGAAGCCTGGAACTCATCAAAGAGCTTCTGCGCCTGGGCAAGCCTGATGATGCAGTTGCGCTGGGGGTACAGTACTTTTCCATTTTTGATGATTATCTTTCACTGGAGATCAATGAGGTTGGGCGGATTCCTGAGCTGCTGCGCAGCCTGGCTGGCACACAGGGAGAATTTTGGGAATTTGCCGCTGATCAGCTGACGCAAGCATTGGCCTCGCGCAAACTCAATCAGGTAGTGCACGTACAGGTGGTGAATGCGCTGGTTACGCTGGCCAAGATCGCCGCCACGTATGAAGACTTTGTATTGATAGAAAAAGTTGGCTCTGCGCTGGAAGCGAATGCCTCGTCCGATCCAGGCGCGCATTCGCGATGCTGCGGAGCAGGGATTGCAAACCTGCTTCAGGCTTCAGCGGTGGACCGGATTGCGGAAATCTTTCTGACCAGGAAGAACGATCCAACATGGGTGCGCACTGTGGCCAACATACTGCGTTGGGCCGGCTCTGGCGCCGTAGAGCGTCTTTTTATGGCTCTGGACCACGAACAGGTAGCAGTGAATCGCATGGCATTGATACGGCTATTGCGCCGTGTGGGATCGGCCGCGTTACCAGCGGCGCGACAGCGCTTGCAACACAAAGAGTGGTACGTTGTGCGCAACTCATGCAAGCTGCTGGGCGAACTTAAAGATCCTGAGTTGCTTACGTATATTCAACCGGCATTCGAGCACGCCGATGAACGCGTGCATAAAGCTGCGTTCCAGGCAGTGATCGAGAGCAGGCTCCCTGGCCGGGCTGCGGTGCTGGCCAATGCCCTTCCCTTGCTTTCTCCTCGATTGGTAGAAGAAGCGCTCTGCGAGCTGATGCATCAGGCCGATGCAGAAAGCCTGCCAGGCCTGGAAAAGTATTTCAGCGCAGCCGCGGCAAAGAATCCCAAGACGCTGCCGCTGGTGATTAACGTGATCTCCGCCATACCGCAGGAGAAAGCCGGCGATCTTCTCTTCAGCATCGCCAAAAATGAGAAGTTCGGTGTGGAGATTTGCAATGCTGCGAAGCAGGCGCTCTCATTTCGGGCAGCGCAGCGTGTGGAACGCTTTATGAAAACTCCGGAAGAGCAAGAGCAGCAGGCTGAAGCGCAGAAACTCAAGATCAGTGGCCTTGATCAGCTTATGCGGCATCTCAGCCGAGCCTGAGCTGTACCTCGGCTAAAAGCCCCCCGATTGTCTGGACTGTTTTTTGGCGCGACTAGAAGTCACGCCTTGCACTTATCATCCACTGGCACTTTTTCGCCACAACTACATGGCTCGCAAAGCCGGTGCTACCGGACGGCGCGCCGCGCGGATCGCAGGGAAAATTCCTCCGGCAATTCCCATCAGCAAAGCAAATACAATCCCCAATCCCAACAAGAATGGTGTTATGCGAAAGGCAAATGCCAGGTGGGAAAACGTTTGCCAGTTCATGGCTCCGGTGGTAAGTCCGTTTAAGGGGAGCACGGCAATGCAGCCGAGCAGGCCGCCGACCAGCGAGATGAGTAGTGCCTCAACCATAAACGAAAAGACCACGCTGCCTGCGCCAAAACCAAGAGCGCGCAGAGTGGCGATCTCACGCGAGCGTTCCGCCACGGCTGAATACATGGTATTCAGCGCACCAAAGATAGCGCCAATGCCCATGATGCCGGCAACAATCGATCCCAGCACCCTGATCAGGGTGCTCAGCAGCGTTGATTGTTTTTCGTAATACTCTACTTCGCGCATGATGTCCACGCTCATTCTGGGATCTGCGCTAATAGCGTCTTTAAACTGCTGCAATGAATCAGGAGAGGAGAGGTGAACCGTGACCGAATTGAAAAAATCTTCCGGCCGGTGGTAAGCCTGTTTAAGCAGCTTGGCGTCACACCACAGTTCGGAGTCAAAGGCGCTGCCGCCGGCATCAAAGACTCCCACCACCTGCCACTTTGCGCCGCCAAATTTTACGGTGCTGCCCAACGATAACCCCTGATAGGTATGGCTGACATTGCGGCCGATGACCAACTCAAAAAGACCGGGCTGAAACATCCGGCCTTCTACGATCTTGATCTTGCTGCGCACTGCCAGGGCTGCAGGCGTAATGCCGCGGACTTGGACATTGGCATCAGTTCCGGTGGTGACCAGGGGAAACGGCGCGATCAGCACAACCTCAGGGCTGACCAGAGTCTGGCCTCCATTGCGGGCCACTCCCGGCTCATCTTGAATGATTTTGACCTGATCGAGCGGTACGTTGCTGTCAATTTCTGAAGTAGCGCCAGCGCGCCTGACAATAGCGTTATCGTAAGAGCCGGAAGAGACCAGCGTGGCTTTGAATCCACGAGCCAGAGAAAGCACAGCCACAAAGACGCCGACCGTGCCGGCGATGCCCAGCACAGCCACAATGGCCGATGTCCAGCGTTCTTTTACGCTGCGCAGATTGTAAACAACCGGTATGGCCATTTCACACCCTCCTCAGAGCATCCACAACGCGCAGCCGCATAGCGCCAAGCGCGGGGAAAAAACCGCTTATCAAGCCGACGGATAAAGCCGCGGCAATCCCAATGGCAAACACTTCGCCGGAGAGATACAGAAGAGGCAGAAACGTCCGGACGGGATTGACATTTGCCGGCAGCAAGGTAAAGCCTTTGGCCAAAGCAAGCCCGAATACGCCTCCTACAATGGCGATCAGGGCCGCTTCACTCAACACCAAGAACAGTACAAAGCGGTCTGAATAACCTACCGCTTTCAATACGGCGAGTTCTGATGTTCGCTCACGCACGGCAATCGCCATGGTGTTGCCGGTGACCAGCAGCAAAGTGAAGAACACGATTGAGCCGATGCTCAGGATCAGGAATTGAATGTTGCCCATCTGCTTGGCGAAACCCGCGGCAAAGTTGGCTTCACTATCAGTATGCGTTTCGTAGTCAGAATTTGAGAACAGTGCATCCACGGCCTTGGCGACGCGCAGAGAGTTGTCAGGATTATCGACCTTGATGGTGTACCAGCCCACCATTCCGAGATAGCGATCAATCTTGTGGGTCTCCAGGTAATTTTCAAAATTGTCCCATTGAAACCAGAATTGCGTCTCATCATCCTTGGCGCGTGTGCCGTGATAGATGCCGTCAATATTGAATTCCCACGTTCCGGGCAGGAACGTTCCCTGAATGGGGATTCTATCTCCGACTTTCCAGCCGAACTTGTTTGCCGTGAAAGCGCCAACAATCGCCCCCTGACGATCTTTTACAAAATTCTGCCACTGGTCATCAGGAATGCTGAATTCGGGATACATCTTTCTTTGGGTTTCCGGATCAATGACGAACTGAGGGAAAAAATTCTTGGGGTCCTGATATACACCGCCAAACCAGTTTTGGTGGGTCACCAGCGTAACGCCAGGAATCTGCATGATGCGGTCACGATAAGAAAGAGGCAGCGGAGTGACCAACCCAACGCGGTTATAAGCGATCAGACGATCAGCGCCCGCCACGTCAATGCCTTGATTAAAGCCTTCTCTGATGACAAACAAAAGGCCGAACAGGCACATGGCCACGGCGAACGAGCCCAGCGTAAGGAACAGCCGTATTTTCTTGCGAAATAAATTAGCGCGAATGAGACCCAGAAACTTCATCGCACACCTCCGCTCGAAACCGATTGCCGGGAGTCTGCTTCCACCAGGACGCCTTTTTCCAGGTGCAGGGTCACGTCGGCCCGCCCAGCAACCACGGGATCATGTGTCACCATCAGTACGGTCTTCTTGTATTCCTTTACCAGGCGCAGGATCAGTTCCATAATTTCGTCAGCGCTTTTGCGGTCAAGATCGCCCGTAGGCTCGTCGCAGAGCAGGAACGTTGGGTCAGAGACAATAGCGCGAGCAATTGTGACACGCTGTTCCTGGCCGCCGGAAAGCTGGCGCGGGAAGTGGTGCATGCGATCACTCAGCCCCACAACTCCCAATGCGGTTTCCACGTGCTGGCGGCGTTGGGCCTTGGAAAGACTAGTAAGCAGCAGCGGCAGCTCAACGTTCTGGAAAGCTCTGAGCACGGGGATGAGATTGTACATCTGGAAAACGAAGCCAACGTGACGCGCGCGCCATTCTGTAAGACGGCGGCGCGACATGTGAGTGATCTCGTCTCCTGCCACGGTGATGCTGCCGGCTGAAGGGACGTCCAGGCCACCCAGCAAATTGAGCAGCGTGGTTTTGCCGGAGCCGCTGGGGCCCATAAAGGCCACAAATTCGCCCTTCTGCACGTCAAGGTTCAAAGCCTGCAAGACGTGAATCTGTTCGCCGCCGCGAGAATATGTTTTTCCCAGGCCACGGGCCTGAATCAGGCTATCTGAACCGCCGAGTCCGTCAACGCGTACCATCATTTCCCTCCTACTGCTTCACTTCTACTGTCTGGCCCTCGTGCAGTTTCTCTGCCCCGCGCACCACCAAAAGATCGCCCGGAGAAACACCCGCCAGCACCTCTACATCAGAGCCGCGATCCATTCCCAGGCTGATTGCGCGACGTTCCAGCTTTTGCTCCCGCACCAGATACACAATCTGCTTATCCCCATCTGTGTGCACAGCAGACTTAGGGATAATTGCTCTGGCATCAGTTCCACCTTTTTTCCCGGCGGGCGGTTCAGGGCTTAGAAATGCCACCTTCACGCCCATGTCCGGCAAGATTGTGTCATCGAGTTTGTCAAAAGAGATACGCACCTTGACCGTTGCTTTTTGGCGATCGGCCGTGGGAATCACCGTACGCACATGGGCAGGCAAGTCGCGGTCAGGATATGCATCCAGCGTGGCTCTTACAGGTTGCCCCGGCTTTACGCGCGCGATATACGATTCGTTTACGTCAACTTCGATTTCCAGCGAATTCATGTCAACCAGCGTGGCGATGCCGGTCCGGGTAAAGCCGCCACCAGCGGAAAGAGGAGAGACGATTTCACCGCGTTGCGCGTCCTTGGATACGATGATTCCGTCAAACGGCGCACGAACCGTGCAGTTATCCACATCCTGCTGGGCCATGCCGATTTTTGCATCGGAGGCGCGGACCTGCTCTTTGGTAAGCGCGATCTTGGAATGCAGGCTCTCTGCCGTAGTCCTGGCCGTATCAAGCGCTTCAGGGCTGATGACACCTGCGTTATGCAAACCCTGGGCCCGTTGCCACTCGCGATCTGCATTGGCTGATTGAACTTGCAGATCGGAGAGCGCCGCTGCGGTGGCGTCACGATCGGTTTTAGCTGAGACCAGCGCCGCATCCGGTTGGGAGCAATCGAGCGTGGCAAGCACTTGCCCGGATTTTACGCGCAAGCCTTCTTCCGCATATATCTGATCAATGCGGCCGGTAACTTTGGCGGCAACAGTAGCGCGGCGGCGCGGCGTGACGTAACCGCTGGCATTCAGAAGAGCTTCAGCTTTAGCGCCCGTTGCCGGCTGGGCTGCTGCCACTTCAACCACAGGTTTCTGCGTGCGGAAGGCAAGAAGAAGCCCACCGATAAGCACAAGACCGCCCACTGCCGCGGCAAACATTCCCAAACGCTTGCCAGTCTTACTGGAGCGGCGAGAGTGGTCCTCAATGCGCAGTGAACCAAGGTCGTGCCGGGGCGGCATGGTGGTGCTCATAAGTAATCAATGATTCCCTCAAAGTGTGATTCGTTGCGCTTTTATTGCACAACCCTATTTGGCCCGGGCGGAAAATTCGGATCGATGGGTTATTTCATGCTGCGGACGAGTGTGCGCTCTGTTCATCCACAACAAAAAACCGCCAACATTCTTTTTTCTAATGATAACGCATTGTTACGGGATGCGTTTATCAGTCCTTGCTTTTGTTAAATTCACGCAGCAGCGCGGGGCGGTTTTCCCTGAGATCGCGACCGTCACGCTCTGAGGGATAAGGATCTTCACCCTTAAGCCCGTTCCACAGGATTTGGTTGAAGCGATCGGTATCCAGCTTGTCTTCCACGCTGAAGTCAAAACCTTTGGTTTGTTCCGACCAATAGGCCGCGTCATGCATGGGAGCCGACCAGGAGGCAAGATCGCCGGATTTCTGCTGCGGTCTAGGTTCTGGCGCAGGCAGAGGCAGTTGGGTGGAGTACAAAATTTTGGGCACGGCTGCAGTATAGGTCCAGGAGCGCTGTTTGGTGGAGAATACCTCGGTCATGGGAGACTCAAACGCATCGTATAGACCCAGCGGCTTCATTCCCAAAACTTTTTCAATGGTGCGCAGCAATGAGACGGTTGTGTAATAGCGGGAAACAACAGCGCCCTGTTTCACATAAGGGCCAGCAATAAGAGCAATGCTGCGGTGAGCATCTACATGGTCGGCGCCGTTCTGGGCGTCATCTTCAATCACGAATATCAGCGTGTCTCTGGCATATTTGCTGTGCGCTACTTTTTCCAGGACCAAGCCGACGGCGTAGTCATTGTCCGCCATCATGGTTTCCACGGTGTTGACGCCATCCTGAGCTTCAGAAAAATTTCCGAAGTGATCGTGCGGCAGGCGAAGCAGTTCCAAGTTCGGCAGGTTGTTGTTCTTCACATAGCCGTCAAACTCGCGCTCCCATTCTTTGAAGCGCCAATAGTCAGCAAAGCGCATATCAAAGCTGCGGAAGTAGGGATCGGTAATGTCCTGCAGGCGCACATTGGTGGGAAAAGCAACACGCACTCCTGCTGCGGCAGGATCATGCAACAGCGGCACAGCAGGGCCGCCATTCGGCGTGGCGGAATAGTGAGCCAAATTGGCGAAGAAGCCATAATTTCGTACTGTGAGTTTGGCCCGCAACGCCGAGTCCCATAGATAACCAGCGCCTGTCTCATCTTCTTCCGGACCATCTGGCGCAGCCACATCGGCAGGACCGGGCAGTTGATCATCTTGGTCTTCAGCTTCGCCGTGGGTATGGTCTTCAGCCCGCGGCGCGCCGATATTGATGCCACGGTTCATTCCTTCAACGTCATATCCAATGCCGCGGTCCGCGTAATTCATGGGAATAGTGCGCTCAACATAGTCAGTGGCTCGCGCGGCCGTGCTCCAGTTCCAGCCAATGCCGCTGACCTCGCCGCTGTCATAGAAATTATCAAGCGTGACAAACTGACGCGCGATGGCATGGTGGTTTGGCGCAAGAGGTTCAGGGAAGAGAGCAAGCCGGGGATCGCCATTGCCTTTTTCCAGATCACCCAGCAATTGATCGTAGGTTCGATTTTCTTTAATGATGTAGATGACGTGATGAATCTTGCTGTGCAAAAACGCAAAGAGAGCATCACTCTCAGGGTGCTTTGCTGGCAAAGGAAAGTGATTGTTGCGCGCAACCTGCAACGTGAGAATCTTCAACGCTTCTGGCGCAGGTCGTGGAATGGTTGTAAGGCTGCCTTTCTCCAACTGCCACACATATTGCTGAGCCAGAGCGCAAGGGCGATCGCCAGTGGTGGCAAAATCCTTGCGGCAGTTTCCGGGATTTGGGCCGGGGATGGACTTAGCGTTGACGACATAGAGGAACTTGCCATCGCGGCTTACACTCACAGCGTTGGGATACCAGGCGGTTGGAATCAGACCCCTCACGCGGCCTTCGTCCAGTTCGCGATCAAGATGAATCACAGCGACAGAGTTTGTACCGCCGTTGGTGACGTAAAGAGTCCTGTCGTTTGGTGAAAGAGCAAGGCCGGTTGGATTTGCGCCTTTGAAATTTGATCGTGCGGACAACATGCCGGTTGGGGCAGTGGTTTTGATCTCGGATAGAACTCGATCTTTGCCCGTATCAACGAGTACAACGGAGTCACTGTTATCGGCTACGGCGAAAAGAACTGTTTGGGCCGGATTCAGAATCATCTTACCGGGCTGGCCGCGTGTTTTGATCCGGGCGGTGATAGCCGGAGCGGCGCGTAAATCAATCACTACAATTTCACGATCGCGCAGCGAGGAAACGTAGGCTTTATCGTTCCCTTTGAAAACTACGTCATACGGATACTCGCCGCCGGGGACTTCTTTCTGCGCGGGATCATTTTTTCCCGGACGCAGGTCCAGCTCAGCGATAACTTTTCTCTGAACCAGATCGACAAGAGAAACAGAATCATTTGCGTTATTTGCAACCAGCAAGCGCGTGCCGTCAGCGCTTACGGTCAGCCCGGCAGCAATTGGCTTGTTGTTCCTATTCCCTTCTTCGTCACCGTTGCCGAGCCCATACTTGTGCCCCAGAGAGATAGCAGGCAGGGATTCAGACCAGCGAGCTTCATTTTGGTCTGGGCTTTGATCTTGGGTGAAAATGTGGACGTTGTCTTCCATCCCGCCGGAGACAAAAAAGGTTTTGCCGTCCGGCGCCCAAGCCATCCCCATATAGGTATTCGGTATCGGCAACGCCTGCCGCTTTACCGGCGGATTGTGCGTTACGTCATAAATAAAGACATATTCGTTCGACAGCGCAGAAATGGATTTGCCCTTGATGTCTGAAACGCGGTTGTAGCCGCTGGTGAGAACCAGAAGCGTGTTGCCGTCTGGGCTGAGTGCGGTTGCAATCGGATGATCCGCGAGGTATTCGGGCATCCCGGGCAAATCAGGGTTTAGGAATTGCAGAGTGGATCCAAGTGCGGCCGTTGGGGTGATGCTCATTCCCGTTGGCACCCGCTCTGGTGTAGCAGTCTTTTTCTGGGCTTCGGCGCGTGAAAGGCAGAGAAGAAGAATGCAGAGGATGACCACAGCAAAAATTCTGGAGGTGAGAGCGCTGCCTGATGATGCAAGACTGAGGTTGTCCAATTTACATCCCCCGCGAATTCTTCTCCATGCTTGATTTGAGCCTGGCAGTGGAAGTCTTCCCCAGCGTGTCATTGAGCAGCGCGGCCAGGCGCAGGCCGGCCAGCGCCAGCTTTTTGTTTACAAGATCAATGTTGGACTGGTAATAATGCTCATCGATTGCCGCAGGCTTTTGCTCAATGATCTGCCGCGCTTCTGAGTGTGACTCATTCGCCCAATCCTCCGGAGTGCCCTGCGCCTGTTGTGACAGATGCTGCTCGTCAATCAGTTTATTCAAATGCTGCACGTACTCTTCTTCAGAAAGCCCGGTGTGTTCGAGCAAAAGCGAATCCCAGGCCCAGTGCAGGTTGCAATCATAGCCACCGCATTTGGAAGAGCCGAAGACCGGCAGCTTAATGTCATTGCCGCCGCGGGCTTCATCAATGGCGTGGAGAGGCTGGTGCAGATCGCCGACAAAGTGAACGACCCACTTCAAGGCTTCCAGCCGGTCGGCGCGAGAAGCTTTTTCATCGGCAAGGACCTTGCTGAAAATTTCTATGCGATCGACAGCGCAGTTGTGATGGTCAGTCTGCGCGTCCTTGTGATTGTCCTGAGGGCGAAAACAGTCACGCTGAGATGAGAAGCCTGCTGCGTCTTTGGGAATATCGACAAAATGCCAGTCGTAGCTTTCGTCGTGCTCTTTTCTGACCTGGTCCGCCCAACTGGCAATGGAAGCCAGACTATCATGGCCGAGCAGCAACTGAAGATTCTTGCGGGCCAGCGGAGTGAGGCGTGACTGGGCGATATCAGCGACAATGGCGTGGCCTTTAGGCCCCCAGGCCACCAGTTGAGTGGAGACCAAGGCAAAAAGGAGAAGGAGAGCGATAAGTTTTTTCATGGAGGACCCGATTGTATCCAATAAAAGCGCGGCAGCCGAAGCTGCCGCGGAGTGAGTTCACGATACGGTTTAGAAATGCACACGCACGCCCAACTGGATTTGCCGGGGCGTGTACAGGAAGTTGCTGTTGTTAACGCTGGTGGTTGAGCCAAACAGCGGCGTGAAGCTGTTGTTGACATTGAAATTCAAGCATGGCGCTGTTGCAGAGCAGGCAACAGTGCCAGATGCCGTGTTCACATTGCCGGTGGAGACGAAATAACCAGTCGTGTTCACGCCCATCACGTTCTGCTTGTTGGCGATATTGAAGACATCAGCCATCAGCTCAAGTCTGTACTTTTCGCGGAAGCTGAAGTTCTTGCCAAGACGCACATCCGTCAACCACGTCATGGGCTGGCGGAATGAGTTATTGCCAAGAATGTCAATGCGGTTGGTGCCACCGGAGTTGTTGATACCGCCAAGGGATGCTCCGGGAGTGGTAACGCCCGGCAAAGGTGCGTTACCGGAAACCAAAAGGGTGTACGGCAGCCCATTCTGGATCTGGTACACGGGCGCAAACTCCCAGCCATTGGCGAGTATTCCGGCCCAGCCTTCTTTCTTCCAGGGCGATGTAATCACGGCATTCAGGACAAAACGGTTGGGAACGTCATACTGTGAGTTGCCCTTTTCCGCCGCGATGCTGTTGGGGAACAAGAACGTATTGGTTGAGGTGAAGGTGGTCTGGTTTTGACCGAAATCAATAGCGTGCGACCAGGTATAGCTGGCGCCGAACTGAATGTTGTGGCTCATGCGATGGTTTGCCTGAACGACAAACGCGTTATAGCTGCTGTTGACGCCGCTCAAGATGTCACTCATGGAGCCAAAGTTGGCGTTAGGACGAGCCTGGGTTGGGCTAAAAGGCCCAAACAGCTGTGTTGTGTAAGTCCCTGATCCCAAGGGCCCACCGTTGAGTACCTGATAAGTAATGGTGCTGATGTTGTTGGTGGCAACATTGGTATCAACAAAGGTAGGCAACTCACGGCCCATGCTACCCAGGTAGCTAAGCGTGACCACCGTTCCCCAGCCAAAATCGTGCTCCAGGTTCATATCAAACTCATGGACTTGTGGGTTCTGGAAATGCGGATCAAAGTAAACAATGTTCTTGCCCGTACCGCTCAGTGAAGTCAGGATCTGGGGGAACGAAGGCGCGCCGGGTGTTGATGGAGTAAAGGACAGCGATACCTGGCTGC
>Ga0070741_10011452_pt1 | contig 16377 bp, 17 predicted proteins | sample Coa_R1_4_FD_66440 | JGI IMG/M metagenome (GOLD analysis project Ga0070741, IMG submission 66440) | Surface soil microbial communities from Centralia Pennsylvania, which are recovering from an underground coalmine fire - Coalmine... | ecosystem: Environmental > Terrestrial > Soil > Unclassified ...
TCGCCGTCTATCGCCGCTACAAGGACACGTTTTGAGGACAGAGCTGCTGAAGACCCCACGGCCGGTACCCGGTCGCCTGCTCCCCGCCGCGGGGGCCGTCGTCGCGCTCGCGCTCGCGCTGGCCGTCTTCCTCGTCGCCGGCTGGCCGGTGAAGGGGTGGGCGCTCGGCGCGGCGCTCTGGGCCGGGCTCGAGGCGTTCGCGCTCGTGATCGCGCGGTTGCGCGGGCGAACGAGCGGCGTCGCGAGCTCGAGCCTGCAGGGGATCGAGCTGCTCGTGAAGGCGCTGGCCGTGCTCGCCGTCGTGCTCGCCGCCGCGCACTCGGACGGGGACGTCGCCGTCGCCGCGATCCTGGTCTACGCGCTCGCGTACACGCTCGAGCTGACGCTTTCGGTCGCCTCCTACTTCGGGAGCGAGGCGTGAAGCGGCTCGCCTCGGCGCTGGCCCTGCTCTCGCTCGTCGTCGCGCCCGCCGCCTCGGCGAAGGGCGAGTTTCATCCCGAGGACGAGTTCGAGCTCCACGACTGGCTGCCGATCCACCTCGGCCCGCTGAACATGTCGATCAACAAGGCGGTCGCGTACCTGCTGCTCGGCTCGCTGCTGACGATCGCGCTCGGGATCGTCTTGATGCGCGTCCGGCTGCGGACGCTCCCCGACCGCAGGCAGACCCTCGGCGAGTCGATCTACGACGCCGCCCAGTCGCAGATCGCCGAGCAGGGGCTGCCCTCGAAGGCGATCGGCCGCTGGTTCCCCTACGTGGCCACGCTCGCGCTCTTCATCTGGGTGATCAACCTGCTCGGCTTCATCCCGCTGCCGCTTTCCGACGAGAAGTGGCACGGCGTGCCGACGTGGGGGATCTACGCGGCGACGAGCTCCCTGTCCGTCACTCTCACGCTCGCGCTGATGACCTTCGTCTTCACGCACTTCGAGGGGATCCGCTGGAACGGGCCGGTCAGGTACTTCAAGAGCTGGATCCCCGACGTGCCGCGGGTGCTGCTCCCGCTGATCATCCCGCTCGAAATCCTCGGCCAGTTCATGCGCCTGATCTCGCTCTCGGTCAGGCTGTTCGCGAACATGCTCGCCGGCCACATGCTGATCCTCACCTTCATCGGGCTGATCTTCGTGCTCGAGTCGGTGGCGCTCGCAGTGATCGCGGTGCCGGCGGCGACCGCCTTCTACCTCTTCGAGGTGGTCATCGTCGTCACGATCCAGGCGTTCATCTTCGCCGCCCTGTCAGCCATCTACATCGGCTCGGCGATCGAGCCCGAACACTAGGAGGGAAAGACACAATGCTCAGCGTCCTCGCGCAGGCCGCCAACAACACGGCGAACGTCGACGCCGGCAAGGCGATTGCCCTCGCGCTCGGCATCGGCCTCGGGTCGCTCGGGGCCGGCATCGGCATCGGCAACATCTTCGGCTCGATGATCCAGTCGGTCGCGCGGCAGCCGGAGCTCCGCGGCGAGCTGCAGGGAATCCAGTGGCTCGGCTTCGCGCTGACCGAGGCCGTGGTGTTCTACGGCCTGATCGGCGGCCTCCTCGCCTACGTCCTGATCTGAGCGCCATGGTCGTCGCCTCGAACGCACTGATCAAGGTCGTCCCCGGCCTGATGATCTGGACGCTGATCGCGTTCGCGATCACGTTCTTCGTCCTGCGCCGCTACGCCTTCGGCCCGATCCAGAAGGCGATCGACGACCGCCGAGAGCGGATCCGGCAGTCGATCGAGGAAGCGGACCGGGCACGCGAGGAGGCTCGCAACCTGCTCGAGGAGCACCGCAAGCTCGTCGGCCAGGCGAAGCAGGAGGCGGAGGAGATCCTCGCCGAGGGCCGCCGGGTGGCGGATTCGCTGCGCGAGCGCGTCCGCGAGGAGACCGAAGCCGACCGTCAGCGCCGGCTCGACGAGACGAAGCGGCAGATCGACGCCGAGACCCAGCGGGCGCTCGAGCAGATTCGCGCCGAGGTCGGCGAGCTGACCCTGATCGCGACGGCGAAGGTGACCGGGAAGGTGCTCGACCGCGAGGATCACCGCAAGCTGATCGAAGAGGCGATCAGCGACCTCGACTTCTCGGTGCTGGAGCGGAACGACTAGGCGCCATGTCCGTCGTGCATCGGACGTATGCGCGGTCGCTGTTCGAGGCCGCGAAGGAGGCCGGGCGGCTGAGCGACGTCCGCGAGCAGCTCGCCGACTTCGTCGAGACGGCGGACCAGGTGCCCGAGCTGCAGGAGATCCTGCGCAACCCGCAGCTCGACCGCCGCGCGAAGAGCGCCGCCGTCGACGCGGTCGCCGGAAACTCGGATCCGCTCGTCCTCAACCTGCTGCGCCTGCTGATCGAGAAGGGGCGCGGGGGAGAAATCGACCAGGTCGCCGCCGAGTTCGAGCAGCTCGCCGCGCGCGAGGAGGGGCAGCTGAACGTCGAGCTGACGACCGCGATCGAGCTCAGCGAGGACGAGGCGCGCCAGATCGTCGGCCAGATCGAGCGCATCTCCGGCCGCACGGTCGAGGCGACGCGCGCGGTCGACCCCGGCCTGATCGGCGGCATCGTCCTCCAGGCCGGCTCGCTGCGCGTCGACGCGAGCCTCCGCGGCCGTCTCGAGCGCCTCGAACGAGAACTGTTCACCCGAGCCTGAAAGGAAGCCCGTGAAGCTACGCCCGGAAGAGATCACCGCGATCCTCAAGGAGCGGATCAAGGACTTCGAGGTCGAGACCGACCTCGCGGAGGTCGGCACCGTGCTCCAGGTCGGCGACGGCATCGCCCGCGTCTACGGCCTCGAGAGCGCCGCCTCGATGGAGATGCTCGAGCTCGAGCACGGGGTGACGGGGATCGCGCTCAACCTCGAGGAGGACAACGTCGGCGCCGCGCTGTTCGGCGACTGGGAGGAGGTCAAGGAGGGCGAGCCGGTCCGGCGCACCGGCCGCGTCGCCAGCGTCCCCGTCGGCGACGCGCTGATCGGCCGCATCGTCGACCCGCTCGGCAACCCGGTCGACGGCGGCGGGCCGATCCAGGCGAGCGAGACCCGCCCGCTCGAGTTCAAGGCGCCGGGCGTCGTCGACCGCCAGCCGGTGAAGGAGCCGCTGCAGACGGGGCTGAAGGCGATCGACTCGATGATCCCGATCGGCCGAGGCCAGCGCGAGCTGATCATCGGCGACCGGACGACCGGCAAGACGGCGATCTGCGTCGACACGATCCTCAACCAGCGCGGCCAGGACGTGATCTGCATCTACGTCGCGATCGGACAGAAGGCGTCGACGGTCGCGCAGGTGTACGAGCGCCTCAAGGACGAGGGCGCGATGGAGTACACGATCATCGTCACCGCTTCGGCGTCGGAGGCGGCGCCGATCAAGTGGATGGCGCCCTATGCCGGCTGTGCGATGGGGGAGTACTTCATGTTCAAAGGCGGTCACGCGCTCTGCATGTACGACGACCTGTCGAAGCACGCCGACGCGTACCGTCAGATGTCCCTGCTGCTCCGTCGCCCGCCGGGACGCGAGGCCTATCCTGGCGACGTCTTCTACCTGCACTCACGGCTGCTCGAGCGCGCCTGCAAGCTCTCGGATGAGCTCGGCGGCGGCTCGCTGACCGCGCTGCCGCTGATCGAGACGCAGGCGGGCGACGTGTCCGCCTACATCCCGACGAACGTGATCTCGATCACCGACGGGCAGATCTTCCTCGAGGCCGACCTGTTCTACTCGGGCGTCCGGCCGGCGATCAACGTCGGCATCTCGGTATCGCGAGTCGGCGGTAACGCGCAGGTGAAGGCGATGCGCCAGGTGGCCGGCCGCCTGAAGCTCGATCTCGCCCAGTACCGCGAGCTCGAGGCGTTCGCGCAGTTCGGCTCGGAGCTCGACCAGGCGACGCAGCGGACACTTGCCAGAGGGGAACGCATGGTCGCGACGCTGAACCAGCCGCAGTACTCACCGTGGCCGGCCGAGGAGCAGGTGGTCGCGATCTTCGCCGGGATCCACGGCTACCTGGACGAGATCCCGGTCGAGCAGGTGCCGCGCTTCCAGGACGAGCTTCGCGAGCACATGAAGACCGAGAGCTCGATCCTGGGCACGATCCGGGAGCAGAAGGAGCTCTCGGACGAGCTGACCGAGAAGCTGCAGGCGGAGATCAAGGGCTTCGCATCGCGGTTCAACGTGCAGGAAGCTCAATCGCTCGTCTAGATGGCGTCCGTTCAGGACCTGAAGCGCCGGATCCGCTCGATCCGGAACACGCGCAAGATCACGAAGGCGATGGAGCTCGTCGCCTCCGCGCGCCTGCGCCGCGCGCAGGCGCGGATCGAGGCGATGCGGCCGTACGCGGACCGGATGCTCGAGCTGATGATCGGCACGGCTCGCGCGAGCTCTTCGGTCCGCGGGCTGCCGCTGCTCCAGCGCCGTGAGGACGTCCGCTCGGTCGCGATCCTGCCGCTGACCGGCGACCGCGGCCTCGCGGGGGCGTTCAACGCGCAGGTTCTCCGGCACGCGTTCGCGCTCTCGCGCTCGCTCGAGGCGGAGGGGAAGCGTGTCCGCTGGCTCGTCTCCGGGCGGAAGGGGTCATCGACGCTTCGGTTCCGTCGCCTGGAGGTGCTGCAGGCATGGACGGGGTTCAGCGACCGGCCGGCGTACGCGGACGCGCAGGCGCTCGCGCACAAGGCGGCGGAGCTGTACGTCGGCGAGGAGGTCGACCGGGTCGTCGTCGTCTACAACCGCTTCGTCTCGCCGCTCGTCCAGCAGGTCGTCGAGCAGGAGGTGCTGCCGATCCCGGAGCACGTGCTGGAGGCCGGCGAGGAGGAGGAGCAGCGCCAGGCGCTCCTCGGCGACTTCATCTACGAGCCCGAGCCGGAGCAGATCCTCGAGCGGCTACTGCCGGTCTACGTCGAGACCGAGCTCTACCGCGCGCTGCTCGAGTCGGCTGCGTCCGAGCAGGGCGCACGGATGACGGCGATGCGGAACGCCTCGAAAAATGCCGGCGAGCTGATCGACACGCTGACGCTGGCGATGAACCGCGCCCGCCAGGCGGAGATCACGCAGGAGATCCTCGAGGTCGTCGCCGGCGCGGATGCGCTGACTCAGTAGCTCAGGCGCACTGCTTCAGTCCGAGCGCGCGCGCCTGCTTGGCCGCCTTAGCGAGCGCCGCGCGGCTGGCGACGATCGGCGCGCTGATCTCCGAGACGTGGTTCCGCTTTGCCGCGTCCGCGCCCTGCAGCATCGCTGCGAACGCGCCGCCCTTCGTCGTCAGCAGCGCCCGAAATCCCGGCGCGAGCTCCTTCGGCGGGTCGAGCTTCCCGAGCGCCTTCACCTCCTGCGTCCCGAGGTACGCGAGCTGCTTGATCCCGACACCCCACTCGGCGCGCTGCGCGTGCGTGACCTTCGCGGCGAGCGGGTTGACGCTCGGCACGAAGACCTGGTTCTGGAGGTCGTCGAAGTGCTTGCAGATGCGGTTCGCCTCCGCCAGGAAGTCCTTCCGCTTCTCCGCCGTGCTCTTCCCGCCGCAGCCGACGGCGAGCAGCGCGAACGCCGCGGCCGGGGCGAGAAACCGCAGGAAACGCCCTCGCATCGACCGGCCAGTGTACGGGAAGGGATCTGCTTCCATGTGACGCGACCGACAAACCAGCGGACGGCGGGCGCGTCGTATACGTCGAGAGCTCATCCGAGAGGGAGGCAGACGTGCGCAAGCGAGAAGCGGTCGACCGGATCCCGGATCCGTGGCAGGCGAAGGAAGCGCTCGAACGGGCCCTGTTCGAGATCCGCAAGGTGATCGCCGGGCAGGACGTGATGCTCGAGCGTGTGCTCGTCTGCCTGCTGACCGGCGGCCACCTCTTGATCGAGGGCGTCCCCGGCCTCGCGAAGACCCTGACGGTGAAGACGGCGGCGGCCGTGCTCGGCGGCTCGTTCAAACGGGTCCAGTTCACTCCGGACCTCGTCCCCTCCGACCTCATCGGCACGCGCATCTTCCGGCCCGACCGCAGCGAATTCGAGACGGAGCTCGGGCCGGTCTTCTGCAACTTCCTCCTCGCCGACGAGATCAACCGCGCGCCGGCGAAGGTGCAGTCGGCACTGCTCGAGGTGATGCAGGAGCACCAGGTGACGATCGGGCACGAGACGCACTACGTCCCGGATCCCTTCCTCGTGATGGCGACGCAGAACCCGATCGAGTCCGAGGGCACCTATCCGCTGCCGGAGGCGCAGGTCGACCGCTTCATGCTCAAGATCCTGGTCGACTACCCGCTCCACGACGAGGAGCTGACCGTCGTCCACCGCTCGCTCGCGGCGTCCCCCGACCTGCCGCAGGTGCTCTCGATCGACGAGCTCCGCGCGCTCCAGCAGACCGTCGACCACATCTACGTCGATCCGGCGCTCGTGACCTACTCCGTGCAGCTGGCCGCCGCGTCGCGCCGCCCCGCCGAGGTCGGCTTGCCCGAGCTCGCCAACTACATCGCCTTCGGCGCGAGCCCGCGCGGGCCGATCAGCCTGATCCGCGCTGCGCGCGCGCTCGCCGTGCTGCGCGGGCGCGACTACGTGCTGCCGCAGGACGTCGACGAGCTCGCGAAGGACGCGCTGCGCCACCGCCTCGTGCTCTCCTACGAGGCGCTTGCCGAGGAGCGCACGCCCGACTCGCTGCTCGACGAGCTGATCGCCGCGGTCTCGCCGCCGCCGATCGACCTGAGCAAGCCCACCGCAGCTTGAGCGTCCACCAGCGACTGAAGGTCGCGGAGCCGACCGCCGCGCGCCCGGGCCCCGGGCTCCTCCCGGAGACGCTCCTGCGCACGCTCGACGTCAACCTCGCGCGCCGCGTCGAGGGCCTCCTCGCCGGCGATTACCGGGCGCGCCTGATCGGCCTCGGCACGGAGCTGGCGCAGATCCGGCCGTACGACCCGGAGACGGACGACGTCCGGCACATCGACTGGAAGGCGACCGCGCGAACGGGAGTTCCGCACGTGCGGACCCAGCTCGCCGACCGGATCCTCGTCACGTGGATCGTGCTCGACGCGACCCCCTCGATGGAGTTCGGCACGGCCGACCGGCGGAAGGCGGACGTCGCCGAGGGCGTTGCGCTCGCGCTCGGATATTCCGCCTCGCGCCGCGGCAACAAGCTCGGCACCGTCGTCTTCGGCCCGCGCGGCACCGCCGCGCTGCGCCCGCGCCAGGGGCGTCCGGGGATGATGGGGCTGATCGCAGCGCTCCGCGGCCAGCCGGCGACAACCTCCGGCGACGACCTCGCCCGCGCGTTGCGCATCACCGGCAAGCTCGCGCGCCAGCGGGCGCTCGTCGTCGTCATCTCGGACTTCCGCGGCGACCGCGACTGGCGGCGCCCGCTGCTCGAGGTCGCGGGGCGGCACGAGGTGATCTGCGTCGAGGTACGCGACCCGCGCGAGCAGGAGCTACCCGACGCCGGCGAGCTTCGGCTCGTCGACCCGGAGACGGGCCGGCAGCTGCGGGTCAACACCGCGAGCGCGGTCCTGCGCCGGCGCTTCGCCGCCGCCGCCGCCGAGGAGCGGCGCACGCTCGCGACGATGCTGTCCGGAGCAGGGGTCAGGCACGTGGTCGTGAGCACCGAAGGCGACTGGCTCCGCACGCTGACGGGGTTCCTGCGGGCGCGGCCACTGAGCCGTAGGCTCGACGGAGGCTCACAAAGAGCGAAGGTGCCGGCTTTGCCGGCGCCGGAGCGGGCACCTGCACGATGAGCTTCGCGGCGCCGTACACGCTCGTCGCGCTCCTTCTCGTCCCGCTCGCCGTCGTCGCCTACGTCGCGTACAACCGCGGCCGCCGGCGCTACGCCGCGCGCTTCACGAACCCCGACCTGCTCCCGAACGTCATCGATCGCGACCCCGGCTGGCGCCGGCACGTCCCCGTCGCGCTCCTCCTGGTCGGCCTGACGGCGATGCTCGTCGGCGCTGCTCGCCCGCGCGCGCTCGTGTCCGTCAAGCGCGAGAACGCGACGATCGTGCTCGCGATCGACACCTCGCGCTCGATGCAGGCGGTCGACATTCGCCCCAATCGCCTCGACGTGGTCAAGACGACAGCGCTCCGGTTCGTCGCGCAGCTACCCGACAAGTACCGCGTCGGCGTCGTCGACTTCGCGACGCAGGCGAGCGTCGCGGCGCCCGCGACCCGCAACCGCGAGCTCGTGCGCAAGGCGCTGGAGGGACTCTCCCCTGGCGGCGGTACCGCGCTCGGCGACGGCATCGTCACCGCCCTGAACGTCGGCCGGGCGGTCCCGCGCGAGCCCGGCGACCGCGGGAAGCCGTCGGAGGTGCCGCCGGTGTCCGTGATCCTGTTCACCGACGGCCTGCAGGAGGGCGGCGAGGTCACCGCCGCCGATGCGGTCAAGAAGGCCGTCTCGGTCCACGTGCCGGTCAACGCCGTGCTCGTCGGCAGCCCGTACGGCATCATCCGCATTCCGCGGATCGGCGGCTTCGTCCAGTTCATCCGCGTCCCGGCCGACCCGTCGGAGGTGAAGACGATCGCCCGTCTCACGCGCGGGCACTTCTACGTCGGGCCGCGAACCGCGGACCTGACGACGGTCTACAAGGACTTGCGGTCGCGAGTCGGCACGACGCACAAGCAGTCGGAGCTCGCCTACGCCTTCGGGCTGGGCGCGATCGCGTTCCTGCTCGCCGGGGCGGCGTTCTCGGCGGCGTGGCTGAGGAGGTTGCCGTGAGGAAGCTCGCAACGCTGGTCGCCCTGCTCGGGGCGCTGGCCGCTCCGGGGGCGCTCGCCGTACCGCAGCAGGCGCCCGTGCCCCACGTCTGCGAGGGCCTCACGATCTGCAGCCCGATCGCCGGTCCGTGGGTCGTCGTTCCCGGCCCCGAGCCGCCTGCGCGCGTCGGCACCGCCGTCTGGCAGCTCGGCTGCCCGGACGGGTTCGTCGGTGGACTGGACGCCCGCCTCGCGAACCCGTGGATCGAGGTGCGCTTTCCGGGCCTGATGGGAAGCCCGGTCAACCCCGGGATCACGACGCGGAGAACGACCGTGTTCAACGCGATCTCCGTCGGGCCGCCCGGCACGCCGTCGAGCTTCATCCCGTTCATCGGCTGCATCCCGGCGGAGGGGGGACCGCGCACGCCGACCGGCGTCGGCAGCATCGCCCGGCCGGAGCAGCTCGGGCTCGGGCCGGTCGTCCGCAGGGTGCGCGTCGTCGAGGTGCGCCAGGCGCGCGTCCGCGCCGGGCTCGGCTGCAACCGCGGCCAGCGCCTGGTCTCGTCCGAGGCGTCCGTCGGGTTCTACACGGCGCTGCACCCGACGCAGGGCCAGCTGGCGAAGGTGCACCTGACCCGCCAGTTGATCGACGAGCACGTCTGGATCACGGTCACGCGCAAGAACCTCGCCGGCCGGATCCCGGTCCAGGTGCAGATCCATGCCCTCTGCGCGCCGAGGTACGCGCGGTGAGGTTCGACTGGCCGCTGGCGCTCGTCGCCCTCGCACTGATCCCGCTCGGGCTCGCGGCCTACGTGCTCGTCGAGCGGCGGCGGGCGCGCTACGCGATCCGGTTCACGAACCTCGACGTGCTCGCCTCCATTCTCCCGTCCGGCGGCACGGCGCAGAAGCGGCGCTTCATCCCGCCGCTGCTGTTCGCGCTCGCCGTCGCGGTCGCGCTCGTCGGGATCGCTCGGCCGGCCGTCGCCCGCTCGATCCCGCGTGAGCAGGCGACGGTGATCCTCGTCATCGACACGTCGGGCTCGATGGTCGCGAATGACGTCGAGCCCTCGCGCCTGGCGGCCGCTCAGGACGCCGTGCGCCGGTTCGTCGGCAAGCTCCCCGGGCGCTTCCGCGTCGGCATGGTCGCGTTCTCTTCCCAGGCGCGCGTCGCGATGCCGATCACCGACGACCGCGACCTCGCCTCGCAGGGCCTCGAGCACTTGACCGCATTCGGCGGAACCGCGATCGGCGACGCGATCGGGCGCTCGCTCGACCTCCTGCAGGAGTCGGCGCGCACGAGCGGGGTCGACGTCCTCCCGGCTGGAGCGAAGGTGCCGCCGGCCGCGATCGTGCTGCTCTCGGACGGCGCGCAGAACCGCGGCCGGCTGCAGCCGATCCAGGCAGCCCTGCGTGCGAAGAAGCTGAAGGTCCCGATCTACACCGTCGCGCTCGGCACCCCGACCGGCTCGATCAAGATCTCCGACGGCGGGTTCACGCAGACCGTGTCCGTCCCGCCCGACCCGCGGACGCTGCGGCAGATCGCGCTCGAGACCGGCGGCCAGTTCTACGCCGCGGCGAGCAGCGCGAAGCTGAACGCCGTCTACAGCACGCTGGCCTCGCGCCTCTCGAGGCGGCGCGAGTACCGCGAGACGACGTACATGTTTCTCGGTGGTGCCGCGCTCCTGCTGCTCGGGGCGGGCGCCGCGTCGTTCGCGTTTCTACCGCGCCTGCCGTAGCTCGCCGGGTGTCACTGAATCGGGAACGCGTATGACTTGACGATCGTGCGGTTCCCGGTCGTGACGCTGATTGTTCCCGTCAGACGCTTGCCACTCGCACGTGCAGGGAGATGCATCGAGCAGAGCACGCGGGGTCCGACTACCTGCGCCGTGGTCGAGATCTTCGCTCCGGCGACCTTTGCCGTGCAGCCGACGCTCACCGCTACAGGGAAAGTCCGGCGGATGGAAACCGACACGGTCACGCGGCGGCCCGCCCTGGGCAACGGAGATGCAGCGGCGCTTCCAGCGAATGCCGTGACGACCGCAGGCGGCGGCGCGGTGTTCTCGAACGGCCAAACCGCTCCGCTTGCCTCTGCGTCCGTTGGACCGCCGATAAGAAGGATCGCGCCGGCCGCCGAGAGGGCGACGCTGTAGCCGAAGTCTTCGTCTTCGCCCGGCACCACGAGTTTCTCGCCCTGCTGCGACCAACGTGTCCCGGCCCGGGAAAACGTCCAGGCTGCGCCCGCATCGCCACGATCTCCAGGGCCGCCGATGGCGGCCACCAGGCCATTGTCCGAGAGCGCGACACTGGCACCGAAGAAACCGCCTTCGGCGTCCGTCGGTGTGAGCTTCGTCCCGTTTTGTCTCCAGACCGTCCCCTCGCGGAGGAAGATCCACGCTGCGCCGGCGTCGCGGTCGTCGCCGGGGCCGCCGATCAACGCAACTGCTCCGTCGGGCGACAGGCTCACGTCCCTGCCGAAGGCGGTGGCGCCAATGTCGTCCCGCGGCACGAGCCTTGCTTGCTGGCTCCAGCCGGCAGTGGTGCGGGTGAAGATCCATGCCGCCCCGAGGTCCACCTCCTCGGCGGGGCCGCCGACTATCGCCGTCGTTCCGTCGGCAGAGACGTCGACGGCCCAACCGAAGCGCGGGATACCTCTCTCGTCGCGAGGTGTCAGCTTCGCGCCCTGCTGACCCCACCCGGCTCCTGAACGTATGAACACCCAGGCGGCTCCTAACTGCTCGGCATCCCCTGGCGCGCCAACCACGATGACGCCTCCGTTCGCGGAGACCGCGACGCTCGAGCCGAACCGGCCGTCACCAGCCTCGTCTCGAGGTCGAAGCTTCGCAGCCGGTTGCCAGCTCGATCCGGAGCGGGTGAAGACCCACGCCGCGCCCGCATCAGCGGCGTCGCCCGGCCCCCCGACGACCGCAACGCGGCCGTCCGCCGAAACAGCAACAGCGGTGCCGATCTCGCTCTCGTCGCCGGAGACGTCACCCGGGGCGAGCTTCGCCTGCTGGCTCCACGTCGACCCAGCACGGTTGAACACCCAGGCTGCCCCGCGGTAGAGGTTGTCGGTCGAGCCCCCGATTACAGCGGTCGATCCGTCACCCGAAAGATCGACGCTGACTCCGAACGAGCTTCCGTCCGCACTCGCATCGTTGGGCACGAGCTTCGCTGCTCGGGGGACGAACGGGCTCGCCGCCGGCGCGGCAGCGGCGATTGAGGTCAGCAAGACGGCGGCGAGGATCCCCAGGGCGAACGGTGCTCGAGTCACGCCGCTACAGCGTTTCACGCGTTCTCCGGCGAGTCAACGAGTTGTGACTCCTCAGTTCAGCGACAGCTTCTCGACGATCGCGCTGTCCTCGAGGATCGGCGCGATGCAGCCGCCGATCGCGTACAGGTCACGGCCGACGACGAAGACGGCGAGCGCGTGACGCGGCGTCTTCAGCCCCGGGCCGCGCGTCCAGCGGCGTGCCTCCGCGTCCCAGGTCAGATACGTCTTCTCGAGCACGACGTAGATCTTCGACGCGGTCGCCGCCGCGCCGGCCGTCTCGAGCGGCACGGGCATGCTCGGCCCGGCGCGCCAGCGGCGCCGGTGCGGGTTGTAGATCCAGACGTGGCTCACCGCCTTGCCGGCGGCGTTCTGGCCGCCGATCACCCAGATCTCGCCGCGGAAGCGAACGGCGGCGAGAGCGTGCAGCTTCTCCGGCAGGGATGGGCCGGCGCGCCAGCGGTTGCGGCGCGGGTCGTAGACGAAGACGGAGCGCGTGGCGTGGAACGGGTCGAGGCCGCCGAGGGCGTAGATCTCGCCGCCGAGGTCGACCGCGGCGAGGTTCGTCCGCACCGCGGGCAGCGACGCGCGCCGCGACCACCTGCGCGTTCGGACGTCGTACGCGAAGACCTGCCGTCCGTCCACCGCCTCGTCCTTCGGGTCGCCGTTGCCGCCGATCACGTACATCGTCGACCCGAGGGCGGCGCCGGCGGCGGCGCTGAACCGCTCGGGCACGAGCGGCAGGGCGCTCCACTCGTTCTTCGTCGGGTCGAAGACCTCGAACAGGTTGAGCGGCCGTCCCGAGTTCCCGACCATGCCGGCGGCGACGTAGATCTTCCCGCCGATCTCGGCCGAGGCGGTGTAGCTGCGCCGGTTGAGCATGTGCGGCGCGTACTGCCACTGGGGCTGCGCAGTCGCCGCGAGGCGGGGGCCCTGCGAGCTCCCGAACACGGTCGCAGCGGTGATCAGCCCGAGCGCGAGCGCGACGACGAGGATTCCGACCGCGAGCTTGCGTCCGACGGCGAAGCTAGACCGGCTCGGCGAGGGCACCCTTGAGCTTGCGACGCTCCTCGCGCCGGATCCTCATCTTCCGCGGGTCGGGCACCGGAACGGCGGCGAGCAGCGCCTTCGTGTAGGGATCCTGCGGGTTCGAGTAGACGTCCTCCGCGTCGCCGTACTCGACGAGCTTGCCCCTGTTCATGACCGCGATCCGGTCGCTCATCGTCCGGACGACGGCCAGGTCGTGCGCGACGAAGAGGTAGGCGAGGTTGAACTCCTGCTGAAGGTCCTTGAGCAGGTTGAGGATCTGGGCCTGGATCGAGACGTCGAGCGCGGAGACCGGCTCGTCGCAGATGATCAGGCGCGGGTTGAGCGCGAGCGCACGCGCGACGCCGATGCGCTGGCGCTGCCCGCCGGAGAACTCGTGCGGGTAGCGGTTGATGAAGTCGGGATTGAACCCGACGACCTCGAGCAGCCGCTGGGCGCTGCGCCGGCGCGAGCTCCGGTCGCCGATTCCGTGGATGACGAGCGGCTCCGCGACGATGTCGCCGACCGTCATCCGCGGGTTCAGCGACGCGTACGGGTCCTGGAAGACGATCTGCATCTCGCGCCGCATCTCGCGCAGCTCCTTCGCCTTCATCGTCGTCAGCTCCTGGCCGAGGAACTTGACCGAGCCCTCCGTCGGCTTGAGCAGCTGGAGCACGCAGTAACCCGTCGTCGACTTGCCCGATCCGGACTCGCCGACGAGCCCGAGCGTCTCGCCGGCGTAGATGTCGAAGGAGACGTCGTCGACGGCCTTGACGTAGTCGACGGTGTGGTCGATCAGCAGCCCCTTCTTGACCGGGAAGTACTTCTTCAGGTTCCGGACGGAGAGGAGCGGCTCGCGGCCGTCGTGCATCGCCGGCTCGCTCACGTCACGCCCACCGTCTGGCCCGCCCGCTCCGACGCGGGATGCTGCGAGCGCACCCAGTGGCCGGTGCGGATCTCGCGCAGCTGCGGCGCGACCAGGTGGCAGTCGTCCGTCCCGGAGTACGGGCAGCGGGGCGCGAAGCGGCAGCCCTCGGGCGGGGTAATCAGGTCGGGCGGCCGGCCCGGAATCGACGTCAGGCGGCCCTCGCGGACGCCTTCGCCCTCGATCTGCGGGAGCGCGGCGAGGAGCGCCTCCGTGTAGGGGTGCTCCGGGTGGTCGAACAGGTCGAGCGTCTTCGCGTGCTCGACGATCTGCCCCGCGTACATGACGTTGACGTCGTCGGCGGTCTCGGCGATCACCCCCATGTCGTGGGTGATCAGGATCATCGCCATTCCGTGCTCCTCCTGGAGCTCCTCGAGCAGGTCGAGGATGCCGGCCTGGACCGTGACGTCGAGCGCCGTCGTCGGCTCGTCTGCGATCAGCAGCTTCGGGTTGCAGGAGAGCGCGATCGCGATCATCACGCGCTGGCGCATCCCTCCCGAGTAGCGGTGCGGGTAGTCGTCGAGGCGCGCGGCCGCGTTCGGGATGTGCACCTCCTCGAGCAGCTGGGTCGCCCGCTTGCGCGCCTCGTCCTTGGTCATGTCGAGATGGCGACGCAGGGTCTCGGTGATCTGCGTCCCGATCGTCAGCGTCGGGTTCAGCGACGTCATCGGGTCCTGGAAGATCATCCCGATCTCCCTGCCGCGGATGTTCTCCATCTCCCGGTCCTTGCGGCCGACGAGCTCGCGGCCGTCGAACATCACCGATCCCCCGACGACCCGCCCGGGAGGCTGGATCAGCCCCATGATCGAGAACGCGGTGACGGACTTGCCGCAGCCGGATTCGCCGACGATGCCGAGCGTCTGCCCGCGGTCGACGGTGAACGAGACGCCGTCGACGGCGTGCACCTCGCCGGCGCGCGTCTTGAAGTACGTGCGCAGGTCGTTGACCTCGAGCAGCGCCAGGGTGCGGCTCCTTAGAAGTTCTCTCGCGTGCGCGGATCGAGCGCGTCGCGGAGGCCGTCGGCGATGAAGAACGCGCTCAGGATCAGCCAGGCGATCGCGAGGCTCGGGATGATGATGATGTACGGGTGCGACTGGTACGAGGCGTACCCGTCCTGCGCGAGCGAGCCCCATGACGCCTTCGGCGGGTTGATCCCGAGACCGAGGAACGAGAGGAACGCCTCGCCGAGGACGACGCCCGGCAGCTCGAGGAAGACGATGACGATGATCACGCCGAGCGTGTTCGGCAGCAGATGCCGGAAGAGGATCCGGTACCAGCGCGCGCCGAGCGCACGCGCCGCGCGCACGTAGTCGTTCTCCTTGAGCGTGATGATCTGGCCTCGCATCACCCTCGCGGTCGTGAACCAGGAGGCGACGGTCAGCGCGACGACCATCGTCCAGAAGGTCACGGTGCCGAAGATCGCGAGCGTGATGATCGCGAACGGCAGGTAGGGAAGGCCGTAGAGCGCGTCGAGGAACCGCATCATTCCGTTGTCGATCCAGCCGCCGGCGAACCCGGAGATCGCGCCGTACGCGATCCCGACGACCATGATCGCGATCGTCGCCGCGAAGCCGATCTGGACCGAGACGCGGCCGCCGAGTGCCGTGCGCACGAGCAGGTCGCGGCCGAACTCGTCGGTGCCGAACGGATGCGCGCCGCTCGGCGACAGGTACGCCTTGCCGAAGTCGATGTCGTAGGGCGATGCGGAGGAGACCCACGGAGTGATGTAGACGAAGCCGACCATGATCACGAACGCGAACGCCGCCACGACCGAGGCGCGGTTGCGGCTGAAGCGGTGGATCGCGTCGCGCAGCAGCGACGCGCGCACGATCGCGGTGCCGGCTTCCTCGACGCGGCCTTCGGCGGCTCGGGTGAGGGAGGCCTCGAAGTCTCGACGGCGATCGACGTCGGTCGCCATCAGGTCCTCGCGTCTCTCGTCCGCGGATCGAGGAACCCGTAGAGGACGTCGACGACCATATTGGCAAGGATGATGATCACCGAGAGCAGGACGGTGATACCCATCGTCACGCTGTAGTCACGTCCGCTCACCGACGTGACGAAGTACCGCCCGATCCCCGGGATCCCGAAGATGAACTCGACGATGAAGGACCCGGTGATCAGGAAGCCGAGCAACGGTGCCGCGTACGTCACGGCGGGGATGAGCGAGTTGCGCAGCACGTGCAGGCCGACGACGCGCCGCCAGCGGAGGCCCTTCGCCTTCGCCGTACGGATGTAGTCCTGCTGGATCGTCTCGAGCACCGAGCCGCGCGTGATCCGCGCGAAGATCGTCATCGGCGCATGGCCGAGCGCGGCGGCCGGGAGCACCCAGGAGCGCCAGCCGCTCAGCGACCAGAAGTTTCCTTCCCAGCCGTTCGTCGGCAGGCCCGTCCAGCCTCGCCACTTGACGCCGAAGAAGTAGATCAGCAGGGTCGCGACGAGGAAGTTCGGGATCGCGGAGCCGCTGTTCACGAACGCCATCGTGAAGTAGTCGGTGACCGAGTTCTGCTTCAAGGCGGATAAGACGCCGAGCGGAACTCCCAC
>Ga0070741_10011455_pt1 | contig 16374 bp, 16 predicted proteins | sample Coa_R1_4_FD_66440 | JGI IMG/M metagenome (GOLD analysis project Ga0070741, IMG submission 66440) | Surface soil microbial communities from Centralia Pennsylvania, which are recovering from an underground coalmine fire - Coalmine... | ecosystem: Environmental > Terrestrial > Soil > Unclassified ...
CGAAGGCCGCAATCCCCGACGCGATCGCGATCGCGGCGGCCCGGCGCGCCCGCCGCCAGCCGCCGCACGGGACCGACGACGGGGTCAGTTCCGCTGGTACTTGCGGTGGCAGTCGTCGCACGACTCGTTGACTCCCTCGCCCGAGGCGAGGAGCGCGTCGGCGTTCCTCGCCTCGACCGCCTTGAGCGCGACCTGACCGGCCTCGATCATCGCCCGCGACATCCGGATCCAGTCACCCGTGTCGACGACGCGGCGTCCCATCAGCAGGAGGTTGCCCGACTCGATGAGGGCGGCCGCCGCGTTGCCGACGGCCTCCCACTCCTCCTCGGACTGCGGCGCCTTCTCCTCGACCCCCTTCGCGGTGACCGTCGTGCTGACGGCGTCGAACACCGTCGCCGCGGCGGGCCGGACAATCCCCTTCATGATCTGCTTCACGCTCGCCACGGGCGTGACCTGCGCCGCGTCGCGTGCCGGCGCGGGCGCCGCGCGGAGCGCGCGGGCGCCGGCAACCGCAAAGCTCACGCCGCACAGGAACAGCGCCGCGCCGACGGCGAACAACCAGTGAACGGTCTTCATGGTGAGTCGCTCATCTTACAGCACCGGCGGCGGCTGCGGGGAGGTGACAGGTTCCCTGAAGAACAATTCAGAAATTCTTCAGAAACCTCGCCCCTGCGCGTCCCGCACAATGGCTGAAGATGCGCCTCCGATCGGTCCTCTGCCTGGCGCTCATCCTCGCAGGAGCCGTGTCTGCGGCCGACGCCCAGGTCTTCGGCAGCATCCGCGTCAGCGTGCGCGACCCGCAGGAGCTCGCCGTCGCGGGCGCCCGCATCGCAATCAAGGGGAGAGGCACGACCTGGTCGCAGACGGGCGTCACCAACGCTCAAGGGGAGGCGACCTTCATCGCCGTGCCGCTCGGCGAATACGACGTCTCCGTCACGGCAGAAGGCTTCGAACAGGCGGATCGGAGGGTCCAGGTCTTCTCCAACGCGCAGACGCCCGTGTCCGTCACGCTGGCCCTGGCCGGGCTCGTGCAGGCGGTCGAGGTCAAGGCCGAAGCGCCGGCGATCAATCCCGAGCTGTCGTCGACCGAGACGCTCACTCACCGCGACGACATCCTCCTGCAGCCGGACGCCGACCGGACAGGCAGCCTGGCGATGATCACGAACAACGTGCCGGGCACGTTCGTGATGCACGATCACCTCCACTCGCGGGGCGGCCATGGGGTGACGTGGCAGATCGACGGGGTCCCTGTGCCGAACAGCAATCTCGCTTCGAGCGGAGCCCAGTTCGACCCGAAGGACGTCGCCTCGCTCGAAACGCATCGCGGCGGCCTCTCGGCCAACTACGGCGACCGGAGCTACGGCGTGTTCAACGTCGTCCCGCGGAGCGGCTTCGAGGGTGATCGCTTCGCGGAGGTGGTCGCCAGCGTCGGCAGCTATCGGCGCGGTGAGGCCTACGCGAGCCTCGGCGACCACACGGCCGACCAGCGGTTCGCCTACTTCGGGAGCGCGGCGGCCAGCCGCACGGACCTCGGCCTCGAGCGGGTCGACATCCCGATCCTGCACGACCAGGGATCGAGCGCCTCGGCCTTCACCTCGATGCTCTTCAACGTCTCGCCGGGCGACCAGCTGCGCTTCGTCGGCTCCTTTCGCTCCGAGCGCAACCAGATTCCCAACGTCGTCGCGCAGGAGGCGCTCGGCATCGACGATCATCAGCGCACGGCCGACGGGTTCGCGAACGTGACCTGGGCACGGGCGACCGACGGCGGCACGCTCCTGACCGTCTCGCCCTACTACCACCACAACCGCGGGCAGTACCTCGGCGGGCCGAAGGACCCGCTCATCACGCAGGACGACCGCACCTCGGACTACGTGGGCGGCTACGCGAACGTGGTCCGGTCCTTCGGGCGCCATACCATCCGGTTCGGCACCGATTCGTTCGGCGAGCACTGGCGATCGCTGTTCGGGCTCACCTCCACCGTGGGCCGCCGGCTGTCGCTCACCGACACCGAGGAGCTCTGGGCAACGGTCTTCGCCGCCTTCACCGACGAGACGTTCCGGGCGACGAACTGGCTGACGCTCAACGCCGGCTACCGCTTCGAGCGCTTTTCGGGCACACTCACGGAGTACGGAAACAGCCCGCGGCTCGGCGCCGCGGTGTCGCTTGGCAAGGGCACGGTGCTGCGCGCCTCGTACGGTCGGTTCTACCAGCACCCGCAGGTCGCCACCGTCTCGGGCCCGGCGCTCGACTTCGCGCTCCAGGAGGGGTTCGACATCCTGCCGATTCCCGGCGAGCGGGATCAGATCGTCGAGGTGGGCTACGGCATTCCCGTCCGCGGCTGGACGATCGACGTCGACTGGTTCCACAACCAGACGAAGAACGCCGTCGATCATGAGGTCCTCGGCAACTCGAATCTGCTGCTGCCGCTGACCATCGCCGAGGGCCGCGTGCGGGCGTTCGAGTCCACGCTGCGGTCGCCCCGCCTGTTTGGCCGCCTCCAGTGGCACTACGCGCTCTCGGTGATGACCGCGGAGGGGCGCGGCGGGATCACGGGAGGGCTGACGAACTTCGCGCCGCCGGCGAACGCGTACTTCTATCTCGACCATGATCAGCGCGTCACGTGCAATACCGGCGTCGAGATCGCCCTGCCGCACCGGATGTGGACCTCCGCCATGCTGCTCTACGGCTCCGGGTACTTGCTCGGCAACGGCCCGGCGCATCTGCCGGCGCACACGACCGGCGACGTGGCGTTCGGCGCCGATGTAACCCGCAGCCTGTCACTGCGCCTGTCTGCCACCAACGTGACCAATGCGCTCTACCTGACGGGCTTCGAGAACGCCTTCGCCGGGACGCACTACCAGAACCCGCGTGAGATCGGGTTTCAGGTCCGCTACAAGTTCCACTACTGACGGGCTGTGCCCGCCCTCGCCGCCTGGCGCGTGCGTCGATGCGCGGCGAGCGGGTGGCGCCGGCCCAGGACGTTTTACCCGCCCCTTGAACTACACTGGTTCGACGGCAACACGAGGGGCGTTGCGATGAAGCGGCTCATCGGCCTCGCCGCCGCGGCAGCGATCGTCGTGGGGGGCTTCGTGTATCTGAAGAGCGCGGCCGGAGGATTCAGCGCGCGGGCGAAGCCGACCGCCGCCGAGCGCGTCGTCGCGCGGCTCGTCCGCCATCTCGCAATCCCGGCCGACGCCCGGGCGATGCGGAACCCCGTTCCCGTCTCCGACGAGGCGCTGGCCGAGGCGCGCGCGCATTTCGCGGATCACTGCGCCATCTGCCACGACAACGACGGCAGCGGCCAGACCATGATCGGACAGGGCCTGTATCCCAAACCGCCCGACCTCCGCGCCCGGGAGACGCAGCAGCTGTCGGACGGCGAGCTCTACTGGATCATCGAGAACGGCGTGCGCCTGACGGGCATGCCGGCCTTCGGAACGGGAACGCCCGACGACCTGGACACCTGGACGCTGGTCCATCTGATCCGCCGCCTCGAGCAGCTCACCCCGACGCAGCTGAAGGAGATGGAAGCCCTCAATCCGAAGAGCCCCACCGAGATCGAGGAAGAACGCGAAGACGAGCAGTTCCTGAAGGGCAACGACCGGCAGTGACCGGAAGGCAGTGACCGGAAAGGAGAAACAGCATGAAGATGCTCGCTACCACGCTCGCGCTGGCGCTCACGATGGGCGTCGCCGCGGCATTCGCCCACGGCGGCAACGACCACGTCCGCGGTACCATCACCGGGATCTCACCCCAGTCGCTCACCGTCCGGACGCAGGCCAACACGACCCGGACGCTGGTCGTCACGTCGAAGACCACGTTCGCCCGGAGCGGCCAGAAGGCCGGGCTGGGCGATCTGAAGATCGGCGACCGCGTCGTCGTCGACGTGCCGAAGGACTCGAACCAGGCGCTCTCGGTGCAGTTCGGGCCCCCGCCGGCCAAGGCGGCCCCGCACGGCGGGCACGAAAGACACGAGTAGCGCTCGAGTCGAGCAGCCGGCGGCGTCGCCCTGGGAGCCTCTGGGCCGGTTCAGGTAAACTGCAAGGTCGCGGCGGCTGCCGCTGGAGACGAGGTTGAGCGATGGCGAATCGTTATCGTTGTGTGTGGGGTCTTGTCGTGATGGTCGGGGGCGGCCTGCTCGGCGCAGCGCTGGGCGCTCAGGCGCCGACATCCACAGCGGCCGGTGTGTTCACGGCCGATCAGGCGAAGCGCGGCCAGAGCGTGTACGCCGATGCCTGCGCGAAATGTCATCTCGACGATCTGTCCGGAGGGGCCACCTCGCCGCCGCTCAAGGGCAGCGACTTCCTGAGTGGATGGACCGGCAAGTCGGTCGGGGCCCTGCTCGACGAGATCAAGATGACGATGCCGTTCGACAGCCCGGGGAGCCTGACCGGGGCGCAGTACGCCGACGTGCTGGCCTACATCCTGAGCGCGAACGATTTCCCCGCCGGGGCGATGGAGCTCGGTCAAGACTCTGGGGCGCTGCAGCAGGTCAAGATCGAAAAATCGCATTGACCACGCTGGGCGACGAATTGATGGTCGATGAGCGAGGCGCGCCTCGAGTCATCGATCATCGATCTGTCGTGGCCACCGCTGTCCTCTGTCGGTGACGTCCTGGGCGTCGCGGGCAGATCCATCGACGAAAACACGCGGAAATCGAAAGAATCCTCATGGCAGGCCCTTTGCCCTTCCCGGGGAAGGGAGAGCTGCCCATGAGAACCATTCAGCTTCGCACCACGACCCTGCTGGCCGCCGGCCTGATCGCGCTGGGCGTCCCGGCTTCGGCACAGTGGAACGGCCGGCGCGCGGACGGGGACCGCGCCGGGCGGGAAGCGCCGCGCGCGGTGCCTCGCGTCGAACGCTCCGCGCCCCGCGACGATCACGAGCCTCGGACAGTCGAGGGCCGCGACTTCAGGCCGAGGGGTGACCTGTATCGACGCGACGTTCCGGCGTTCCGCGCCCGCACGTACGTGATTCCGTATGGGTACCGTCCGTACGGCTACCGCCCCGGCTGGAGTCTGAATCTCTATTTCGGCCGGCCGTCCTACGCGTACCCGGGGTACGGCTACGCGCCGCGCGTGTATGGCTATTACTCGATCGTGCCGGGCGTCGCCTACGGGAGCGTGCGCATCGTCGACGCGCCGCGAGAGGCGCAGGTATTTGTCGACGGGTACTACGCGGGCATCGTCGATGATTTCGACGGGGTGTTCCAGCGCCTCAACCTCGAGGTCGGGCCGCACCACATCGAAATCGAGGAGCCGGGCGAGCCGCCGGTTGCCTTCGACGTCCACATTGAACCCGGTCGTACGATCACGCTGCACGCCTATCTACCCTGATCGCGCGCCCGTCCGCCGCGGGCTGGCCGCTCGCACGCGGTCCTGCTTTGCGCCGGACCGGCTCGACGGCTCGACCTTGATCAGCCGATCTCACCAACCTGATCCTCAGGCCACGGGATCTGCCGGGTTCCGTGGTCTGACGCGCTCGGTGACATAGCACATTCGCGACTGAGGCGCGTGCCCGACTTCGGGTGCCGTGCCCGATTCTCTTCCCGCTGCGACTGGTCCAGCCGACGCATACGGACGGGGTCCCCCTACGCGCCACGCGCTCGCCCGTCGGAGCCGTCCCCGGGGATGGCGGACGTCGGCGGTCGGCGTACAATGGGAGGCCGCCGAGGCGAGATCCTCCTTCTTGAGACTGCTCCGCTTCGTCCCGATTCTGGCGGCTGGCGCACTTCTCGTCCTGCTCGGTGCCGCCCGCATGCGTGGACAAGCGCCCGCCCAGGCTAGCCTGACCGTCTTGAGCCGCGAAGGCCGACGAACGGTGCCTCTTACGATCAGCGGCGATCAGGATCTCGTATTCCTGGACGACCTGGCGTCGCTGTTCCAGTTGAGCGTGCGGGAGGACTCGCTCGGCGCGCTCACCGTTGGATACAAGGGCAAGACGATTCTGATGACGCCCGACCAGCCGATCGCCTCGATTGCCGGTCGCCTGATCTCGCTCCCGGCCGCTCCGTCAAGAGCGGGCCGCCGGTGGCTCGTTCCGGTCGAGTTCGTCGGCCGCGCGCTCGCGCTCGTCTACGACGCGCGTCTGGACCTGCGGAGGGCCTCGCGGCTACTCGTCGTCGGCGACCTTCGCGTGCCGCGCGTGACGGTTCGGGTCGAGAACGGCGACCCGACCCGCGTCGTCATCGACGCCTCGCCGCGGACGGGCAGCACCATCGCACAGGAGAACAGGGCAATCGCCGTCAGATTCGAAGCCGACGCGCTCGATCTCGTCGTGCCCGGGATCCAGCCGGGGCCAGAGCTGCAGGCGATTCGGTTGCAGGAGCCGGCCGCATTGCTGCTGGAGCCCGGTCCGCGGTTCGGGGCGTTCCGCGCGTCCACCCAGCCGCTCGAGACGGCGACTCGCCTCACAATCGATCTGCAGTCGGCGCCCGGGCCGGCTCCGACCGGCCCGCCGGCGGCGACGGCCGCAGCTCCGCCCCCGGCGGCCGCAGCGCCTGCACCGGACCGGCCGCTCCCGGCGGCGCTCCCGGCCGCCGGCCAGGGTACCCTCGTGCTCGACCCAGGGCACGGGGGCGACGATGATGGGGTGAGGGGTGCGGCCGGGACCAGGGAGAAGGACCTCGCGCTCGCCGTGGCGCGTCGGGTGAAGGCGGCGGTCGAGGCGCGCCTCGGCATCCGCGTCGTCCTGACGCGCGACGACGACCGCGCCGTGCCGCTGGAGACTCGCGCCGCCATCGCGAACAACAACAAGGCGGATCTCTTCCTGAGCCTCCACGCCAACGCTTCGTTCCGGCGGACTGCCGCCGGAGCGTCGTTCTTTTACGCCTCGTTCGAGCCGGAGGTCGAAGCCGCAGGGGCCATGCGGCGATCGGAGCGCGTCCCCACACTGGGCGGCGGCTTCCGGGAGATCGAGCTCGTGTCGTGGGACACCGCGCAGCTGCGGTACGTGGCACGATCGGCCGATCTCGCCAGGATGCTTGCCGACGAGTTCCGCGATCGCATCCCGCTCTCGCCCCATCCCGTTGAACGCGCGCCGATCGAGGTCCTGCGCTCCGCGAACATGCCCGCCGTCATGGTGGAAATGGGCTATCTCTCCAACGACGACCAGGAGAGACTCCTCGCGGACGCGGGGTTCCAGAACACGCTCGTCCAGGCGATCTACGACGCCATCCTCAGGTTCCGCGGCGCACCGCCCGCAGGCGCCCAATGAGCCGCCGCTACGCTGTCGCGCTGTTCGTCGTCGTCGCCGCGGCTATCGCCGGCGGCGCGCTCGCGGCGCTGTGGCCCCGCTGGTCCCGCGCGCCGAAGGCGGGAGCGGTCGCCGCCGCGGCCGCCGCGCCGCCGGCGGCTTCCGGTCGCCGAATCAAAGCGCGCCTGTTCTACGTATCGCAGGACGGCACGCGCCTGACGGGCGTCGAGCGCGACGTGCCGTACGGCAGCGGCACTGTCGAGCAGGCGCGGCAGATCATCGAGGCGCAGATTGCGCCGGTCGCCGAGCCGCTTGTTTCGCCGATTCCGGCCGGCACCAGGCTCCGCGCCCTCTTCGTGAGCGAGCAGGGCGAGGCCTATCTCGATCTCTCGCGCGAGGTTGCCGCGGGGCACGCCGGCGGCTCGACGGACGAGCTCCTCACGGTGTACGCCCTGGTCGACGCGCTCACGGCGAACCTGCCGGCCGTGAAGTCGGTCCAGCTGCTCGTCGACGGCGGGCAGGTCGAGACGCTCGCCGGCCACGTCGATCTGAGAAGCCCGCTCGCCGGGAACCCCGCCTGGGTAGAATGACCGCGGCGTTCCGGCGTCCATCCCTGGAGTCATCGCTTGCGATCCGATCACCGACCGGCCAATCAGCTGCGCGAGACGCGCATTACCCCCAACGTGCTCGACTACGCGGAGGGCTCCGTGCTCATCGAGGCCGGACGCACCCGCGTGATCTGCACCGCCAGCCTCGAGGACCGCGTGCCGCCGTTCCTCCGCAACACCGGGAAGGGCTGGATTACCGCTGAGTACGGCATGCTCCCGCGCGCCACCAGCACGCGGACGCAGCGCGAGGCGAGCGCAGGAAAGGTCGGCGGGCGGACGCAGGAAATCCAGCGGCTGATCGGCCGTTCCCTCCGCTCCGTCACCGATCTGTCCGCCTTCGGCGAGCGGACGATCTGGATCGACTGCGACGTCCTGCAGGCCGACGGCGGCACCCGGACCGCCTCGATCACCGGCGCCTTCGTCGCCCTCGCGCTGGCCTTCGAGACCATGCGCAAGCGATCGTTGATTGCCGCCATCCCGCTCTCCGACTACGTCGCGGCGATCAGCGTCGGCATCGTCGACGGCGAGCCCCTCCTCGACCTGGCTTACGAGGACGACTGCCGGGCGCAGGTGGACATGAACATCGTCAAGACGGGCCGCGGTCGGTTCGTCGAGGTGCAAGGCACGGCGGAAGGGGCACCCTTCGATCGCGAGGCCCTCTGGGCTCTCCTCGACCTGGCGGACATCGGGATCCAGCAGCTGGTCGAGAAGCAGCGCGCGATCGTGGGACACCTCATCTGAGAGGGGCGGCGGTCAGCAGGAAGCGGCGCAGCCGGCGGAACGCCCGCGCCCGATGACTGACCTCCGATTTCTGATCGGCCGCCTCGGCGAGCGTCGCCCCAAACGGCGGGTAGAAGAAGATGGGATCGTAGCCGAAGCCGCCAGTCCCTCGAGGCTCCGGCGCGATCCGACCCTCGACCGTGCCCGTCGATTCAAACACGATCCGCTCGCCCTGGGCGAGGGCCAGCGCGCAGACGAACCGGGCCGCCCTCGACGCACCTGGCTTCTCGGCGAGCGCCGCGTAGATGAGCGCGAACTTCTCCGGATAGCTCGTATCACCGCCGAACCGGGCCGATTCGACGCCCGGACGGCCCTCAAGGGCCTGGATTTCCAGCCCCGAGTCCTCCGCGACGGTCAATTCGCCCGTGGCCCTCGCATAGTAGAGCGCTTTCTGGCGTGCGTTCTCGGCAAACGTCTGGCCCGTCTCCTCGGGCGCAGGCACCTGAGGAAATTGGGCCAGCGTCACGATCTCGAAAGGCGTTCCGGCCAGGATCTGCTCGATTTCCCTGATCTTTCCCGCATTTGTCGTGGCAATCACGAGTCGCTGCATCCCTTTACAGTAGCAGCGCGCGGAAACAGGCCCGTCGCGGCCCCTGCGCGGCGCCGAGACCCCCTGGAGTCCCGGCGCGATTGCGCACCAAACCACGGCCAGGCAGAGTCGGGCGCCGGAGCGCGAGGGGTCTGCCGTCCCAACCGCAGCTCTGGCGGCCGAGAGGAGCTGATTGCCGAAGACTGGGCCGCGGGCGGTCACCGTGTGGCAGACCGCCCGGGCTGGTCAGGCGGGCATTCGAGTCGGCTGGCTCGATGGCTCATGGAAAGACTTGCTGGCAGCCGACTGGAGGGACGTCGACGAGTGCTGTCTACGGTCCTCACGCCGCAGCGACCTTCTCACCCGGCCGCAGCCGCGCGCCGACGGGCGCCGCATGCTCGATTCGCATGAATGCGCCGTCGCGTGTGCGGAACAGGAACTTGGCATCGACCAGCGCTTCGAGCAGCGCCGAACACGACACGGGATCCAGTCCCCACAACCGGCGCGCCTGGGCTTCAGTGAGCCGAAGGCCGGGCATCTCGAGAAACTCTCCCTGGACGCGTCGAAGGACTTCATCGAGAGGGTGGCCCAGCTCAGGCGGCATACAGCTCTCCCACTGCAGGAACGGATGGAAATCCTTATTCGGGTGACGATCGGAAAGGGAGCAACTCGCGTACCGGGCGCACGGCGCACGGCCATGGGGGGGCCGGTGTCCGATTCCATCGGAATTTTCGCGCCGCGCCGCGCTGGCCGCGCCGAATCAGTCCGCCAGCTAGGCCGAGTGCTGTTGTCGTGCGGACGCGCGGTGTAGGAAATTCGTGCAGGCACTCGCTTGAGGCGTGGATCGAGGCGTGGCTGCTCCCGAATTTGCATCGGGACCTGATATGAGCAGCGCAGATCTGAACCTGACAGCGGTCGCACATCGGACGCCGGCCAGCGTGTGGGATCGCGCAGGTCAGCAGCGTCGGACCGAACAGGGGGCCGTCAAGCGGCTGGCCGTTGCGCTCGGCGGGGCGGCGCTCGTCATCAGGGGCATCCGCCAGAAATCGTTCTTCGGTGGTGCCCTCGCTGGTCTCGGCGTCGTCCTCGCGTGGCGGGCCGCGCGGGGCCAGGAGACGGCCGCCGCCATCGGCCGCTGGGTCGCCGGCGTGCTTGGTCGCGCGCCGCGGCCAGAGGATATCGTGCTCGAGAGCTCGGCCGAGTCGTTTCCGGCGAGCGACGCGCCGGCCTGGACGCCTACGGTCGGCGCCAGCCTACGTCAGGCGCGCTGAGGCTGGCGCGCCAACCGTTCGACGGCAGGCGCAGCACGACGACGCCGGCCCACGGCGCCTGCATCTGACCCGTGCGCCGGACCAACCTGATGACACGCTTCAGCATCCCGATGGCGTGCACGGTCGTCCCGATCGGACGGTAGATCGGAACCGTGCCTGGCGGGCTCGGCGTTTGAGCGGTCGGATCTCGTCGTTGGCGGTGATTCTTCGCCCTGGTTTCGCTCGAGTGGCGTCCCTCGACGAGCCGGCGGAGGGCAAGCCCTGAGCCCGCCGTTCGGGGCCCGCTAAACGGGTCGCACAGGCCGACCGGGAGCGCGCGCGAGTCAGCGAGCGGCCTGCATCGCTCACTGCTCGTTCACGATCCGGGCCGGTTCGACGCCGGCCGCGGGCGGACCGTACGGGTTGCCGCGATCGCGGGGCGGAATCGGCAGGCCCTTGGCCAGCGCGTCCGCGACAGCGCGATCGTAGGCGCGCTCCGCGCTGAGCGCGTACTTCACGGCGCCGTTGCCCTCGTGGCAGGCGTACTCGTAGAGCTGATACCCGGGCTGGGTCGTGATCGTCAGCCGCAGCGTGAACGGGCGCACGTAGGCCCCGGGATCGTCGATCGTGATCTCGTAATCGATCATCTCGGGATCGATCCGCGTCAGCCGCTCCGTCATCTTCATCCGATCGCTGTGCCGAACGCCGTTGCCGTTCAGACCGATGCTCGTCTCGGCGGTGAGGTTCGTCGTCTCGACAACCAGCGTGTTCCCTTCCCAGTGGCCCCGCGAATCGCCGAGATACTGCCGCAGCCGCGGCCCGAGGTGCGGCCGGCCGTCGAGCGGAATCACGCGGGTGTCATGGATCATCTCGTAGCTGATCACGACCTCGTCCGGCGTCTGCAGGATGCGCAGGCCGTTGCCGTACAGGACGGGCAGGATCGACCCGACGATCCCGCGCGTGATGCAGCGGTCGTAGAGCGTGAAGTCCTCGGGGCCGTTGAACGGTCCCGGGCCGAAGGTGCCCGCGTCCCTCGGCCCCGCCCGCTTGAGGGCGTCCGGCGTCATCGGAGGGATCCGCCCGTCGGCTGGTTCGGTCACGAGCGAGGTATACCCGAACGTCCGGACGCCATACTCGTTTCGCAGCACCGTTTCGCGGTTCACGGCGCGATCGAGGTTGCTGTCGTCGCCGGCGGCGCGGCGGGCGAACTCGTCGGGCGTGAGCGAGGTGCGGCCCGCCTGGGCGTCGGGCCGCTGCAGCGGGACGCTGCGCATGTCGTCGCTGGTCCAGACGCCCTGCAGATCCGGATGACCCCACGGCGTCCGGGGAGGCGTCCAGTTCCTGGTCGTCCGCGCCGCCGCGAGCGTTTCGGCCGGCGCCCGGCGGGCGGTACTCAACCGCGGGGCGGGCTGCGGTGCACCCGACTGCGCGACCGCCGCCGACGCCGCCATGACGAGCGCCGCCGACCCGGCCGCCGCTCGCGCAAACACCCGATGCATGACGTCCATCGTGCTGACCTCCTGACCCTGCGCTGTGCCCGCTCTCGTCCCCGTCTCCTCTCGCACCCTCTCCCGTGCGTCTCACGCGGTCGGCTCTTACCCCGCGAGCGCCGTCCTGACGCGCGCCGGGGTGAACGGAACCCGCCGGAAGCGTACGCCCGTCGCATCGTACAGCGCGTTGGCGATGGCCGCGCCAGTGGCTCGGGATGAAGGCTCGCCGGCGCCCCCTGGCGGCAGATCGGGGCGATTCAACAGGACGACGTCCACCTGCGCCGGAAGATCCGAGGCGCGGGCCACCGGATACCCGACCCAGTCGGCGCTCGTGACCCGGTTCCGATCGAACGTCGTCTCTTCCTTCAGCGTCCGGCTGAGCGACTGCATCAGGTTTGCTTCGATCGTCCGCTGCAGTCCCATGGGGTTGATGATGAGCCCGCAGTCGTGCGCGCAGACGAAGCGCACGACGCGGACGACGCCCGTGGCTCGGTCCACCTCCACATCGGCAATCGTCGCCACGTACGTGCCGTTGCGGACGCCGAGCGACACGCCGCGCCCGCGCACGCGATCGGGCGAGCCGCCGGTCGTCTGCCGCCGCCCCGGCGCGCGGCGCTGCCATTCGGCCTTTTCCGCTGCGGCCGCCAGCACCGCTCTGGCGCGCGGATCGTCGAGGTGCCGCAGCCTGAATTCGATGGGATCGACGCCGACGGCTTCCGCGAGCTCGTCCATGAACGATTCCACGGCGAACGAGGTGGCGGGCCCCTCCGGATCGCGCAGATGGGTCGCCCGGAGCGGCGAGGCCGCCGTGGCGAAGCTCGGCACGATGTGGGCGGAGGCATGGAGATTCGGGAACTGGTACGGGGGCGTCTGCCGCCCCCATTCCGCGAACTCGTCGCCGCCGTACGCCGGCGGAACGCCGCTCAACTGCGCGCCGAGGTAGCTGCCCGCCGCCGACGGGACCGCCGCGATCTCGTTGCCAGAGAACGCACGCGAGACGAACTCGAGGGCGGTCACCTCGCCGCGCGCGTCGAGAGCGGCGCGGAGATCGCACGCGACCGCAGGCCCCTTCGGCCCCCACGCGGTCATGTCGTCCCGCATCCACTGGACGCGCACAGGTCGTCCCGCCGCCTGCGACAGGAGCACGGCATCGGCGGCCACATCCTCGTACCCGGCCCGGCCGTACGATCCCGCATCGCCCACCCAGACGATGCGCACGCGATCGAGCGGCACGTGCAGCAGCTCGGCGAACGCCCGCTGGATGGCGTGCGGCTTCTGCGCTCCGGTCCACACCGTCGCCACGCCGTCCGGCCGAACGTCGGCCACCGCACAGCCGGGGCCCATCGTCGCGTGCGACTGGAAGGGGAAGTCGTAAGATGCCGCAAGCGTTCGCGCCGCGGACCGCATCGCCCCGGCCACGTCGCCCTGCCTGAGCGTGTCTTTCGAGACCTTCGGCGCGGCGGCGCGCATGTATTCATAGAGATCCGCGTGCGGCGTGAACGCGCCGGTCGGATCGGACCATTTGACCGCCAGAGCTCTGGCCGCTCGAATCGCCGCCCACTCCGTCTCGGCGACGACGCCGACGAAGTCCCCGCGGACGACGACCCTGACAAACCCGGGGATCTCACGGGCCGCTCGATCATCGACGCCGAGGAGCCGGGCGCCGATGCCAGCCGGCCGGATCACGCGCCCATGGAGCATGCCGGGCACGCGGACGTCGGTGACGAACGTGTACCGCCCGAACACCTTGTCGGCCAGGTCGCGGCGTGGAACGGGGGTTCCAACCACGCGGTAGCTGGAAGGATCCTTCGGCCGTGCCGCCCCTTCGGCGTTCAGCCCGAATCCCTGGCCGCTCACTTTCAGCGTCTCGCTGAGCGGCGCGGCGGCAAGCTCGCCGTACGAGGCGCGCAGTCCGCTGCGGCCGGGCGCCGTCACGAGGCCATCCTCGACGCGGAGAGCAGCCGGCGGCACGCCGAACCGCTCGGAGGCCCGCTGGAGGATCAGCCGGCGCAGCGCGGCCGCCGCGTTCCGCAGCGGACGCGCGCCCTGGCTGATCGACGTGCTGCCGCCCACCCCGCCCTGGTCCGGCGTGCGCGCCGTGTCGCCCATCACGAACGCGACGCGCTCGGGCCGGACGTCGAGCTCCTCCGCCACGATCTGCGCGAGCGCCGTCTCGACCCCCATGCCGATCTCCACCTTGCCGGTGAAGACGCGGACCGTGCCGTCGCGCTCCACCCTCAGCCAGGCGTCGAGCTGGGTGGGATCCGGCCTGGAAGCCTCAGTGCCCGTCTGCGCGGCCAGCAGCCGCGGGGCGACGCCGGCATCGATCAGGCTGAACCCGATCACGAGCCCGCCGGCGTCCTTGAAGAATTCGCGCCTCGAGATCGCATGCGGTGACATGGCTATGCGCTCCTCGTCAGGCCGACGGCCCGGCGGATGGCGGCGAGGAGCCCCACGTGGCTGCCGCACCGACAGACTAGCCCCTCGCAGGCGGCGCGGATCTCCTGCTCGGTCGGCCGCGGCGTTCGGTCGGCGAGCACCTTGGCCGTGAGCATCCAGCCGTTCAGGCAATAGCCGCACTGCGCAGCCTGCTCATCGATGAACGCCTGCTGCACCGGATGCGGCGCCTCCGGGGTGCCGAGCCCCTCGATCGTGACAATCTGGCGGCCGGCGGCCTTCGAGACCGGAAGCTGACACGAACGCACGACCTGGTTGTCGACGAGGACCGAGCAGGCGCCGCACTGGCCCAGGCCGCATCCAAACCGTGGATTGTCCAGGGACAACTGATCGCGGAGGACGTACAGCAGCGGACAGTCATCGTCCGCCTCGACAGTCCGCTGCCGCCCGTTGACGTGGAGTGTCGTGCGGCTCATGGGGATCTCCTGCCGGAAACTACTGTCGCACGGCCGGCCGGCGGGAGACAACCTGCGCCGAGGCCGATGACGCCGGACCCGCCGAGTCGACGGCGAGGCCGCTCGGCTGCCGCTCGAGCGGCGCGTCCATGCTAGTGTAGGGCGAGCTGGACAGGCCGCGCGCCGAGCCGGTTCGAGCGCCCTGCGGCGGCGGTGCGGGCGCAGGCCGACCGGCCTCCACCAGCATCTCGGGAGGGCTTGCTCGCCATGCGACCGTCGATTCGCTCGCTCCTGACGTCCGGTGTCCTCGTCGGCCTCTGGGTGATCGCCTCCGGCCCGCAGGTCGGATTCGGGCAACGGACGGTGCCGTTCGAGAACGGCATTCCGGTGGCGCCGCGAGGCCTTGCCGGGCGGCCCCTGCCGCCGCTGCCGATGGAATTCGATACGGCCGAAGGCATGCGGATCCGCGTCGTGGCGGTCACGAGAGGCCTGTCCTATCCGTTCAGCGTCGCGTTTCTGCCCGACGGGACCCTGCTCGTCACCGAGCGCCTCGGGCAGCTGCGGGTCATCCGGGGCGGCGTGCTCGATCCGCAGCCGGTCGCGGGGGTGCCTGTCAACTACAGCGCCGGGGAATCGGGCCTGCCGGGCGCGGTGCACGGCTTGATGGACGTCGTGCTCCATCCCCGCTTTGCCGAGAACCATTACGTGTATCTCAGCTACACCAAGCCGCTCGACGCCAAGCGACGGACGGTCGCCATTGCGCGGGGGCGCTGGGACGGCCGCGCGCTCGTCGGCACCGAGGACGTCTTCGTGGCCGACGAAGGAACGGGCAGCGCCTCGCGGCTCGCCTTCGGCAGCGACGGCATGCTCTACATGACAACGGCCGCGGCGGGCGGCATGGCCGCTCAGGATCCGAACAGCCAGGCCGGCAAGGTGCTCCGTCTGCGCGACGATGGGACGGTGCCGAGCGACAACCCCTTCGTGGGGCAGCCGAACCACAAGCCGGAGGTGTACACGCTGGGCCACCGCAGCGCGCTCGGGCTCGCGCGGCACCCGACGACCGGCGAGATGTGGGAGAACGAGAACGGGCCGAACGGAGGCGACGAGATCAACATCCTCAAGCCGGGCCGCAACTACGGATGGCCGATCGTCAGCTTCGGGCGCACGTATCAGGGCCCGTGGCAGTCGCAATTTCCGAGGCACGACGGCTACGAGATGCCCATTGTCTACTGGATGCCGGCGATTGCCGTCTCGGGCATGGCGTTCTACACGGGGGATCGGCTGCCGGCCTGGAAGGGCGATGTGTTCGTCGGATCGCTTCGGACCGGCGAGATCCCGGGGACAGGGCACCTCGAGCGCATCTTGCTCAACGAGCGGATGGAGGAGCTCCGGCGCGAATCGCTGCTGGTGGAGCTGCACCAGCGGATTCGAGACGTCCGCCAGGGGCCCGACGGGCTGCTCTATGTCCTGACCGACGAGAAGGACGGGGCGCTCTTGCGGATCGAGCCCGCCGATCCGCATCCGTGACGCGGCGCGCGTCCTCCCCTGCGACCAACGCGCGGAGGGGCCGGCGTCCTCACGCGCTGGCCCGCGGCGACTCCCGCCCGTGCCGGCGCCCGGCCTCGAGCGCATCGGCAATCGCCCGCAGAACCAGACGCGCGCGCCGGAGGT
>Ga0070741_10011457_pt1 | contig 16368 bp, 10 predicted proteins | sample Coa_R1_4_FD_66440 | JGI IMG/M metagenome (GOLD analysis project Ga0070741, IMG submission 66440) | Surface soil microbial communities from Centralia Pennsylvania, which are recovering from an underground coalmine fire - Coalmine... | ecosystem: Environmental > Terrestrial > Soil > Unclassified ...
CGTGAAGGCGCCCGTCACGACGCCGGCCTGAACCGTCGTCGGCGCGTTGAGGAACGTGAAGGACGTGCAGACGGGCGGGTTGACCGTGATCGTCGTGCTCGCGTTGGTCAGCGTGTTGCCGCTGGTCCGCGCCGCGACGAGAGAGATCCCGGACTCGGGGAAGGCGCCGAGGCTCGTGTAGGTGAGCGACAGGCCGATCGTGCTGCTCCCCGTCGGGATGCTGCCGCTGGTGCTCGCGGTGCCGTTGCCGGTCGCGCTGAGGCTGACACCCGTGCTGGCCGTCACGTTGGCGGCGTTGCCGAGCGCGTCCTGCGACTGGATGGTGACGGTGAAGGCGGTGCCCTCGGCGGGCGTGACGCCACCGTTGACCGAGGTGATGGCCAGCTTGGTCGGGCTGCCGGCGTTGATGTTGAAGCTGGTGCTCGTCCCGTTGGTCAGGCCGGCGCTCGATGCGACCAGCGTGTAGCCGGTGCCGGCCTTGTCGATCGACAGGCCCGAGAACGTCGCCACGCCGTTGACGGCGTTGACGCTCGTCGTCCCCGAGAGCGTGCCGCCACCGGGGTTGTTGCCGATGGCGAGGCTGACGGGCGCGGTGCTGGTCGTCACGACGTTGTTGTTGACGTCCTGGACCTGGACGGTCGCCCCGAAGGCCGTCCCGGCGGTCGTGGTCGACGGCGACGTCGTGAAGACGACCTTCGTCGGCGGCCCGGCGACGGCGGCGACGACCGGGCTACCCGCGGTCAGCGCCGTGGCGGTGCCGCCCGATCCGTTGTGGGACGCGGTCGTGAACGTGCCGTTCCCTGCGGTCGTCGGCGCGGTGACGCCCGTGTAGGTGAGGGTGAACGAGTTGCCGTGCGCGCACCCGCTGCCCAGGGTGACGGTGACGACCTGGCCTGCCACGGTGCGGCTCACGGTGCCGCCGCAGGTCCCCGCGTTGACGCTCGTGTTCGAGGTCGAGGGCGTCCCCCAGCCCGACGGCACGGTCACGGTGACATAGGACGCCGCGCTGAAGTCGCGGGCTACGGGAGCGGTGAACGTGAAGGTGAAGTTGTTGCCGGTGGAGCCGGCGGTCACCGACGTCGGCGCGACGGTCATCGTTCCGTCACCGTTCACCGCCGTGCCCGCGTTGACGGTGAGCGCGCTGCTCACCGCGGACGTGAGTGAACCGTCGGTCGCCGTCAGCGTGTAGCCACTGCCGACGAGGTTGATCTGGCAGCCGGCGAACGTGGCGACGCCGGCGACGGCCGCCTTCGGGTTCGCGGTGCAGGTGAGGGCCGCGCCGTTGGTGCCGGTCCCGCTCGTGATCGCGAGCGTCACCGAGCTGGTGTCGGTCGTGACGGTGTTGCCGAACGCGTCCTGGACCGTGACGGCCGGCTGCGTGCCGAACGCGGTCCCGGCGGTGTTCGTGGCGCTCGGTTGCGTCGTGAACGCGAGCTTCGCCGGAGCCGCCGCGGTGATGTTGAAGGTGCCGCTCGTTGCCGCCGTCAGGCCCACGCTCGAGGCCGCCAGGGAGTACCCGGTCGCGGCCTTGTTCACGGAGAGGTCCGCGAAGGTGGCGACGCCGCCGACCGCGTCCTGCGAGAGCGTGCCCGAGAGCGTGCCCGCACCCCCCGGGTTGACCTGGAAGGCGACCGTGACGGTGGCGGTGCTCGACGAGACGAGGTTGCCGCCGGCGTCCTGCACCTGGACGGTGACCGCCGGGCTGATCGCCGCGCCGGCAACCGCGTTGGACGGCTGCTGCGCGAAGCCGAGCTTCGCGGCCGGGCCTACCGAGATGTCGAAGCTGGTGCTGGTCGCGCCCGTGAGCCCGCTGCTCGACGCGGCGAGCGTGTAGCCGGAGGCCGCCTTGTTCACGGACAGGTTGCCGAACGTCGCCGTGCCGGCCACGGCCGCGACCGACGTCGTGCCGGAGAGCGTGCCGCCGCCGGGGTTCGAGCCGAGGGCGATCGTGACGGTCGCGGTGCTCGTGGTCGGGTTGTCGTTGGCGTCGAGGATCTGGACGGTCACCGCCGGGGTGATCGTGGCGCCGCCGGTGGTGCTGGTCGGCTGCTGGACGAAGACGAGCTTGTTGGCCGCGCCCGGGGTGATGTTGAACGAGTTGCTGGTCGTGCCGCTGAGCGGCGTGGCCGATGCCGTCAGCGTGTAGCCGTTCCCGGTCTTGTTGAGCGAGAGGTTGTTGAAGGTCGCGACGCCGTTGACCGCAGTCTGGGTCAGCGTGCCCCCGAGCGTGCTCGAGCCGGGGTTGTTGCCGAGCGCGATGGTGACCTGGGTGGAGCTGTCGGACGTCACGACGTTGTCGTTCACGTCCCTGACCTGGACAGTGACCGCGGGCGAGATCGAGCTCCCGGCGGCGGTGTTCGACGGCTGGGTGCCGAACGAGATGTGGTGGGCTGTCCCGGCGGTGATGTTGAAGGTGCTGCTGGTCGCCGACGTCAAGCCCGAGCTGGACGCTGTGAGGGTGTAGCCGGTGCCGGACTTGTTGATCGACAGGTCGGAGAATGCGGCAAGGCCGCTCACGGCGGCGACCGACGTCGTCCCGGCGAGCGTGCCGCCCGCGGGGTTGGTGCCGATCGCCATGTTGATCGTGGCCGAGCTCGAGACGGCGTTGCCGCCGAGGTCGGTCACCTGGACCGTGATCGCCGGCGAGATGGCGGTGCCCGCCGTCGCGTTGGAGGGCTGCTGGACGAAGGCGAGCTTCGCGGCCGGGCCGACGGAGATGTCGAAGGCCGAGCTCGTCGCACCGGTGAGCCCGGTGCTCGATGCCGCGAGCGTGTACCCGGTGCCGGGCTTGTCGACCGAGAGGTTGGAGAACGTGGCGGTTCCGGCGACGGCGGCGACCGACGTCGTACCCGAGAGCGTGCCCCCGCCGGGGTTCGAGCCGAGCGCCATCGTGACGGTCGCCGTGCTCGTCGTCAGGTTGTCGTTGGCGTCGAGGACGCGGACGGTCACGGCCGGGCTGATCGTCGCGCCACCGGTCGCGCTCGTCGGCTGCTGCCCGAACACGAGCTTGCTCGCGGCGCCGGGGTTGACCGTGAACGTCGAGCTCGTCCCCGCGGTGAGCGCCGGGGTGCCGCTGGTCTGGGTCGCCGTGAGCGACACTCCGCTCTCGGCCTTGTTGTAGAGGACGCCGGAGATGGTCGTGCTGCTGGCACCGGCGGCGATCGTCCCGGTCAACGTGCCGCTCAGGGTGCCCGTGCCGGTGGCGAGGCTGAGCGAGACGCCCGTTGCCGTCGTGACGTTCGAGGCCGTGCCACCCGAGGTCTGCGATTGCACCGTCACGCTGAACGCGGTGCCGGCCGTCGGGTTGGTCCCGCCGTTGACGGCGGTGATCGCGAGCTTCGTCGGCGAGGCGGCCGCGACCGAGAGGGTCCCGTTCTGCGCGCCACTCGTCGTGAACGTGTCGCGGGTGGTGCCGCTGCAGGGCGGGGAGGTGTTCGTCCAGCGGGTGACGGTCACGGAGAACGAAGTGTTGGCGACTGGAGTCGACGCGGACGTCGTGACGTTGAGCGTGAGCAGGCCGTTGTGCGACGTTCCGTCCCCTGGGGCCACGACACAGCTCGACGAGCTCCAGCTCGCACCAGACGGCAGGCCCGTGACGTTGGTGATGGACACGACTGCGCTGGTCGATCCGCTCGAGTTGGTCACATTCACGGGGAAGGTGGCGCTGCCGCCCTGCGTCACCGGATTCGGCGACTGCGTACCGACGCTCACGGCGGTGAGCGAGTCGGCGACGTACGGACCGACGACGGGGCCGCCTCCGCCGGGGACACCGGCCGGGGTGACACCGTCGGTCGCCGTGTCGCCGACCGCGCGGCCGAGGTTGACGCGACCGTTGCCGCCGATACCCGTGTTCGGGTCGGCGTTGCGCGCGATCCGGCCGACGATCGTCGCCGGCGACGCGCTCGTGTCCTCCGCCTTCAGCAGCGCCGCCGAACCGGCGACGATCGCGGCCGAGGCCGACGTGCCCGAGACGTTCGTGACACCCGCCGCGTCGGATGCCGCGATGTCCGTGCCGGGCGCGGTGACGAACACGGCGTCGCTCGTGTTGGTGAACGTGGCGGCCGCGTCGTTCTGGTCGGTGGCGCCCACGCCGACGACCTTGGCGAGACCGGCCGGGTACGTCGGCGTCGCCGACGCGTCGTTGCCGGCGGCTGCGACGACGACCACCCCGTGCGCCCAGGCGTAGTCGACCGCGTCCTGCAGCGCCGCGCTCTCACCCGGGTTGCTGAACGCCATGAGCACGACGTCCGCGCCGTGGTCGACCGCGTAGACGAGGCCGTTGATGATGTCGGAGTCACTCCCGGTCCCGTCGGCGCCGAGCACCTGAACCGGCATGACGTTCACGCCCTTGTACGCGACGCCGGCGATGCCGTTGCCGTCGTCGGCCTTCGCCGCCGCGATCGTCGCGACGTGCGTGCCGTGACCGTTCGCGTCCGCACCCGGGTCGGTCCCGAACGCGGACCAACCGCCGACGACACGACCGGCGAGGTCGGGCGTCGACGCGTCGACACCGGTGTCGAGGACCGCGAGCGTCGCGCTCCCCGTCGGGTCGTGCTCCCCGTGGACCTGGTCCCACCCGATCTTCGACAGCGCCCACTGGCTCGCGTACGCCGGGTCGGTCGCGTCGCTCCTCGTGATGCTCTCGACGGCGCGCGTGTTGTCGACGGATACGGCCGCGACGTTCGCGTCGGCCTGGTACGCGGCGAGCGCGCTCATCGCGTCTGCAGCGGGCACGGCGACGACGTGGAGGTGCAGCGCGTCGACCGCGTCGACGTCGGTGCCGCCGTGGCTCGTGATCGCGTCGGCCTGCTCGCTCGCGGAGAGCCCGCTCTTCGTCTTGACGAGCAGCGTGACGGTCGGGCCCGCGGGCGCCGGCGTCGTGGTGGTCGTCGTCGGGGTGGTCGTGTCGTTCGCGGGAGTGGTCGTCGACGTGGTGTCCGTGGCAGCGGGAGTGGTGGTCGACGTCGTGTCGCTCGCGGGCGCCGTCGTCGACGAGGTCGTGCTCGTCGAGTCGCTCGCCGCGAGGGCCAGCTGCGCGCTCGACAGCGGGACGACGAGCGCGAGCGCGGCGCCCGCGCAGATCTTCCGCCAACGCTGTCGCCGCTCTCTGCGCGATGTCGGGGGTGCGTCCGACCGCGCTGCGCGCGCAGACGAACGAGTGAAACGCGAACCGAAGGTCCCTGCCATGGTGCCCTGCCCCTGCCCTGTCGTTGCCGTTCCGAGCTGCCATCCCGGAACGCTTCACGAATGGGCCGGTCTCACCACTGGCTCGCCCCGGGCCTCGGTGACCGAACTGCCGCCCGGAGGTCGCTGCCTCCCACTCCCGCTGAGAGAGATCATAGGAATCGACCACGGAGAGTGCAAGCGCGGTGACCACGCACAGTGCTCGGGGTCACATTGCGACCGGAAACCGTTGCAGCACCTACGTTGTCGCAGTGACGATCCCGCCCGCCCCGACCCGGGGCCGGACCCTGTGGTGGGGATTCACCCGCCGCTGCCCGCGGTGCGGGCAGGGGCATCTGTTCCGCCGGTACTTCACGCTCGTCGCCGACTGCCCGCGCTGCCGCCTGCACTTCGAGCGCGAGTCGGGCTACTTCGCCGGCGCACTCGCGGTGAACATCATCGTCACGGGCGCAGTCTTCGCGGTCGTGTTCGTCGCGTTGGTGGCCGCGACCGCACCCCACATCCCGGTGCTGCCCCTGCTCGCGGTCCTCGTTCCGATCGTCGTCGTGGTCCCGATCGTCTACTACCCGTTCTCGAAGACCGTGTGGATGGCCGTCGACCGCGCCATCCTCATGCGCCTCGATCCGAACGAGCGACCCGACGACCGGTGGTGAGCCGGCCCGGGGGCGGGTCAGGATCGCGGGCGCAGGTCGATGCGGAGGGTGAGCACGCCGTCGACGAACTCCCACGTGGCGTCGCCGATGATCGCGAAGTCCTGGAAGTCGAGCTGCGAGTTCTCGATGAAGCGTTGACGTTCGGGGCCGGCGACGGGCGGGAGTGGTCGGTCGCGCACCGCCGCGGCGCGGTCGCGGAATCGTTGCAGCATCGCGTCGACATCGAGCTCATCCGCCACGGTTCTGCTCCTCGGCGAGGGTCGGGCGCGCGGCGCGCCGGGCGACGAGTACGCGGTCACGGCCGGCGAGGTCCCGCCGTACGTGGACCTCGACGAAGCCGGCGTCACATGCCATCGACACGGCAACCTCCGCTTGATGGGGCGCGAGCTCGCACACGAGTGTTCCCTCGGAGTCCAACCAGCGCGGCGCGTCCGCGACGATGCGTTCGATCTGCTCGAGCCCGGTCTCGCCGGCGACGAGCGCGTCGACCGGCTCGTGGTGCGCGACCTCCGGAGGCAGGTCGTCGAGCTCCTTCCGCGCGACGTACGGCGGATTCGCAGCGACCACGCGCAACGTGCCGCGAAGCTCGTCGGGCATCGCTTCGAACCAGTCGCCCTGCGCGAGCCGGACGCGCACCGCAGCTGACGAGGTGATCGCGGAGAGGTTGGCTCGCGCGACCGCCAACGCGTCGGCGCTCGCGTCGACGGCCCAGACCTCCGCGTCGGGGAGCTCGCTCGCGAGTGACAGTGCGAGCGCACCCGAACCCGTCCCGAGATCGGCGACCGCGTACGCGGTCGCGCTTGCCGACCACGGATCGCGACGACCGCGCCGTGCTCCGAGTCGTTCGGCCTCCTCGATCGCCACTTGCGCGGTGACCTCGGTTTCCAGTCGGGGGATCAGCACGCGCCGGTCGACCATCAGGTCGATCCCGCGGAACGACCACGCGCCGAGCACGTACTGCAGCGGCTCGCCCTGCGCTCGCCGCGCTGCGAGCCGGCGGACACGCTCGACCGCGACCGCGGGTGCGGTCTCCGCGCGCTCGTGTGTCGCCAACTCCGCCGGCGTGTAGCCCGACACCTCCGAGACGATCCAGCGCGCGTCGGCGTCCGGCGACGCGACCGCCGCGCTCGTCAGCTCACCCTCGACGAGAACGCGGAGCGCGTGCCACGTCAAGAGGGCAGCCGCGTCAGCCGCCCTGCTCACCGAGCTGCTCCGCGCGTTCCTCCGCGGTGAGCGCGTCGACGATCTCGTCGAGCTGCTCTCCGCCGGCAAGGATCTGGTCGAGTGCGTGGACGGTCACCCCGACGCGGTGGTCCGTCACACGGTTCTCCTTGAAGTTGTACGTCCGGATCTTCTCGGACCGCCCGCCGCCCTTCACCTGGCTCCGGCGTGTCGACGACAGCTCCGCCTCCTGGCGTTCGCGTTCCATCTGCAGCAGCCGCGACCGCAGGATCCGTAGCGCCTTGTCCTTGTTCTGGAGCTGGCTCTTCTCGTCCTGGCACGTGACGACGAGGCCGGTCGGCTTGTGTGTGATGCGGACGGCCGAATCGGTGGTGTTGACGCTCTGGCCGCCCGGACCGCTCGACCGGTACACGTCGACCTCGAGGTCGTTGGGATCGATGTCGACGTCCACCTCCTCGGCCTCGGGCAGGACGGCGACGGTCGCCGCGCTCGTGTGCACGCGCCCCTGGCTCTCGGTGACCGGGACCCGCTGCACCCGGTGCGGCCCGGCCTCGTACTTGAGGCGGGACCATGCGTCGTCGCCCTTGACGACGAGCGAGATCTCGCGGAACCCGCCCATGTCCGACGGCTGGCCGGAGAGGACCTCGAGCTTCCACCCGTGGCGCTTCGCGTAGTTCTCGTACATGTGGAAGAGGTCACCCGCCCACAGGTTCGCCTCCTCGCCGCCCTCGGCGCCCCGGATCTCGACGATGACGTTCCGGCCGTCGTTCGGGTCGCGCGGGATCAACAGCTCCTTCAGCGTCGCCTCGAGCGACGCCCGCCGGGACTCCTTCTCCTCGAGCTCGGTGCGGAGGAACTCGCGCATCTCGGGGTCGGTCTCGTTGACGAGCATCGCGTTGGCGTCCGCGAGGTCACCCTCGGTCGCCCGGTACTCGCGATACGCGTCGACGACAGGCTTCAGCTCGGCGTGACGGCGCCCCGCCTCTCGCGCGGCCGACTGGTCACCGGAGGCGAAGATCTCCGGGAGGCGCGACTCGAGCTTCTCGAGCTCGGTCTCGAGGTCGGCGAGGTGTTCGAACATCCGGTTCAGGCTACCGGTCGCCTTTCGCACGCCTCGCCCGGCGCCGGGGCGGCTACCGGAACAGCGGGATCGGGGCGAAGCCCCTGCCGACGACGGGCTCCGGGTCGACGCCGAGCCAGCCTTCGAGCACGGCCGCGAAGTAGCTCCGGAGGTCGACGGTCATCGTGGGGTTGCCGTTCGGGTCGAGCGCCGAGAGCGACGGCGGCTCCCCGTACCGGCCACCCTTCACGCTCGAGCCCACGACGAAGTGGGCGGCCGCCGTGCCGTGGTCGGTGCCGCTCCCGTTCTCGGCCGGGCGGCGCCCGAACTCGGACGTGGTCATGAGCACGGCGCGGTCGGCGGCGCCGCTCGACTCGAGCGTCGTGAAGAACGCGTCCACCGCCGCGTCGAGCTGCGCCACGAGGGCGGGATGGCGTTGGGCCTCCCCCTGGTGGGTGTCGAAGTCGCCGAACGTCGAGACGTAGACGACGCGCGGCGGGTCCGGGGACGCCACCAGGCGCGCCGCCAGTGTGAGGTCGCTGACGACGGCCTCGGCCGTCGCACGGCCGTCGGCTGCCGGCGCCGGGGGCGTCGCCGCACCCGCGAGGTCCCGGTCGAGACGGGCGCGGGCGTCGTCCGTGAGCCGGATCGCCCGCTCCACCTGCCCGGTGAGCGTGCGTGTGGACACACGCGCGGGCGCGAACCTCGACCATGCCGCGACGAGGTCGCCGGGCCGGTCGATCCACGCCGGCGGTCGAGGCTGCAGGCCGCCGCCGTCGGCGATGGTCGTCGAGAACGACCGCTCGCCCAGCAGCGCGGGCGACGGGCCCGTGCCGATCACGACGCCGGCCAGCGGATCCCCGAAGCCGACCGTCCCGTCGAGGTAACGGCCGAGCCACCCGGTGCTGCCCCGCTGCTCCGGGTCGGCGCTCCACCACACGGCCATCGACGCGAAGTGCGACAGATCGGGGTCGGGATAGCCGATGCCCTCGACGATCGCGACCTGACCGGCCCGGTAGCGCGCCGCCAGCTTGCCGAGCCGCGGGTCGAGGCCGATCGCGCCGTCGAGGTCGACGGGGTCGGCGACGGCGAGCGTCGGCCGGAGCCGCGCGTACAGCGGGTCCGCGTAGGGGACGACGGTGTTGAGGCCGTCGTTGCCGCCGCCCAGCTCGACGACGACGAGCGTGCGACCCGGAGCGCCGGGTCCGAGCTTCGGCGCGGCCGCGGCGGTGGCACGCGCCGGCGCCCACACGTCGAGCGCACGTCCGGCGACGGCGACGCTCGCCACCGCGCCGATCCCGGCCAGGAACCGCCGCCGCGAGACGGGCCCGGCGCTGACCCCCTTACCCAACGGAGTACTCCGGCGACGCGACGGCGAGCGCGAGCCGTCGACCGGGATCGCGCTCCGCGGAGACGACCGCGTGCGTCCGGTCGCTCACGCCGTAGAGCCCGAGCGCGGCGAACAGATCGTCGACACGGCGCGGCACGTTCGGCGCGGTCGGGAACACCGACAGGAGGTCGAACGCGTGTACGAGCTGGTGCGGGCCGAGCAGGCGTGTGCCCTTCGGGTAGCCGCCGACGTTCGGTGGCACGAACGGCACGTAGCCGATCGTGCGCAGCGCCCGGCCCGCGGCGGCCGCCGTCCCCGGCGGGAGCGACTCGGGGAACGCCTGCATCAGGCCGACGAGCTTCTCGACCGGCGTCCGCACCCTGGCGCCCCGGGCAGCAGGGCTCGTGAACGCCGGGTCGTGCACGATCGTCTCGACGACCGGCATCACCTGCCAGTCGTGGTCGCGCAACGTCGTGCCGAGCCGCGCTGCCGTCCGCTCGTCGGGTGCGGAACCCACCAGCTCGGTATAGAGCTTGGCCGCGATGCGCGGTGCCGTTGCAGGGTGGTCGAGCAGGACGTCGAGCGCGCCGTCGAGGTCGAACGCACCGGTGCGGCCGAGGAGGGTCTTCACACCCGCGTCGTGACGGCGTGGGACCAGACCCGACTGCCACGGCGGGATCCCGAACGCGGCCGCGCGTTCGAGCCCGGGCCGGCCGGGAATGTCGACGACCCATCCCGTGAAGGCACGGGACGCGGCGACGACGTCGTCCTGGGTGTACCGGCCGCGACCGACGGTGAACAGCTCCATCACCTCGCGACCGAAGTTCTCGTTGCGCTTCCGGGCGGAGTTCGTGACGCCGTCGAGGAAGAGCAGCATGGCCGGATCCTTCGCGATCGCGTGGAGCAGCTCGGCGAAGCTGCCGGTCGCGTGCTTCCGGATCGTGAGTTGCTGCTGGTACATGAGGTACGGCACGCGCACCTTCTGAAGGCTCGTGGCGAAGTGGTCGTGCCAGAACCAGACGAGCCGTTCCTCGATCAGCCGGGGGTTCGAGCGCATCTGCTCGAGCCACCACGTGACGGGTTCGACGATCCGGCGGATCTCACGGGCCGAGGCGAAGTCGGTCGGCGCCGGGAAGTCGAGCGGCGCGGGGGCCGGCGCCGAGAGGTCGAGGGCGCGGGCGACCGCGGCGTCGGCCGAGTCGAGGGTCGCGACGAGCCGCGGGTGGACTCCGATGGAGAGGCGCCGCAGCACATGGGCGACGTCGCGCTTCGACACGCGGCGAGCGTCCACCCGCAGTGTGATCCGGATGTGAAGCCCGTCTCAGCGCTTCGCGATCACGGCTCCTGGTCGAGGAGGTCGTGCAGCTCGTCGGCGCCGCCGGTGGCGGCCCGGTCCGCGAAGCCGTCGAGGAAGGCGTGGAACTCGTCGAGGCCGGCGCGATCCGCCAGGTCCCTGGGGATCGCCGGGAAGTCGTAGTCGGCGGCGGGGAGCGCCGGATGGTCGGCGGCGGGCTTGCGGGCGAGCGCCGCCTCGATCGCCGGCCGCAGCCGCTCGGCCTTCCGGGCGGACGCCTGCGCGTCGCGTTCGGCGAACTCCGGGAGCACCTCGGCGCCGAACAGCTCGAGGCTCTCCATGATGTGCTCGTGGCGGTTCCGGCCGGTCTGGCCGCAGAGGATGACCTGGTCGACGCCGCACTCCTCGTAGCGGCGCAAGTAGTCGCGCAGCTGCGCCGGCGTCCCGATCGCGCCGCTGAGACCGAAGACGCCGTCCTGCACCGCCTTGGCGCCGAGGCGGTCGCCGTGCACCCGGGCCGCCTCGACCGCGTCGGGGTCGTACCCGTGCTCCCGGCGCCGCGCCTCGTACTCCGACCACACGTCGGTGCGGCCGGGCCGGTGGCGCCCGAACACGTAGTAGTGCGCGAGGGAGTATCCGAAGAAGTTGGCGCCCTCGAGTCCCCGCCGCATCGCCTCCGCCTCGTCGGGGTGGCACATGAACGTGGTGACGATGGCGACGTTCGGATTGACCGCGTCGCCGATCGGGACGCACTCGTCGCTCGCGAGCGTGCCGTAGTAGTCGGCGATCCAGTGCCGCGCCTCCTCGGGGTTGATGAAGGCGAACGCGAGGGCCCCGATCCCGTGGCGCGCCGCGAGGTGGATCGTGTCGCGCCGGCTACAGGCCACCCACACGGGCGGGTGCGGCTTCTGCCGGGGTTTCGGGACGACGTTGCGCGGCGGCATCGTGACGTAGCGGCCGTGGTGACCGGTGAACGGCGTCTCGGTCAGGCAGCGGAGCGCGACCCGCAGCCCTTCCTCCCACATCGGCCGCTTCTCCTCCGGGTCGATCATGAACCCGCCGAGCTCGGCCTCCGAGGACGACTCGCCGCTCCCGAAGTCGGCCCGGCCGCCGGACAGGAGGTCGAGCGTCGCGATCCGTTCGGCGACCCGGGCGGGATGGTTGAAGGGCGGCGGCGTCTGCACGATGCCGTGACCCAGGCGGATGCGATGCGTGCGCTGTGACACCGCGGCCAGGAACAGCTCGGGCGCGCTCGAGTGGCTGTACTCCTCGAGGAAGTGGTGCTCGACCTCCCACACGTAGTCGATGCCCAGCCGGTCCGCGAGCTCGCACTGCTCGAGCGCCTGCTGCAGCAGCTCGTACTCCGAGTCGTCGCTCCAGGGCCGCGGCAGCTGGTGCTCGTAGAAGATCCCGAACTTCACCGAGGTGACGTTACGGCATGCGCATATAGAGAGGTAAGAGCACTCGGGCCCGCGGGAGGCGCGGGGTCAGGCAGCGCCGAAGGCGGGCTTGGGAGCCGGGGCGACGGCGGGAGCCGAGGAGCGGGACGCGACCTCGGCGAGCTGCTCGGCCGTCATCGCCGCCCGCAGCGACGCGATCGCGACCTCGAGCTGGTCGAGGCCGGGTTCGCGCGTCGTGAGGCGCTGCAGGGCGAGGCCGGGCCGCATGAGGATGCGCACCCAGCGCTTCTGCATGTGCTTGGCCGCGAACCGGATGACCTCGTAGCTCAGGCCCGCGACGACCGGGATCAGGATGATCCGCGACGCGATGAGCCACGGGAGCGAGGGTCGGCCGACGAACGCGTAGACGACGATCGTGACGAGCATCACCGTGAGCAGGAAGTTGGTGCCGCAGCGGACGTGCTCCGTGCTGAACCGCTGCGCCGACTCCGGTGTGAGCTCGGCGCCGTTCTCGTAGGCGGCGATGGCCTTGTGCTCGGCCCCGTGGTACTCGAACACCCGCTTGATGTCCTTGAGCTGGGCGATGAGCACGAGGTAGCCGATGAAGATCCCGAGCCGGATCGCCCCCTCGATCAGGTGGTAGGCGAACCCGGACACGCCGAACACGTCGGTGACGCCCCGGTTCACGAGGCTGGGCAGCACGATGAAGACGGCGGTGAAGAAGATCAGCGCGATGGCCATGGTCCAGCCCATGGCCTTCGACGAGATCCGCTCCTCCTCGGGGACCTGCCGCTCGGCCGACCACGCGAGCGCCTTGAACCCGAGCCCGAGCGACTCGGCGAGCGCGGTCACGCCGCGCACGACCGGTACCTTCGTCCACCGCTCGGACCAGGTGGGGGCGTCGTGGGTGACGACCTCGATGTGCCCGTCGGGGTCACGGACGGCGACGGCCCAGGTGCGGGCGCCGCGCATCATCACTCCCTCGACCACCGCCTGCCCGCCCATGTAGCGGGGCTCGGGCGACGACACCGCGTCAGCCCTTCTTCTGGGCCTTCGCGTAACGGCGCTGGAAGCGCTCGACCCGGCCGCCGGTGTCGACCAGCTTCTGCTTGCCCGTGTAGAAGGGGTGGCACTCCGAGCACAGCTCGACCCGGAGGCTGGGGACGGTCGAGCGGGTCGTGAACTCGTTGCCGCACGAGCAGTGCACCCGGCACTCGACGTAGTCGGGGTGGATGTCGGTTTTCATAGAGGGAACTCCGCTCTGCCTGCCGCTCGCCCTAAGTTACTCGGCCCAACGCCGGCCCATCCCAAGCTGTTCCCGCTCAGCCCCCCGGGCTGGGCGCCTTGGCGATCTCGGCCAGGAACTCGTCGTTGTTCTTGGTGGTGCGCATCTTGTCGATGAGCAGCTCGAGGCCACGACCCGACGAGCCGTCGCTGTCGAGGGCGTTCAGGACCCGGCGCAGCTTCCAGACCTGGTTGAGCTGGTTGCGCTCGAACAGCAGCTCCTCGTGCCGGGTGCTCGACGCGTCCACGTCGATCGCCGGGTAGATCCGCCGCTCCGCCAGCCGGCGGTCGAGGCGGAGCTCCATGTTGCCCGTGCCCTTGAACTCCTCGAAGATCACGTCGTCCATCCGGCTGCCCGTCTCGATGAGCGCGGTCGCGATGATCGTCAGCGAACCACCCTCCTCGATGTTGCGGGCAGCACCGAAGAACTTCTTCGGCGGGTACAGGGCGGTCGAGTCGACACCACCCGACATGATGCGGCCCGACGCCGGCGCCGACAGGTTGTAGGCACGGGCGAGACGGGTGATGCCGTCGAGCACGATCACCACGTCGGTGCCCATCTCGACCAGCCGCTTGGCCCGCTCGATCGTCAGCTCGGCGACCGCGGTGTGCTCGTCGGACGGCCGGTCGAAGGTGCTCGCGACCACCTCGCCGCGCACGACGTGACGACGCATGTCGGTGACCTCTTCGGGGCGCTCGTCGACGAGCAGCACCATGAGGTGCACCTCGGGGTTGTTGCGCTCGATGGAGTAGACGATCTGCTTCAGGATCGTCGTCTTGCCCGCCTTCGGAGGCGAGACGACGAGGCCGCGCTGACCCTTGCCGATCGGCGAGATCAGGTCGACGATGCGGCCGGTCATCTCGAGCGGGTTGTCGGCGAGCTCGAGGCGCAGCTTCGAGTCCGGGAACAGTGGGGTGAGGTCCTCGAAGCGCGGGCGTGCGCGCGCGTCGTCGGGCGTCATGCCGTTGATCTCGTCGACGCGCAGCAGCGCCGGGTACTTCTCGTTGCTCGCCGCCGGCCGCGTGTAGCCGAGCACGAAGTCGCCCTTGCGGAGCGCGAAGCGCCGGACCTGCGACGCGGAGACGTAGACGTCCTTCGATCCGGCGAGGTAGCCGGTCGTGCGCAGGAACCCGTACCCCTCGTCGCGCAGGTCGAGGAGGCCCTGCACCTCGATGGGCTCGCCGAGCGGTTCCGGCCCGGGGCGCGGTTCGTTGTCGAACTGCTGACCGCCCCGCCCGCGGCGGCGGCGCCGGCGGCGCTGGTTGCCCTCGCCGAATGAGGACGCGGCGTCCTCCGGGTCGACGGCGACCCCGGCTTCCGGCGGCGCGGTCGCGACGGAGGCGCGCCCGCCCCCGTCGCCTTCGGCGGCCGCGTCGGCCGCGTCGGCCGCGTGGTCGGCACCGGTCGGGGTCGTGCTCGCCGCGGGTGCGGTGGCGGGTGCCGAGCCGTTCGCGCCGTCGCCCGCGGCGGCGCCGCTGCTCCGCCGGCGCGGCCGCGGCGCGATCTCGACCTCGGGGGCGTCCGCGCCCGCGAGCGCGTTCTCCTCCTCGGCGATGACGTCGACCGATGCCTTGTCGAGCTCGGACGCGCGGGCGGACCGGACGGTGCGCCGCTTGGGCGCCGGCGCCTCGGTCGCGGCCGCGCCGTTCCCGGCGGCGCCGAGGATGGCGTCGATCAGGTCGGCCTTGCGCATCCGGGTCGGGGCCTTCACCCCGATCGCACCGGCGATCGCGTGCAGCTCCTCGCGGTCCTTGCCGTCGAGCACGGACCGGTCGAGCTCCTGGGTGCTCATGGTTTGTGGTCGCTCCCCCGTTCGAGGTGGCGTGGTGCCGCAACCGGTGGGGCTGCGGTGGCCGGGCTCCGGATTCCCCGTCGAGAGGCCGGCGGGGCGGACGGCACGGCCGAGAAAAGGGCGCCACGCCGGCTGCATGCGGGTGAACCGTTGCTCGCGGCAGGTCCCGGCGGTGAAGGGCCGGAGGATGCCGCACCGGAGCGGCGAGACCACGACAGTGTAACGGCCTGCCGTACCCGCTTCAACAATCCACCCGGTCGGGAGCTTCCCGGCGGGGCAGGCCGTCGTCAGGCCAGGAGGCGCGCCATGAGCTCGTGGGCGACGACCGGCTCCGACGCCGCCACCGACGGCTCGTCGTAGGTGCCGCCGGGGCCGGGCACGGTCGAGTCGAACAGCAGGTAGGGCACGGGGTCGGACGTGTGGGTCATCCGTGCACACGGGGTCGCGTGGTCGGGCACGAGCAGCAACCGGTAGGGCTCGCCGGCGAGGGCGTCGGTCACGGGCCCGATGATCTCGGCGTCCCAACGCTCGAGCGCCGTGACCTTCTCGCCGACCGCGTTCTGGTGACCGGCCTCGTCGGTCGCCTCGACGTGCAGGAGGAAGAAGTCGCGGTCGGCGAGTGACGTGAGGCACGCGTCGCGCTGGGCCGCGTAGTCGTTGTCGAAGCCGGCGGTCGCACCCGGGACGTCGACGACGTCGATCCCGGTGAGGACGCCGAGGCCGCGCACGAGGTCCACGGCCGAGCTCAGGCGGCCGGCCACGCCGAACCGGTCTGCGAAGCGCGGCATCGCGGGGCGCCGGCCCTGGCCCCAGAGCCAGATCTGCGTCGCCGACGCGCCGACCTCCGCGGCCACCGCCTGCACGACGCGGCGCGACGCCTCCATCAGCGCGACGAGCTCGGGCGCGGCGGGGCCGCTCGGCAGCACCGCCGGCCGGCCCGTGAGGTCGTGGGGCGGCACGCACTCGGCGTCGGACCACGCCGCGGGAACGACGCAGAGGTGCCGGTACTCGACGCCGGCGTGGAAGTGCACGCCGTCGCGGCCATGGCCGAGCGCCTCGTCGAGCGCGGCGACGATCGGGTGGCTCTGCTCGCTCGTGATGTGCCCCGCCGCGAAGTCGACCATCGTGCCGGCGTCGTCGATCGTCACGAGGTTGCAGCGGTAGGCGACCTCGTCGGGACCGAGCTCG
>Ga0070741_10011458_pt1 | contig 16366 bp, 13 predicted proteins | sample Coa_R1_4_FD_66440 | JGI IMG/M metagenome (GOLD analysis project Ga0070741, IMG submission 66440) | Surface soil microbial communities from Centralia Pennsylvania, which are recovering from an underground coalmine fire - Coalmine... | ecosystem: Environmental > Terrestrial > Soil > Unclassified ...
CCGCGGAATCCGAGCATCGGGTTCTCTTCGTGCGGCTCGTAGCGGCTTCCGCCGATCAAGTTGGCGTATTCATTCGATTTGAAATCGGACAGTCGCACGATCACCGGTTTGGGGTTGAACGCCGCGGCGAGCGTCGCGATGCCTTCGGCGAGCTTTTCGACGTAAAATTCCACCGGCCCGCCATAGCCTGCGATCCGCTCTGCGATCACGCGCTTGATGTCGTCCGGCTGGCGCTCGAACTCGAGCAGCGCTTTCGGATGAATGCCGATCATGCGATTGATGATGAACTCGAGGCGCGCCAGGCCGACGCCCTCGTTCGGCAACCATTGAAAATCGAAGGCGCGTTCCGGATTGCCGACGTTCATCATGATCTTTACCGGAATCGGCGGCATTTGTCCGAGGTTGATGTCGCGCACTTCGAAATCGAGCCGGTCCTTATATACCATTCCGGTTTCACCTTCGGCGCACGACACCGTCACCGGCATTCCGGTTCGAACGACGTCGGTCGCGTTGCCGCAGCCGACCACCGCCGGAATGCCGAGTTCGCGCGCCACGATGGCGGCATGACAGGTACGACCGCCGCGATTGGTGACGATGGCCGCGGCCCGCTTCATGACGGGTTCCCAATCCGGGTCGGTCATGTCCGTGACGATGACCTCGCCGGCTTTGACCTGATCGAGCTCGGCGGCGCTCTGAATGACGCGCGCGTTGCCGGCGCCGATGCGCGCGCCGATGGAACGCCCCGTTACCAGCACCTCGCCGCGCTGTTTCAGGCGGAAGCGCTGCAGCATGTCGTGCCGCGCGCGGCTGCGCACGGTTTCGGGACGCGCCTGCAATATGTAGAGCTTGCCGTCGAGGCCGTCTTTGCCCCATTCGATGTCCATCGGCCGGCCGTAGTGTTCTTCGATGACGAGCGCTTGGCGGGCCAGTTCCTCGACTTCCTCGTCGGTCACGCAAAAGCGCAGTCGCTCCTCGCGCGCCACCGGCACGGTTTGCGTGGTGCGTCCGTCCGCGCTCTGCGCCGCGTAAATCATCTTGATCGCCTTATCGCCGCGCGTGCGCTTGAGAATCGCGTGCTTGCCGGCGCGTAGTGTCGGCTTGTAGATGTAAAATTCGTCCGGATTCACCGCGCCCTGCACCACCGTTTCGCCCAGTCCATAGGCGGCGGTGACGAAGACGACGTCGCGAAAGCCCGATTCGGTGTCGAGCGTGAATAGGACACCGCTCGCGCCTTGTTCGCTGTGTACCATGCGCTGGATGCCGGCCGACAAGGCGACACCTTCGTGGTCGAAACCATGGTGCACCCGATAGGCGATGGCGCGATCGTTGAAGAGCGATGCATAAACGCGCCGTACCGCTTGCAGCACGTCCGGCAGTCCGTGCACGTTGAGGTACGTCTCCTGCTGGCCGGCGAACGACGCCTCGGGTAGATCTTCCGCGGTTGCCGAAGAACGCACGGCGACGGTCAAACCCGCGCCGGATTCGCGCTCGAGATCGCGAAAAGCGTTGCCGATGGCCTGTTCGAGCGCTGGCGGCAACGGCGCGCCCAAGATCCAGGTGCGGATGTCGCGACCCGCCGCGGCGAGCGCGGCGACGTCCTCGACGTCGAGCTTGGCGAGCCGCTGGCGAATCCGTTCGGTGAGGCCGCCGGCATCGAGGAAGGCGTGAAACGCGGCTGCGGTCGTGGCGAAGCCGCCCGGAACGCTGACGCCCGCCGCTTTCAAGTGGCGGATCATCTCGCCGAGGGAAGCGTTCTTGCCCCCCACGCGCGCCACGTCTTGCATTCCCAACGACTCGAACCGCACTACCCACTCGCTCATTATTCCGTCTCCAGCGAAAAACTTGAGTGAACCCAAACGACAGAGGTTCTGGCACAATACATGGTAATGGAACGCGATGTTTTTTTCGTTTCCGACCGCACCGGCATTACCGCCGAGACGCTCGGTTTGAGCCTGCTCACGCAGTTTAACGGTATCAAATTCAAGAAGCACACGCGCCGGTTCGTCGATACGCTCGAAAAAGCCCGCGCGGTGGCAGATGAGATTCGTCAGATAGCAAGAGAAACGAACGCCGCCCCGATTGTCTTCAGCACCTTGATAGATGAAGAGATGCGCAAGGCGGTCGCCGAAGCCGAAGGTGTCTTCTTCGACATGGTCGATACGTTCATATCTCCCCTTGAAGTCACGCTCCAGCAAAAGTCTTCGCACACCATCGGACGCGCGCGCGAGATCGTCGATCAGTCGAAGTACACCATCCGCATGGACGCGGTCAACTTCGCGCTCACGACCGATGACGGTTTGCACATCCAGGATTACGGACGGGCCGACGTGATCATCGTCGGCGTCTCGCGTTCGGGGAAAACGCCGACGTGTCTTTACCTCGCGCTGACCTTCGGCATCTATGCCGCGAATTACCCGCTTACGGAGGAAGAGCTGGATGAGCCGCGCCTGCCGAGCGCCCTTAAGTCTCAGCACGCGAGGCTCTTCGGGCTTTCGATAGATCCCGGGCGGTTGCATCAGATTCGGCGCGAACGTAAAGCCGAGGGGAGCTATGCGACGCTAAAGAGGTGTCAGTACGAAACCGCACAGGCCGAGGCGCTGTTTCGTGCCCAGAATATCCCGTACTTGCAGGCGACCGCGATGTCCGTGGAGGAAATCGCCACGACCGTCCTCCACCATATGAAACTACAATGGCGGCTGTCCTAAATCGGCGCCCGCCGGCACACTCCGCTAATCACCGATATTTGGCACATTAAATGCAATTTCTAGGGCAACCGTGGCCCTTGGCTGCGCTGTATCGAGGGGGGAGGGGTGACGAAGGAGAGCGTCGGATCCGGCTGGTTGCTGGTGGTGGAGCCTTCCGCCACCTTACGGCGCGCGCTCGAGCGCACGCTGGCCGATGGTCCCTACACGGCCGTTATCGTCGCCTCCTACGAGGCCGGCCTTAAGGAGCTTAAGGAACCGCAAGCCGGGTCGCCGCCCGTTGCCGCTCTCGTCGGCTACCCCGCCCATCCCGCCACGTCCTCCGATCACCTGCTGGCCGCGCTGCGCCAGGCGGCGCATCTTTCAACTGCGGTCATACTTTTCGCGCATGCCGCGACGGCGGAGGCCTTCGATTGGGTGGCGCGCCGGCCGAGCGCGGCGCTGTTGCTCTGGGAAGACTACGCCGATTGCCTGGACAGTCTGAAGCGCCTGCTCGCCGCACCCGGGACGCAACTCATGGTCGCGAGTGCAGTCGCCGACGATATTCGGGTTCTGTTCGTCGACGACGCGCGTACGGTCCGTGCCGGCTATCAACAACTCCTGACGCGCCACGGGTACGTCGTCGAAGTCGCGGCCAATGCCGCCGAGGCGATGGCGCTTGCGTTGGCGCGCCCGTTCGACATCGCCATCGTCGACTATCACATGCCGGGCGGCAATGGCGATGAGCTTTGCCGGCGGTTGCGGGCGGACCCGCGTACCGAAGGCATCACGACCGCGATCATCACGGGCACTTATCTCGATCGCGTCATCCGCGATTCGCTCGAGGCCGGGGCGGTCGAATGCATGTTCAAGAACGAATCGGACGAGCTCTTTCTCACGCGCATCGCCGCGATGAGTCGCACGATACGGGCAAAAAAATCCATCGATGCCGAGCGTCAGCGTCTCGCGGGAATTCTCGGCTCCGTCGGCGACGGTGTTTACGGAGTGAATCGGTCGGGACAAATCACCTTTATCAACCCGGCGGCCCGCGCCATTGTCGGTCTGAGCGATGCGGAAGACGTTATCGGGCGCTCCGCGCACAAGCTTTTTCACTATGCGACCGAAGACGGAAGTCCAAACCCGCCGGAAACCTGCTTTTTGCAACAGGCCTACGGTCTCGGCGATGAGCTGCGTGCGTGGGACACGGTGTTCTGGCATCGGGCGCATCGGCCGGTGCCGGTCGAATGCACGGTATTTCCGCTGCGTGTGGAAGGCCGGCTGGAAGGCTCCGTCGTCGCGTTTCGGGACATCTCCGAGCGCCGGCAACTCGAGCGCGAGCTCGTTTGGCAGGCGAACCACGACGTCCTCACGCGGCTGTGCAATCGCAACTACTTCGAACGTTCGCTTGAGGCGGAGGTATCGCGGCTGAAGCGCAGCAATGAGCGCAGCGCGCTGCTCTATCTCGACCTCGATCGCTTCAAGTACATCAACGATACGGCCGGCCACGCGGCCGGCGACCGCCTGTTGTGCGAAATAGGGGAACAGTTGAAATCGCGGCTCCGCGGCTCCGACACGCTCGCGCGCCTCGGCGGCGATGAATTCGCCATTATCTTGCGCAACGTCACCGAAGAGACGGTACTTTCCGCCGCCGACGGATTCCGCGAGATTCTCGAGCAGTTCAACTTCGCGTTCGGGGATAAGCACTACAAGGTGAACGGCAGCGTCGGGGTGGCGATCATCGATCGCAGCGCGCAATCGCCCGGCGAGGTGCTGTCCAACGCCGACATCGCCTGCCACATCGCCAAGAGCCGTGGGAGGAATGTAACGCACCTTTACCGTGCCGAAAACGATGAAAAGGTGGCGATGCACCAGGAACTCGGCTGGTCGGTGCGCTTGCAGGATGCGCTGAAGGAAGACGGTTTTCGCCTGCAATTTCAACCGATCGTGTCGCTCGGCGCCTTTAGCGCCGACACGCTTCCGAGCGAGCGCGGGCGCCTGTGGGATCGGCTCGCCGCACAAGCCGGCGGACACTATTACGAAGTCCTGGTGCGTTTCATGGATCGGCGCGGCGAGCTCGTCGCGCCCGGTGCATTCCTTCCGACGGCGGAACGTTTCGGCCTGATGCCGCAGATCGATGCCTGGATCCTAGGGCGCGCCTTGCATCGGCTCGCCGGATTGCACAACAGCGGTCAGCACGCCACCTTCACGATCAACCTGTCGGGACAAACCCTCGACGCCGAGCAACTGGTTCCGCTCTTCAAGCGATTGCTTGGGCAATATCCGATCGACCCGCGCTTTCTGATCTTCGAAATCACCGAAACCAGCGCGATCGCCAACGTGCAGGCCGCCAAGCGCCTGATCAACGAGATGCGCGATATCGGCTGCCGTTTTGCGCTCGATGATTTCGGCAGCGGTTTCAGCTCGCTTTATCATTTGAAGCACTTGCCCGTTGACTTCATTAAAATCGACGGGCAGTTCGTGCAGGGCATGGCGAGCGACCCGATCGATCGCACCATCGTTACGTCGATCAACGACATCGCACACTCCCTCGGTAAGCGCACGGTCGCGGAATTCGTCGAGGACCGGGATATCCTCGGAATGTTACAAACCTACGGGGTGGACTTCGCGCAAGGGTATTACATCGCGTCGCCGCAAACCGACTTTGTCGCCGCCCCCTCTACCATCAAGGCGCGCCGAAGCAGCTAAGATCGTCGGCAAAAACCACCGGTCCGGCGTAGCGCGTGCGAATCGCCGCGAGCGACGCCTCTTCCTGGCCGTGCGTCTGGCGGGTACGGTGCGACAACACCACGCGCTTCACGGCGGCTTGCGCCGCTATTCGGCCGATCACCGAAGGCGGCATGTGCAGATAACGATCCAGACCCGCGGCGCCCTCCGTGACCGCATGATCCGCGATCAACAGGTCCGCGTTCCGCGCCAGCCGCTCTAGATTCCCGCCCTCGCCGTTGGTGTCGCCGCTGAAGACGATGCTGCGGTCGCCGACCCGAATGCGCCAGGCGAGCGCGGGATAACTTCCGTGGATTACATAGGCGGCCGTCGTTCGCAGGCGCTCGCTTGCACGCACCTCGATAAGGCCGTCATTGTCCTCGCGCCGCACGCCGACGGAAGTCGGTCGATCGCGCACTTCCTGAGCATCCAACTTGAATCCTTCTTTGACGAGCGGACTGAGGACATCGCCAAGCTGGCGATAGGCGCCGCGGGTGCCGTCGAGCAGGGCGCGCACGAAGGTGACGGTCGACGGCGCGACACGATTGCCGGTCGGACCGTACAGAAGCAGGGTGCGGGTGCGGCTTTCCTGCAACGCGAGCGAAATGATGGCCGGTAGATCGATAGAGTGGTCGGCGTGTAAATGCGTAAAGAGCACGACGTCCAGGTCCTTCGCCTGCGCGCCGCTGCTGACGAAACGAAGCGCGGTACCTGGACCGCTGTCGATGAGCGCACGCGCTTTGCCATCGATCCATACGAGATACCCGCTGCCCGCGCGGCCGTCGATGAGATCGGCGCCGCCGGAGCCGAGCACCTGCACCTTAATCCCGGCACTATCACACGAGTCCGGCAGACCGTCCGCCGGCGCCCGTACAGGGTACAACAGGAATACGGCGAAGAGCGCCATAGCGCGGCGATTCACGTCGGCTCCAAGCGGGCAAGAGGGGTCGGCCCGGGTACGCTAAGATCTGCTGCAAGACGAAAGATCACGATAGCTGAGCCGAAGGCGGGAACAGTCATAGCCGCGACGCGCGACAGCGGCTCGTCCGAGTCCGATCGTCAGTCGTCTTCACGCCGCGTCTCGAGATCAAGCAGATTCCCGTCGCCGTCCGTGGTCACGCTAAAGAGTATGGGACGACAGCACACATAGCAGTCCTCAATATAGTCTTGACTGCCGATACTCGTGTCGACGCTCGTTTGGAAAGATTCGCCACAGTACGGACACCGGACGGTATAAGGAGTGGTTCCGTTCATGTCCATCAGCCCTGCGAAACCCAGCGACATTGGGCAACGCGTCCTCGATAAAAAGCACGCGGCGTTTTGATGCGTACGAAATAATATAAAGCCATGCGGTGGGGAAAAATACGACCGATCATGAATAAAGTCAGCTGTGTCGGCCGTGTCGCGCCAATCGGCGCACCAGCGACGTTGCGCGTTGGCGCCTGCATAAAAAACAAAAGCGCTCCGAGGAGCGCTTTGAGAGGAACAGCTAATGAAGCGTTATGGTTCTTTTGGGTACCTGGGTTATTTTTTTGCTTCTTTCTTCTCCGCCTTCGCCTTCGGGCACTTCACGTCTTTGCCGTCGACGTTAACCGTTTCGCCAGGCTTCTTGTCTTTACAGGCGGCCGCCAGCTTGTCGTTCTTCGGCCCCTCATGCTTCATGGCAAGGGCGGAGGTGGAAACACCGGCGGCAAAGGCGAGGGCGATAATGCTGAGTAGAGTTTTCTTCATGATGAGCTCCTGAAATGTTTCTCGAGATCGAGGTCCGTGTGTCTTTTTGGAATGGCAGGTAATTCCTTCTGCCACTGGAAGTCGCCAGCAATCGGCATGCCAGTTAAGCGCTTGCGGTTTACCTCCGAAAAACGAGGCACATCAATGGATTATCGAATACCATTCACGCGGCGCAATTAATGTTACTGTTGGGAGCTACAAATTCCGTAGCTCATCCCCGAATTTGAGGATTATCGTCGTGTCGGTCTTGCCTGGTCGGCTGCAGCGCAAAGTTCAGCTCGCCATCTCGGCAATCGTGGTTATTCCCATGCTCGTTGCCGGCTGGCTGGCGGCGGAGTGGGTCTCGACCAACTTCGAGAAACGCATCGAGGTGTGGATCGTGGACGCCGCACGCGCAAATCAGAACTGGCTCGAAGCCTATCAGAACGACGCGGTAATGCTCGGTCGCGTACTTGCCGACGACCCGTCCTACGTGCCGGGCATCACGCTTTATCCCGACATCGCCATGCCGTCACCCGTGAGCCGCATCGCGCAGGGAATGGGGTTAACGCTGTTACAGGTGTATAACCCCGACGGCAAGTTGCTCTATTCCTCCATCCCGCTTCGCGTGCAGACCACATGGGAAACGGGGCAAACCGGGGCCGTGCTCAAAGTGGTGCGGAAGAACCAGAGCATGCTGGCTGCCGTCGGCATCACGCCGGTTCCACCGAAGGGCAAACCCCAGTATTACCTTGTCGTCGGCAGTTTGCTGGGGCAGGACTTTGCGAATGAGTTAACGCAGCTGACCGGCATGAAGACCCGCCTTTATTACCGCGAGGGTCGCGACTACTACGACGTCTTTTCCAATCCTGCGCAGCCGATGACGCTCAAGCACTTAACGAAAGACATGGCGCGGCGCTTGGAGGCCGAGCGCAAGCCGTATTACAGCGCGTACGCCGAGGATGGAGAGTATCGCGGTGTGTATACGCCGATCGTCGACTCGACCGGGCGTGTCGAGGCGATCATGTTCAGCGGACTCGAACGCCGTACGTTTACGGATCTTCTGACCAATCGTGCGGCGCTTTTCTTCTGGATCGCGCTGCTCGGTATTGTCATCGGCGGCCTTACCGGTCTGCTGCTGACCCGCTTGGTGCTTAAACCCATCGAGTATTTGAGAAACGGCGTAATGCAGCTTGCCGGCCGCAATTTCAACGCCACCGTCCCGATCCATTCCAACGATGAATTGGGCGATCTCGCCAAGGCCTTCAATGCCATGGCCGCGCGCCTGCGCGCCGCGCGCAACGAGGAGCGGCAGCGGCACCAGCGGGACAAGCTCGCCGCAATGGGGGAGCTGTCGGCGGCGCTGGCGCACGAAATCCGCAATCCCATCGGCGTTATTAGTACATCGGCGGCCATGCTGGAAAAGCCTGGTCTCGATCCGGCGAAGAAAGCGGAGCTGACGCGCATGCTGCGAGAAGAAAGCACGCGCGTCGCGCGACTGGTGCAGGATTTCCTGCATTTGTCCCGGCATCGCCAGCCGAACTTCGACGTCATCGATCCGGCGCTGCCCATGGAGCGTGCATTGGGCGCGAACATCGCCGGGAACGACGCCGTCACGGTGCACAAGGATTTCCGGCACGACGGTGTGCGCATCCTCGGGGACGCCGGGCTGCTGCAACAGGCGTGGAGCAATATCTTTGCGAACGCGGTGCAGGCGATGTCGGATGTGCCGCAGCCGGAGCTGCGCGTAACCACGCTCTGCAAGGGGAACGAGGTCCAATTGGCGGTCGAAGACAACGGGCCCGGCGTTTCTCCCGACATCATGCCGCGTTTGTTCGAGCCTTTCTTCACCACCAAGGAGCACGGAACCGGCCTCGGTCTCACGATTGCCTATACGCTCGCCGAAGCCAACGGCGGACGGCTGGAAGCGTTGCCGCCCAAGCGTAGCGGCGCCCGGTTCGTCATGCGCTTCCCGGTTTATGAGGGTGAGGCGGAGTAGTCGCGAATGCACTTAACGTGCATTCGCGCCGCCGAACGCCCGCACACGGAGGTGCGGGCCGGGGTAAAACGACGTCACGGGGTATCGCCACGGAAGGCGGGTATCTCGCGCAAAATCGGGAAAGCGGCTCGCTGGAGTAGTCGCGAATGCAGTAGCCAGTTCAATCCGTAACGAAGGTGAGGCATGAAACGTACGGTTCTTGTTGTCGATGACGAGCAGAACATGCAGGCGGTCATGCGCATGGTGCTCGAAGAGGCCGGGTATCAGGTGTTCGCGGCGGAAACCGCGGAAGCGGCGTTGCCCTATCTGCAGAAACCCAATCTCGATGTCATCCTCACCGATCTCAAGATGCCTGGGATGGGAGGCGAGGAGTTCGTGCGGCGTTGCCGCCGCGAATTGCCGAGGGTGCCTATTATCATCATCACCGCGCACGGCACGATACGCTCGGCGGTGAAAAGCATCCATGACGGAGCGGCGGATTACCTGACCAAACCGTTCGAGCCCGAGCAACTCGAAATCGCCGTGCATAATGCGGTCAAGTTGCGGGACATCCTGCGCGAAAACGAGCGGCTCAAGGCCGCAGTCGGCGAGTCGCGCGGCCGGCGCCTGGTTGGAGAAAGCCCCGCCTCGCAACAATTACTCGATGAAATACAGCGGGTGGCGCCGTACAAGACGAACGTGCTCATCTCCGGCGAATCAGGAACCGGGAAGGAACTGGTCGCGCGCATGATCCATGAGCTTTCACCGCGCCAAAACGGTCCCTGGGTCGCCATCAATTGCTCGGCCATTCCACGCGATCTGCTCGAGAGCGAGCTCTTTGGCTACGTGAAGGGCGCCTTCACCGGAGCGAGCCAGAATCGTTCCGGCCGCCTGGAGCAGGCCCAGGGCGGGACGCTGTTCCTCGATGAAATCGGCGAGCTCGATCCGGCATTGCAGGCGAAGCTCCTGCGCGTGGTGCAGGAGCGCGAATATTCACCGCTCGGTAGCGACGAGGTGCGCGCGGTCGACGTGCGCTTCCTCGCGGCGAGCAATCGCGACCTCAAGGCGCTGGTCACTCAGGGAAAATTCCGCGAGGATCTGTTTTACCGCCTGGACGTTTACAGCATCCTGGTTCCGCCGCTGCGCGAACGGCGCGAAGACGTTCCACTGCTCGCGCAAACTTTCCTCAAGGAGCTCGCGGCGGAGATGAATAAGCGCGTCACCGGCATCGCCCCCGGCGCACTCGATATCCTCATGCGTTATTCGTGGCCGGGCAACATTCGCGAGCTGCGCAATTGCCTGGAGCGCGCCGTGCTTTCGTGCAAAGGCGAAACCGTGGCGGCGGCCGACTTGCCGCAGACTCTGCTCACGAGCCAGGACGCCGCGACGGCGAAGGCGCCGGCCTGGGACGGCAACGGGAGCGACCTTGATGAATGGTTAGCCGAGGTGGAACGGCGCGCCATACAGCAGGCGCTGGCCCAAACCAACGGTGTGCAGGCGCAGGCGGCGCGTCTGCTCGGCGTGAGCGAGCGCAGTCTCTGGCACCGAATCAAGAAGCTCGGCATTCAGATCAACCGTGTGGTCAATTGACGCACGGACGCATTTGCGCGCCTCGGTCGGCGACAAAGCCGCACCGCCGGGGTGTGAAAACCCCCACCGCGCGTGCCGGGTGCCGGAGAATTCGCCCGGGTGTAAGATCGTTTGTCGACCGCAGACTTCAATCCGTAGTTCGCGCGAGGAGTGAGGATGAGAAAATTCATGGTGCCGTTCGACGGCTCGGAAAATTCGCTTCGGGCCGTCCATTACGCCGTGAGCCTCGTCAGGGACGAAAGCCCGGCGCAGGTCTATTTGGCGACCGTCAATCCACAGCCGGTCATTTACGGCGAGGGCGCGCTCTATATCGATCCACGCAAGCTGGAGCAGATCCAGCGCGAGCACAGCGAACGGCTGCTCGAAGCGGCGGTGGACGTGTTGTCGAAAGCGGGCGTTTCCTACCGGAAGGAAATATTAACCGGCGACGTTGCGCCGACGATTGTGGCGCGGGCCGAAGAACTGGGATGCGACGCCATCGTCATGGGCACGCGCGGAATGGGCGCGCTCAGCGGTTTGATCATGGGCTCGACCGCGACGAAAGTGGTGCATCTCACAAAATTACCGGTCATCCTCATCAAGTAGCTTGCCCGCGGGTCAAAGCTTCGTTACGCCGCTGTCGGTTCCGAGAAGCAGGACGTCGGCCGGACGCCGCGCGAACAATCCGTTCGCAACCACCCCGGCGATATGATCGAGCTCGCCTTCGAGCTCGACCGGATTCAGGATGTCGAGATTTTGCACGTCCAAGATGATGTTGCCGTTGTCGGTGGTGAACCCGTCTCGCAGCTTGGGTTGGCCGCCGAGGCTGACCAGACGGCGCGCCACGTAGGAGCGCGCCATGGGAATCACCTCGATCGGTAGCGGAAAGGCGCCGAGCCGGCCGACCAGTTTCGAGTCGTCGGCAATGCAAACGAACTTCTCGCTCGCCGCCGCGACGATTTTTTCGCGCGTCAACGCCCCGCCGCCGCCTTTGATGAGATGACGGTGGCGCGTCGCCTCGTCCGCGCCGTCGACATAGAGCGGCAAGGTGCCCACCCCGTTCAGGTCCAACACCGGGATGCCCGCTTGCTTCAGCCGCACCTCGGTGCTCTTCGAGCTCGCAACCGCTCCGTCCAGCCGGCTTTTTATTTTCGCCAGCAGCTCGATGAAGTGGTTCGCCGTCGACCCCGTCCCCACTCCGATGACCAAGCCGGCTTCCACGTAGTCGAGAGCGGCCGCCGCCGCTGCTTTTTTCTTGTCGTCCGCGCTCATACACTCCTCGGGAAGAGATCGGGCGAGAATAACCAGTCCGGATGTATTTATAAAGGATGAATGCTAGATTAAGCGCGTCCCGATCGTGGACATCAAAAACACCGCACGGATCGGGAGCACGCCGGGAAGGTCGCGTTGTCGCAGCAATATATCAAGAAAATTCTTACCGCACGCGTATACGAGTTGGCGAAAGAGACGCCGCTCGAGCACGCGCCGATCCTGTCGCGTCGCCTGCAGAATCACGTGTGGATCAAGCGCGAAGACGGGCAACCGGTGTTTTCGTTCAAGTGGCGCGGCGCCTACAACAAGATGGCGGGACTGTCGGCCGTCGAACTCAAGCGGGGTGTGATCGCGGCGTCGGCCGGCAACCACGCGCAAGGCGTGGCGCTCTCCGCGGGAACGCTTCGCACCCAGGCTACGATCGTAATGCCGCGCACGACGCCGCAAATCAAAGTGGACGCCGTAAGAAATTTGGGCGGTGAAGTCGTTTTGCATGGGGATAATTACGACGCCGCCTATGAGCACGCCAAGAAATTCGGCCAATCGAAACGCTTGACCTTTATCCATCCGTACGACGACCCGGACGTCATCGCCGGGCAGGGCACCATCGGCTTCGAAATCCTCAAACAGCATACGCCGAGCCTCGATGCGATCTTCGTGCCGGTCGGCGGCGGCGGGTTGATTTCCGGGATCGCGGTGTACATCAAGCAGCTGCGTCCCGAGGTGAAAATGATCGGCGTCGAACCCGAAGATGCCGACGCGATGTATCGCTCGCTGAAGCGCGGCAAGCGGATCGTGCTCGATCATGTGGGCATCTTCGCCGACGGGGTCGCCGTGCGGCAGGTGGGAGAAGAGACGTTCAGGCTTTGCAAGAAATTTGTCGACGAGATCCTGATTGTCTCCAACGACGAGATCTGCGCGGCCATCAAGGATATTTTCGAGGACCGCCGCTCGGTGCTCGAGCCCGCCGGCGCGCTCGCGTTCGCGGGTCTCAAGCGTTACGTCGAGCGCGAGAACCTGAACGGCAGGCATCTGATTGCGATCGCTTCCGGCGCCAACGTGAATTTCGACCGCTTGCGCCACGTGGCCGAGCGCGCCGAGATCGGCGAGCGGCGCGAAGCCATTCTCGCGGTCACTATCCCGGAACGGCCCGGCTCGTTCCGGCAGTTTTGCGCCATGGTCGGCGACCATAACATTACCGAATTCAACTACCGCTACGCCGACCCGAAGAATGCGCATATCTTCGTCGGCATGCAGGTGCATGGACCGACCGAGATGGACGCGCTCATCCAGGCGCTGCGGTCGAAGGGCTATCCGACCGTCGACATGACCGACAACGAAATGGCGAAACTGCATATTCGCCATCTCGTCGGCGGTCGCGCGCCGAACGCCACCGACGAAATTCTTTACCGTTTCGAATTTCCGGAGCGCCCCGGCGCGCTGCTGAATTTCTTGAATAAGATGGGCGGCGCGTGGAATATCAGCCTGTTCCACTACCGCAACCACGGCGCCGACTTCGGCCGCGTGCTGGTCGGCATCCAAGTGCCGCCGCACGATAAGAAGAAATTCCAGACGTTTCTCGACAGCCTCGGGTATGAATACGCGGAGGAGACCGGCAATCCGGCCTACAAATTGTTTCTGGGCTGACCGACGCTGCCGCCATACGGCCGCTACGGAGGGACGGTATGAAAGTGACAGTCGGGACGTTCAACCTGAACAATCTTTTCTCGCGTTACAACTTCCAGGCGGAAATCGACGCCGTCCATGACTCCCATGCGCCCCCGGTCGCGGGCGAGTTCGCTTACGCGTTCGGACCGGACGAGGCGGTAAAAGTCCGCACTTACCAGGGCCGGCTGGTGAAAGCGAAGGAGGCGGCGGCCACCCGACTCATCGCCGCGCGTATCCGGCGCATGAACCTCGATGTGCTCGCGGTGCAGGAGGTGGAAGACATCGACACGCTGCGTCAATTCAACCGCGAGCAGCTGAGTAATATGTACCCGCACGTGCTGCTCATCGAGGGGAACGACCCGCGGCTTATCGACGTCGGTTTGATGTCGCGTTTCCCGATCGGGGGTTTCACGTCCTGGCAGCGCGCGACCCATCCGGCCGCGCCGGATGAGCTCGTCTTCGGCCGCGATCTGATCGAGGTCGAGATTCTGAATAAACAGCGCAACGCGAAGCTCTTCACTCTGTTCAATACGCATCTCAAGAGCAACTATGTGAGCTTCACGGAAGACCCGGCGGCGGGGCACGCGGCGGCCAACGAGCGTCGGCGGCGCCAAGCGGAAACTCTTGCGCGTATCGTTAAATCGCGCATGCGCCCGGACAGCCGCTACGTCATCGTCGGCGATATGAACGACTCACCCGGGTCCGAGTATCTGCGTGGCTTCACGCAAGACACGAGCCTCAAGCTCGTGAATGGGCTTGCCGCGCCGAAGGAGACGCGCCCGGCGAAGCCGGATGATCCGATGCCCGCGTCGCCCGCCTGGACGCATCGCTTCAAGGCGGCGAACGCATCCGCGCGCTATGAGCTCTACGACCAGATTTGGCTCAGCCCGGGTCTCGCGCCGCGGCAGGTCGGCGCGTACATAGATCGCCGCACCAAGCACGCCGGCGACGGATCGGATCACGATCCGGCGTGGATAGAGATCGAGCCGGCGTAGAATCGGCCGAGCCCCGGGTGCGCGCGGGTCGCTTTCCTAGCCGATGCGCTCGACCTTCTGAATCACGACGTCCTGGGTCGGTACGTTTTGGAATGGACCGACGTTGCCGGTGGAAACCGATCCGATCTTCTTGATCACGTCCAGCCCCTGCGTGACCTTTCCGAATACCGCGTAGCCCCATCCTTGCAGGGTTTTCGCGCGGTGATCCAGGAACGCGTTATCGGCGGTGTTGATGAAGAACTGCGCGGAGGCGGAGTGCGGGTCGCTCGTGCGGGCCATCGCGATGGCGCCGGTCAGATTTTTTAATCCGTTGTCCGCTTCGTTCTGAATCGGCGCATCGGTCGCTTTTTCTTTCAGCCCGGGCGCGAAACCGCCGCCCTGGATCATGAAGTTCGGAATCACGCGGTGAAAGATCGTGTCGTTGTAAAACCCGCGATCGACATACTTAAGAAAGTTCGCGGTTGTTGTCGGCGCCTTCCGGGCGTCGAGCTCGAGTTCGATCGTGCCCATGTTCGTAATTATGCGTACTTTGGGATTAGGCGCAGGCTTTGCGCCGGCGGCGAAACTCAGGGTCGGCGCGGCGCATAGCGCCGTGAAAAGGGCGAGGACGGACAACTTTTTCATTCGCGTGTTTCTCCGTGGGCGGACAACGTGGCCGGGCTTAGCGCGCCTGCGCCATTTCGAGAATCGTTTTCCATTCGTTCGCGCTGACCGGCATGATCGACAGCCGATTGCCGCGTGCCAGCAGGCGCATCGTCTTGAGCGCGCGGTTTTGGCGCAACTCGGTGAGCGGTACGAGCCGCTTCAGTTTGCGCTCGAAGCGCACGTCCACCATGTACCAGTACGGTTTCTCCGGCTTGCTTCTCGCGTCGTAGTACGGGCTTTTCGGGTCCCAGGACGTGAAGTCCGGATAGGCTTCGCGCGCGATCTCGATGATACCGGCCACGCCCGGCTCGGCACAACTCGAGTGATAAAAAAACGCGCGATCGCCCGCGCGCATGGCGCGCATAAAATTGCGCGCCTGAAAATTGCGCACGCCGTCCCAATGCTCGGTTTGCTTCGGGCGATTTTTCAAGTCATCGATGGAGAAGAGGTCCGGTTCGGACTTCATCAGCCAGTACTGCATGGCAGGGGTCCCGCGTGCGCGCCAGCCCCGCAGAATATCACGCGACCGCTTTGGCGAGGATCCGGGCGGGATTGACCGCGTCCATTTCATCGAGCGCGAGGCGACGGATCGAGTGGCTTTTACCGCTCGCTTCATCCACGTCGATGAGTACCGCGCAGAGGGTCGCGTTGCCCTCGGCCGGCTCGAAGCGCTCCGGCAGTTTATGCACCATGCGCTTCAGCGTTTTCTGTATTTCGAGCCCGATGACCGAGTCGTAACATCCGGTCATGCCGATGTCGCTGATATAAGCCGTGCCCCCGGGTAGCACGCGCTCATCGGCGGTGGGCACGTGCGTGTGCGTGCCGACGACGGCGCTGACGCGGCCGTCGAGATACCAGCCGAACGCCCACTTCTCCATCGTGGCTTCCGCATGAAAGTCGACGAGTACCACGTTCACGTCATCGGGTTTGGCGCTCAACGCGTCGTCGGCGGCGCGAAACGGACAGCCCAGGGTCGGCTGCATGAACGCCGTTCCCATGATGTTCAGTATGCCGACGCGTCGTTCGCCCGCTTGCGCCACATACCAGCCCGAGCCGGGAGTACCGGGCGGATAGTTATGCGGGCGCAGCAGCCGCGGTTCGCGCTCGATGTAGCTCAGCGCTTC
>Ga0070741_10011459_pt1 | contig 16366 bp, 15 predicted proteins | sample Coa_R1_4_FD_66440 | JGI IMG/M metagenome (GOLD analysis project Ga0070741, IMG submission 66440) | Surface soil microbial communities from Centralia Pennsylvania, which are recovering from an underground coalmine fire - Coalmine... | ecosystem: Environmental > Terrestrial > Soil > Unclassified ...
CGGCCGCGCCAGCGCCCGCACCGCGATCCACCGCGTTGACGGTCGGCGGCACCGCCGAGACGACCGACGCCGTGCGCGTGCGCGGCGGGCCGTCCACCGACGACCCGGTGGTCGGCGGGCTCGGCGCCGGCGCGGTCGTCGACCTCCTCGGCAAATCCGCCGACGGCGGCTGGTGGCGCGTGGCCGGCGCCGCCATCGGCTACGTCCGCGGCGACTACCTCCGCCCGCGGCCCGAGCTGGCCAGCGGCCGCGTCTTCGACGTCGACCTCCCGCTCCCCTACCACCGGCAGCTCACGCCGATCTGGTGCGACCCGGCCGACGTCGAGATGTGGCGCGAGTACAAGACCGGCGAGGCCGCGCCGTCCAGCCAGGCGTTCCAGCAGAGCGTCTGGGACTGGGAGCTCGCCCACAACGCCGGCTTCACGCAGGAGCAGTGGGACTGCTCCCCGTACGCGGTCGCCTCGGCGCTCGACCACTGGATGCCGGGCACGGGCTTCGACCACTTCGTCTACGACGACGCGATGGCCGCGACCCGCTGCGTCGCGTTCCTGACCGCGCACCCCGGCTACCGCGAGCCCTCGGTCGCCAACATCTGGCGCGGCGACCACTACATCCTCGTCCGCGGCGTGCGCGCGACCGCCGACCTGGCGAAGGACCCAGGCGCGCGCATCCTCGGCCTCTGGGTCGCGGACCCGAACAAGGGGCGCCCGTCCTGGCTCGGCCAGGACCGCTTCGTCCCGCTCGATCGCTGGCTGGGCGAGCTGCTGACGCCCGTCACCTACCTGACGCCCGGCTCGGGCGTGCCCGGCGACCCGTGGCAGAACAAGTTCGTGACGATCCAGCGCAACACCCACGCCGCCGGCCCCTCCCCGAGCGGCCGCCGCAACCCCACCCCCGCCGACTACGCCTGACGGTCCCGCCGGCCCCGGGAAGAGCAACCGACCCATCCGTCTGTCCAGGGGACCTGGTACGCCGCAGCGTGGCGAGCTTGACCCAGCCGTTTTCGCGGCGACCGACCCATCCGTCTGTCCAGGGGACCTGGTACGCCCGCTCGCCACGCGGCCGACCCGAACGGGGAGCAGCTCGCCGGCCTCGCCCGTCGGCCCAATGCCGGCATCCCGAGGAGGGACGACGAGGGATCTCGACCGTCGCGCCGTCCTCGGGCCCCGGGGGCGCGCGCACGGACCGCGCCGGCCGGGGCTCCTCGCGCCGCTCGGAACGACAGTCCGAAGCTCCTCGCGCCGCTCGGAACGGCAGCCCGAGGCTCGCCCCAACGCGGTTCACTGAAGGCCGCCGATCGTGCGCGTGGGCCCCGCCCACGTCCCCTCTCCGACGGGGACCGCCTGGCGTTGGCGGCGCGCGTCCAGTCGATCGTGCGAGTGCGCACCTCCCACGTCCCCTCTCCCCCTGGGAGAGGGCCAGGGTGAGGGCGTGACGCCCAGGCGCCGCTGCTTGGCAAGTGAACAACATCGAGGCCTGCCTGGTGCACACCAGCCCGGCGTTCTCGGCCCTGGCGGTCACCCCGACCTCGCTCAGCCGGCGCCGCGGGCCGCGCCACCGGCTGGCCGGCGGAACAGGTAGCCGACGCCCGGCTGCGTCAGCAGGTAGCGGGGCTGGTCCGGCGCCGGCTCGATCTTGCGCCGCAGGTACTTCACGTACGTGCGGAGCTGCTCGTGCGATGCCTTGTACTCCTCGCCCCACACCGTCGCGAGCAGCTCCGCGTGCGGCACGACCCGCCCGGCGTTCTCCACCAGCACCATCAGCAGCCGCAGCTCGGTGCGCGAGAGCCGCACCGGCTCGCCACCGCGCGAGACCTGCCGCTGCTCGAAGTCGACGCGCAGCCAGCCGTCGTCGATCGGGCCAGCGGCGCGGCCGGCCTCGGCCCGCCGGGCACGGCGCAGCACGGCGCGCACGCGCGCAACCAGCTCGTTCGGGCTGAACGGCTTGACGACGTAGTCGTCGGCGCCGGCCTCGAGCCCGTCGATGCGCTCCGGCTCGCGGCCGAGCGCCGTGAGCATGATGATCGGGACGTCGGAGAAGTCGCGGATGCGCCGGCAGACCTCGACCCCGTTCATCGCCGGCATCACCACGTCCAGCAGGACGAGGTCTGGCTCATCCTCCCGCACGGCGGCCATGCCGCTCGGCCCATCGGCCGCCCACGTGACGCGGAAGCCGTGGCGGCCGAGCGCGTGCTGCACCAGCCGGGCGACGCGCGCTTCGTCGTCCACGACTAGGATGGTGGGCGGGGCCTGGGGCTGCACGGCTAGAACACCGGCTCCGTACTCGCCGACCCGGCATCGCCTGCCGTGGCGAGCAGCGCGAGGGACCCCGGCCGTCGCGCCCCGCGCGGGCGCCCCGCGTCGCCGGGCGGGGCGCGACGGCCGAGCCCCCCCGTCGTTCCTCCCCGGGATGGCATCGCCGAGCCGACGTCCTAGGCCCGGCCGGCCGTCGTGGCGCGTGGCCTCATCCGCCCATTATGGCGGGATGGGGCGCCGACGAACACGGCCATGGGGTGCCAGACCCTCCCGCCAGTTGGTAAGCTGCGCCGTGGCCTCCCTGGCCAGTTGCGCCGCGTCCTGGCTGGCGCCGTGGCTGCCGCTGATCGCCGTCGCCGCCGCGCTGGTCGTGCTCCGGCCGCTCGTGCTGGCGCCGCGGCTGCGGCGCGTCGGCCCGCCGGCGCCGGGGGTCGAGAGCCTGGCGGCGCTCCTGGCCGACGGGCGCTACCGCGGGGTGCCGGTGCGCGAGGAGCCGGCCGGGCCGTACGGCGGCGGCCGCTGGCTGCCCGGCCGGGGGGAGATCCGGCTGGCGCGGGGGATGCTCGCGCGCCGCGACGTCGACGCCGTGATGATCCTCGAGCACGAGCGCGGCCACGCGGCCGGCGACCTGCCCGCGCCGCGCGCCTACCGGGTGGGGCTGGTCGCGGCGTTCCTGGCCGCGCTGGCGCTCGGGCTGAACGGCCGGCTCGACCCGCACGCCGCGGCCGCGGTGATGGGCGCGGCCTACGCCATCGCCGCGCTCCACGTCCTGCGGAACGAGTGGGCCGCCTCCGTGTACGCGCTGCGGCTGGCGCGCGCGTGGCCGCCAGCGCTTCGACGCGCGGCGCTCGCCCGGCTCGCCACCGCGTACGGCGTCTACCTGGCCGAGTGGGCGCCGCTCGGCCTGGTCGTGCTGGCGCTAGCGGCCCTGGTCTCCTGCCGGTGAGCAGGTGGGCCCGATCGATTCCACCTCCCGACCCACCGGCCGCGATCCGGTTCTCGGCGCGGTCTCGCCGAGCACGCGAGCGACCGACCACGACCCACTGGATCGGCGCCGAGCGCTCGCGCGCTTCCCAAAGAGCCACAGAGCGCGGCCCAGCCAGCGGCGCTAGCGTCGCAGACGACGGGAGCAGCCGTTGCCGCATCACCCATTTGACGAAACACGCCAAAAAGGGCTAGGTATTTCCCCGACGCGACGACAGTCGACGACGCATGCGCGACGGCACGGAGACCTGCATGAGTCATCGAAAGTTGTTCAAGGGCGTCCTCGCCCTCATGGCGCTCGGCGTTTTGGTCGTCGGGGCCTTGCTCTCCGCCGCGCCGGTCGGCGCGGCGGCGGTCATCCTCACGCCGACCTCGGGGCTCACGGGGACCCAGGTCAACGCCGCCGGCACCGGCTACCAGCCGGGTGAGACCGTCCGGATCATCTTCGGTAACTTCTACGGCACCGACGTCGCCGACGCGACGGCTGATAACGACGGAGCGTTCAGCGTGAATTTCGCCGTGCCAACCGTCGATGCGTTGGGCTCGGCGGTCGTGGCCGGCCAGACCTACAACGTGTACGCACTGGGCGCGACCTCCAGTAACCAGGCCAGCGCCACGTTCACGGTCACCGGCATCGCGCCGACGGCGACGCCGACGGCGACGCGCACGCCCACCGCGACGGCGACGCGCACGCCGACGGTCGGCAGCGGGGCGAGCGCGACCGCGGCGGCGACCACCGTCGCGACCGCGACCAGTACGGTGACGCCCACGCCGACCGCTACGCCCACGCAGATCCCGCAACGCGAGCTCGTCGTCGACGGCGGCTTCGAAAACGGCGGCTACGGCTTCGTGCCAATCGGCACCTTCGGCTACGTGAGCGCTCCCGTCCACTCCGGCGTCAAAGCCGCCCACTTCGGCCCCAACGGCGGGGGCATCAGGTCGCCGCCGATCCTGATCCCGTTCGACGCCAGCCTCGTGGCGGTCAAGTTTTGGTACCTGTTCCCTGTCTCCTCTCAGGATCCGCTGCAACTCCTGGTCGTCGACGTCGGGACCGGGCAGACGCTGACCAGCACGGCGATCTCCTCGAGCGGAAAGACCCTCGGGCAGTGGTACCAGTTCGACGGTACCTCGCTCGGCGCGACGCTCGCCGCCCAGGCCCGGGGCAGGTCGATCAGCATCGAGGTCCGTATCGTGGCCAGCAGCCAGGATCCCGGCGGAGCCTCCCTCGACGAGGCCGTGATCGACGACCTATCCCTGGTCGCGGATGGCCGCTTCCGCGCCTTCGTTCCGGAGATGGTGCGCACAGGCTACCTCGACGACACGACGGTCCTGATCGCCAACGCCACCGCCAACGACGTCACCGAGGTGCGGCGCGATGGCAAGATCGTCTGGCAGCTCACCGGTCTGAGTGACCCCCTGCGCGCCGAGCGACTCGACAACGGCAACACGCTGGTCGTGGATGCGGGCAACTCGCGCGTCGCTGAGTTCACCAAGGACAAGCAGCTCGTCGCCACCTACCCGGTCGTGGGTGCGCCGGTTTCGGCGCACCGGCTCGCCAACGGCAACACGCTGATCGCGACCGACGACAGTCCATATTCGCGCGTCTTCGAGCTCACGCCGGACAAGAGCATCGCCTGGTCGTACCGCTACGACCGGTGCACCTTCGCCAACGGACAGCCCTACTGCGTCGGGAAGGTCGCCGACGCCATCCGGTTGGCCAACGGCGACACCCTCCTGGCGGTGGCCGACTCCGGCGTCGGGCTGGTCGAGGTCAGCCCGGCGGGCACGACCGTTGCCCAGACCCAGGTCACCGGCGCCAACGGTGTGGCCATGCCGGTTTACGCGGTCCAGGAGCTCGACAACGGCGACCGCCTGGTCACGACCTCGCAGGTCCTCGGCGCGCGGGTGGTCGAGCTCAACCCGTCCGGCCAGGCCGTCTGGTCGTACGGTCTGGACGCCTTCGCCGACGGGGCGCTCTACCTGCCGCGCGATGCCGTCCGGACGCGCACCGGGACGACCCTGATCGCCGACTACGGCAAGGACCGGATCATCGAGGTGAGCAACGGCGGGCAGATCGTCTGGCAGTACAACCGCGCCTCGTCCGGCCCCTACAGCGTGCGCGAAGTTCCGCCGGGGCTCAGCTACCGGTAGGGCGGCGACGCGACACTTCGCCCCGAGCGGGAAGCGGTAGCCTACGATCTGCAGGCACGCCGCCTGCCAGGAGGTGACCGTCTCCGATGCTGAAGCGACTCGGGCTGCTGCTCTTCACGGCGATCTTCGTCACCGGCGGCTGGGGCCAGGCGCAGCAGCCCGGCGGCCGCGCCGAGGTGGCGCGCAAGGCCGGCCTGCCGGTCCAGGACCAGCACGTCCAACTGAGCGGCTGGGCGATGATCCTCTGCGCGCTGGCGCTCCAGGTTGGGCCGCTGCGCCGCCCGGCCGCGCTCACGCTCGCGCTCATCCTGGCGCCGATCACCTACGCCGGCCACCGCTTCTGGGGGATGGAGCCCGGCCAGGCGAGGCTCGGGCAGCGCGTCCACTTCATGAAGAACCTGTCGCTGATCGGCGGCGCGCTCTACATCGCGGGGACGAGCTGATGAGCGGGGGAGGGAGCCTGTGAACGCGGCGGAGCGCTGCGCCGCGTTCCTGGGCGGGCGCGGCGTGCGCCGCGCCTTCGGCATCCCCGGCTCCGAGGCGATCGAGCTGCTCGAAGCGATGCGCCGCCACGGCGTCGACTACGTGCTCACCCACCACGAGGCGGCCGCCGGGTTCATGGCCCAGGCGACGGCGCAGCTCACCGGCGTGCCAGGCGTCGCGATCGTCACACGCGGCCCGGGCGCGATGAACCTCTACCCAGCCGCCGCGACCGCCCAGCTCGACCGCCGGCCCTTCGTCGCCATCTCGGCCGACCACCCGCCGGCCGAGCCGGTCGGGCCGCGCGAGACCCACCAGCGACTGCCGCTGGTCGACATGTTCGGCGCGGTGACGAAATGGGCCGGGCGCCTCAGCGCCGAGGCGCTCGACGCCCAGATGGCCGAGTCGTGGGCATGCGCCCTCAGCCCCCGGCCAGGCCCGGTCTACTGGTCGTTCCCCGCGGCGGAGGTCGAGCGGGAGGTGAGGGGGAACGAGCCGCCCTCCCCGCATCCCCCTCCCAGAGGGATAGGCGACGCCCCAAGGGCGCTCGATCGAGTCGCCGACCGAGTTAGGGCGGCGCGGCGGCCGCTCTTGACGATCGGCGTCGGGGTGCAGCACCGCCCGGAGCTCGCCAGCCAGCTGGTCGCGCTGGCCGAGCGGCTGGGGTGCCCCGCGATCGTGACGCCGCAGGCGAAAGGCTGGTTCCCGGAGAGCCACCCGCTCTTCGCCGGCACGTTCGGTATGTACCGCGACGAGATGCTGCACGCGCTCATGGAGGAGGCCGACCTCATCCTGGCGGTCGGGCTGGACGGCGTCGACCTCTTCAAGCGCTGGCGCACCACGACGCCGGTCGTCTCGGTCGCCGAGGCCGGCGCCGACGACCCGACGTTCCGGCCCGTCGTCGCCTCGGACGGCGACCTCGCCGCGCAGATCGACGAGCTGATCGGGGTGGCGCGGCCAGGCGACTGGTCCACCCGGGCCGCCCACGCTGCCCGCGACGCGGTCGCCGAGCTGCTCGTCCCGCGCGGGGCGACCGCGCCGGACGGCGACGGGACGCGCATGCCGCCGCAGGCCGCGGTGGAGGAGTTGGGCGGGCGTTCCCGAGCGACGGCATCCTCGCCGTCGACGTCGGCTCGCACAAGATCGTCGTCGTCCAGGGCTGGCGGGCCGAGCGGCCGAATACGTTCCTCTGCTCGAACGGCCTGTCGCCGATGGGTACCGGCCTGCCGTTCGCGGTCGCCGCCGCGCTGGCGCGGCCGGACCTGCCGGTCGCCTGCGTGCTGGGCGACGGCGGCTTCCTCATGTACGCCGGCGAGCTCGAGACGGTCGCGCGCCTGCGCCTCCCGATCGTGCTGCTCCTGATGGTGGACGACGCGATGACGTCGATCCGCGTCAAGCAGCTCCGTCGCGGCTACCCCACCACCGGCACCGACTTCTCGCGGCCCGACTACGGCGCCATCGCGGCCGGCTTCGGCTTCGGCCACGCGCGCGTCGCCGACCGCCGCGCCTGCCGCGCCGCGCTCGCGCGCGCCCTCGGCGCCGGCCGGCCGTTCCTCGTCGAAGCCGTCGTCGACCCGGCCGAGTACGACAACACCCAGTGAGGTCGCGCCGTGCTCCGCCGTTCCGAACGGAGCGACGAACCGCGGTCGCGCCGTTGAACGCCGGCGCCACGCTGGCCGCGACGGTCGCCCCAACCCCGCGGAACGACGGCGGTCCGCTAACCGGCCGGCAGCTCCCTCAGGCAGGCGGCGGCGACCGGGGCGAGCAGCTCGAGCAGCTGGGCGTCCTCGGCGCGGAACCGACGGTCGGGGCGCCGTACCGTCGCCTGGAACACGCCGACGACTGCGCCGCGGTCGAGCACCGGCACCGCGACCGCGGCTTGCACGCCCGCGGCGATGGCCTCGGGCGTCGCGTCGGGGGCCGCCTGGTAGTCGTTGACCACGACCGGCACGCGGCCAGCGATCGCCCGCGCGGTGGCGCCCAAGGCGGCGAAGCGGCTGCCGGCGTCGGCCGGCGCGTCGACGCCCGGTGGGACGACGAGCACCCCCTCGGCCGCGTCCCAGCGCATCACCGAGGCGGCGTCGGCGTCGATCGCGCGCCGCGCGCCCCGGACGACCGTGGCGAGCACCCGCTCGGGCGCCTCGCCCTGGCTCCAGCTCCGCGTCGCCTCGGCCAGCACCCGCCAGCGCGGCCCGCCCCCCTCCGGCGCCGCCGGCCGGCCGACCAGCGACAGCCCGACGACCCGTTCGCCCGCGTCGTGCACCGGCGACACGACGATCGCCGCCTCGACCACGCGCCCCTCCCGGTGCGTCAGCCGGAACGTCTCCTGCGCCGCGTCCTCACCACCCCGCGCGCGCCCGACCGCCGCCTCCCACCGCTCGCGGTCCTCCGCCACCACCAGCTCGGCCAGCCGCCGCCCGGTCACCTCGGCCGCGTGGTAGCCGAACAGCCGCCGCGCGCCCGGGTTCCAGCTCGAGACGACGCCGTCGGCGTCGGCCCCCACGATCGCCTCGGAGGATGAGGCGATGATCGCGGCGAGCCGCGCGTGCGCCTCCTCGGCCTGCTTGCGGCGCGTCACGTCGCGGGCGATCGCCGAGGCGCCGACGACCTGCCCGTTCGCGTCGCGGACCGGCGACAGCGTGACCGACATCGCGAGCGGCCGTCCCGTGCGGTCGGTCCAGACCGTCTCGTAGTGGCCCAGGCGGCCGCCAGCCTGGAGCTGCGCCAGCGCCTTCGGGATCTCGGTCTGCCAGGGTGCCGCCGCCAGCGCGCTGATCGGCCGGCCGATCACGTCGCTCGCCTGGTGGCCCAGCAGCGCCTCGGCGCCGGCGTTCCAGCTCGTCACCTCTCCGTTCAGGTCCAGCCCGACGATCGCGTCGTCCGACGACGCTACGATCGCGGCGAGCTGCTGGGCGCTCAGCTCACCGCGCTGGGCGCGCTCCGCGGCGGCGCGTGCGCGCGCCTGCAGCAGACCGATCAGCAGCGCGACCATCGCGAACGCGAGCAGCCGGAAGCCCTCCGGCGCGGAGGTCACCGCGATCGAGAAGCGCGGCTCCTGCAGGTAGTAGTCGATCGCCATACCAGACAGGACCGTCGCGAGCAGGCCCGGCCCGAGGCCGCCGTACCAGGCGCTGAGCGCCACCGCGGCGTAGAAGAGCGCGTACGGCGGTTCGCCGCCGACCACCCGCACGAACTGCAGCGCCCCGACCGTCGCCAGCGCCGTCAGCACGGGTGGCAGGGCGAAGCGCGGCACGAGCACGCGCGCCGCGTCGAACGACGAACGCCTCACCGCCCGGTCCGCGACCGCCACGCCCTGCTCACCCCCACGTAGGGCCCCGGGGCCCGCCCGACGATTCTGCTACGCGGCGTGCGCCGAAAGCCGGTAACACCACGGCGCTCGGGCGGCCGCCACGTCGATCGTCGGCAGCGCCATTACCAGGAAACGCATCACGCGCCCTCGGCCGGAACACGCGTGACGACGACGTCGAACCACTTGTCCGGATGGGCAGCCACCGCCCGCGCAAGCGCCGGCCCCAGCTTCGCCGCCGCGCAGCCCACCAGCACCAGGTTGACCAGCAGGATCGCCGCGACAGGCATCGCCGACGTCCATCCGAGGCGTCGGCGCCCAGCCCCGACTGTCGCCATCTCCGTCTCTCTCCCGAGCGCCAGAACGCCTGCGCGTGTGATACCCGCGTTTCACACGCGGCAACGCTTCAGTTCCGTTTCACCTGACACCATCCGAACCGCGCCGCCGGTGTGCTACGTTGCTGCCCAGACCACGCAGAGGAGCCGCCGATGACGCCCGACAACCCACCCGCGATCCCGCGCAAAACGCTCGGCAAGACGGGGGTCGAGGTCTCGACCGTCGGCATCGGCACGGCTTGGATCGGCCTGCGCGCGCTCGCCGACGGCACGACCGACCGCCACCTGGACGAGGAGCTGGCCGTCGCGACGATCCACGCCGCGCTCGACAGCGGCGTGCGCTTCGTCGACACGGCGCAGCTCTACCTCCGCTCCATGAGCGAACGGCTGGTCGCGCGGGCGCTGCGGGAGCGCCCCGGGATCGCCGGCGAGGTCGTCGTCGAGACGAAGTGCTGCCGCTTCCCCGACCACTCCGACTATACGGCCGACGGCGCGAAGCGCTCGGTCGAGGGCAGCCTCGAGCGGCTAGCCACGAGCCGGATCGAGCTGCTGTACATCCACGACCCGCCCAGGGAGGCGCTCGACCAGGTGATGGGCAAAGGCGGCGCGCTCGAGGCGCTGCGCAAGTACCAGGCCGAGGGCGTCGTCGGCCACGTCGGCATCGCCTCGAACTACCCTGAGGACAACGCGCCGTTCGTCGAGACCGGCGAGTTCGAGATGGCGGTCGTGCCCGACGCGTACAGCCTGCTGAACCAGGTGGCGCTGGAGCGGATCTTCCCAGCCGCCCAGCGGTTCGGCATGGGCGTCGTCGTCGCGACCCCGCTCGAGCGGGGGCTGCTCGCGCTCGGCGCGAAGGGCGCGCGGGAGCGCAACGCCGAGTTCTACGCGCGCGTCTTCACGCCCGAGGTGCTGGCCCAGGTCGAGAAGATGGAGGCGGTCTGCGCCAGGTACGGCGTGAGTCTGCTGGCTGTCGCGCTCCAGTACGTCGTGCGCCACCCGGTCGTGACGGCGACGATCCCCGGCCCTCGCTCGCCCGACGAGGCGGCCGCCAACGCCCGCGCCGCCGCGATCCCCATCCCCGACGCCCTCTGGGCCGAGATCGAGCCGCTCGTACGGAGCTGGGACGTCGTCGCCCCACACCAGTAGCCGTCTTCGCCTGGCCAGGCACGCGTCGCCGTCCAGACACGCCTCGCCGCCCAGGCACGCCTCGCCGCCCAGGCACGCCTCGCCGCCCAGGCACGCCTCGCCGTCCAGACACGCCTCGCCGCCCAGCGCCTGTAGCCCCCTGCCGCCGGCACGCCGCGACCACCCCGCAACCGCGGCGCGACCCTCCGACCGCCGGCGCGGCCCAGAACCCCGTCGTGGATCGGATCGGGCCGGTTGCGCCGGGGGCGTTCGAGCCGTGGCGTGACGGTCGGCCATTCGAGCGGCGCCCGGCGAAGCGGCGGTCTGCCGCCCCGGGGGCCAGTGGCTCGGCGGCGGCCGTCTTCGAGCCCGGCGCGGGCCCCGCGCCCACGCCGGCGCGGCGGCCCGTCCGACCCGCCGACGCCGCGGCCGCCTACGCGGCGCAGGCGCGCCAGGCGGTCGGGTAGAGCCAGGACGGTTTCATTCGAGGCCGCCGATCGCGCGAAATCGCGCCGCCCACGTCCCCTCTCCACGCCCGTCTGGTCCGGCTGAGCGGCGTTTGGCAGCCGATCGCGCGAAAATGGCGCCGCCCACGTCCCCTCTCCCCCTGGGAGAGGGCCAGGGTGAGGGCGTGACGCCCAGGCGCCGCCGCCTAAGCGAACCGTACCGCGGCTAAAGCGCCGCCCGACTCCTGCCGTTCCGGGGCCGAGCGGAGGTATCCGCGTGCCCGTCGGCCGCGGCGCGCTCGTGGATGGGCGCGGTCGCCCGGCAGACGGCCGCCGCGGCCCGCTCGAGCCGCGACCGCGCCGGACCGTCCACCGCCTCGAGCACCAGGCCGCCGTTCGTGATGACCACCGTCAGGTCGTCGAGCAGTTGCTTGACGAGCTCGGCGTGTCTCGCCGCCATAGCCCGCCGCTCTTCGTCGGTCAAGCCTGCAGTCCTTCTAGGCTGAGTCGCGACCAGGCTAGCAAACCGGCCTGCTCCCAACCTCGGCTGCTCAACCAATCGGGGCGGGATTCTTACGGTGAGTTAACGCGGCCGCCCCGCGATCTGCCCGTCCGCCGGATCGTCGCCCGCGTCGAGGCGCACCCGCCGAGCTGAGCCGCGGACGCGCCGATCGGGTACGCTCCGGGGCGTGGCGGTACGGCTGACGTTCCTCGGCGCGGCCGGCACGGTGACCGGCTCGCGGTACCTGCTCGAAGCAAACGGGCGGCGCGTGCTGATCGACTGCGGCCTGTTCCAGGGCGCCAAGCCGATCCGGCAGCGCAACTGGGAGGAGCCCGGGTTCGACCCGGCCGCGCTCGACGCGGTCGTGCTCACCCACGCCCACGTCGACCACTGCGCCTACCTGCCGGTCGTCGTCAAGAACGGCTACCGCGGCCCGATCTTCGCCACCGCCTCGACCGTCGACCTGGTCGGCCTGGTGCTGCCCGACTCGGCTCACCTCCAGGAAGAGGACGCCGAGTACGCGAACAAGAAGGGCTACACCTCGCACAAGCCGGCGCTGCCGCTCTACACCGTCGAAGACGCCGCGGCCACGCTGCCGCTGCTCGAGCCACTGCCGTACCACGAGCTGCGCGAGGTCGTGCCCGGCGTCGCCGTGCGGCCGGGCGACGCCGGGCACATCCTCGGCTCGGCTAACCTCGTCGTCCAGGTCGACGCCGGGGGCCGACCGCTCCGCATCGCCTTCTCAGGCGACGTCGGGCGCTACAACCAGCCGATCCTGAACGACCCCGAGCCGATCGCCTCCGCCGACTACGCGCTCTGCGAGTCCACCTACGGCGACCGGCTGCACCCGAGCGAAGACCCGGCCGAGGGGCTCGCCGAGGTGGTGCGCGCGGCCGTCGAGCGGCGCGGCGTGGTCCTGATCCCCGCGTTCGCGATCGGGCGCACGCAAGAGCTGCTCTACACGCTGCGCGGGCTGGTCGCCGCCGGCACGTTGCCGCCGATCCCGGTCTACGTCGACTCGCCGATGGCCATCGCGGCGACCCGCGTCTACCGCGAGCACGGGGAGGACTACGACGCGGCCGCGCGGGTGCTCGTGGCCGACGGGACGCCGCCGCTCGCCTACCCGGACCTGCACGTCGCCGCGCGGCGCGACCAATCGATGGCGATCAACCACGTGCCGGGGCCCGCGATCATCATCTCGGCCAACGGCATGGCGACCGGCGGCCGCATCCTCCACCATTTGAGCCAGCGGCTGCCGCACCCGCAAAACATCCTGCTCTTCGTCGGCTTCCAGGCCGAGGGGACGCGCGGTCGCCAGTTGCTCGAAGGTGCGCGCGAGGTGAAGATCCACGGCCAGATGGTGCCGGTGCGCGCCGACGTCCGCTCGCTGCCCGGCTTCTCGGCGCACGGGGATCAGTCGGAGCTGGTCCGCTGGCTCGGCGGGTTCACCGGCGCGCCGCGCCGCCTGTTCCTGACCCACGGCGAGGACGGCCCACGCCGCGTGCTCGGCGACCTGGTCCGCGAGCGGCTCGGCTGGAACGTCGGCCGGCCAGCGCACCGGGAGTCCGTCGTCCTCGAATAGCCCCAAGACCGTTCATTTGAGGCCGCCCGGTCGTGCGAAACGGCACCGTCCGCGTCCCCTCTCCCCCTGGGAGAGGGCCAGGGTGAGGGCGCGACGCCTAACTAAGCGCCCCTGCTGAAGTGAACCACGTTTGCGACTCGCCCAAGGCTGCGGGGCTTCCACTCGTTCTGTCCGACGCTCCGACACCCACCCGTGTGCGAAGCACGCCCGTGCCCGAGCAGCGGCAGCTCCTCGGTTGCTGCCCCGGCAGGTTGAGCCGCCAGTTGCCGCCCTCCTCGACGTTGACCATAAGGATCTGGGACCTGCGTGCACCCGTCCTGCACGCGCGGGGCTCATTGCCGGACCACCGGCTCCCGCGGTGGAGCTCCGACGACTCTGGCGCCCCGAGTTGGGCGACCAGCCCGCCGTCCCCTCGACGCCATCGACCACCTCGGCCCCCACTGTCTGCCGGAGGGTCGTGGGGCGCCGGGTCACGGCCACGGGTTCCCGCCGCCCAGCCACGCGTTCCGCAGCAGCACCCGCTGGTCCTTGTAGTGCGTACGGTTCATCTTGAGGACGGACATCGTCGCGCGCCCGATCGCGCTGACGGGCGTGATCTTCCGGTAATCGTCGCTCCACGCGAAGTGGTCCTCCCAGGTGCCGGCCGATGCGCGCGGGTTGTACCAGGGCACCCGCGCGCCGCTGACGGCGTCGGGGCCGTCGACCGCGTCCTGCTTCGTGCTGTTGCAGTAGATGCAGGCGCACGCGAGGTTGTCGGGGTGGTGGTACGCCTCGGGGCTGCCCGCCCAGAGGCGCCAGGGGATGATGTGGTCCACGTGGAAGACCACCGCGGTCAGGTGGCAGTACTCACAGCGGTAGCGGGCGCGCTGCTTCACGAAGGCCTTGACCGACTGCGACGGCCCGGGCCGCCCCCGAAGGGGCGGCGCCGCTGCCGGCCACCAAAGCGACCGGGATGCGTCATGCATGTTGACCGGCGCTAGCGCGCGCTCACAAGTACCAAGACGCGCACTGAACGGCGCCAACCATTACCCGACAGAAGCCGCTCAGAAGAACCGCGCGATCTGCGCAGCTTGCGGCGCTGGCGCGGAGGTAGAGCGCTCGTCGTGCGCCCCTCGACGGCAGCTCCCACGCCTGGCGTCAGGGTCGCGACCCGAGCGGTGCGTCGCCCTCGGGCGCCGCCAGGAAGGCCCGCCGACTCGCCGCTACATCGACGGCTTGTAGCCGGGGTCGAGGTACTTCTTCGGGTCGGCCTCGAAGGCGCGCTTACAGCCCGGCGCGCAGAAGTAGTACGTCTGGCCCTGGTAGGCGCTCTTGTGCTGCGCCGTCCGCTCGTCGACCTCCATGCCGCAGACCGGGTCCTTCGCCATCGCCGTTCTCCTTACTCGACTGCCGCGACGGGGTATTCCTCTTCCTCCACCGCCGCCTTGATCGTCTCGACGTCGACCCTGGTCTCGTCGTACTGCACGCGCACCTTCTTGCCCGGGATGTCGACGTGCACGACCTGGACGCCGGGAAGCGGCTCGAGCGCCCCCTTGATCGCGCGCTCGCAGTGCTCGCACGAGATGTCCGGAACCGTGAGAACCTTGGTGGTCATCGTGAGTGCTCCTCCTTAACTCGCCGCTACGGCTCGACCACAAGCTCGCCGACCATGCCGGCCTGCGCGTGCCCGGGCTCCGTGCATACAACCTCGAACGTGCCGACCTCCGTCGGCGTGAAGACGACGCTGGCGCCCTGGCCCGGCGGAGCGTGCACGTGCTCGGCACCGGCCAGGCCCTGCACGCTCCAGTCGTGCGCGACCTTGCCGGCGTTCAGCACGCTCACCTGCACGGGCTGGCCGACTTTGACGACCACGCGGGCCGGCGAAAACGAAAAGTCGCTCAGCACCACCGGCACGCGCTGCGCCGCCCCGCCCACGGCCATCTCGTCGTGCGCCGGCGCCGACGCCATCGCGTGCTCCGGCGTCGGCGGCACTAGCCACAGCGCGGCCGCGCCGATCGCGAGCGCGACGAGCGCGATGCCGACCAGGTAGGCGTACTCGCCCACCCGCTCGCGCAGCGGCGGGTGTAGGATCGCCTCCGCGCTGGCCGGCCGGCGGAAGCCGCGCAGCCGCAGCGCGTTGGTGACGACGCTGACGCTCGACATCGCCATCGCCGCCGCCGCGAGCACCGGGTTCAGCAGCACCCCGAACAGCGGGTAGAGCGCGCCCATCGCCACCGGGATCAGCACGACGTTGTAGGCGAACGCCCAGAAAAGCCCCTGCTTGATCTTCTGAACGGTCGCGCGCGAGAGGGCGATGGCGGTGACGATGGCGCGCAGGTCCCCGCCGACCAGCGTGACGTCCGACGCGGCCATCGCCACGTCGGTGCCGGTCCCGATCGCGATGCCGAGGTCGGCCTGGGCGAGCGCCGGCGCGTCGTTGATGCCGTCGCCGACCATCGCCACGATCTTGCCGCTGGCCTGGAGCTCCTTGACCTTCTCCGCCTTCTGCTCGGGCAGCACCTCGGCCATGACGTGCTCGATCCCGAGCTCGGCGGCGATCGCCGCGGCGGTCGCCCGGTTGTCGCCGGTCAGCATCCAGACCTGGAGGCCGAGCGCCTTCAGCTCGGCGACCGCCTCGCGCGCCTCCGGCTTGAGCGTGTCGGCGACCGCGATCACGCCGGCCGGCTGCCCGCCGACCGCGACGTAGAGCGGCGTCGCGCCCGTCCGCGCCGCCGCCTCGGCCGCTCCGCGCAGCCCGTCGAGCCGCACGCCGAACCGCTCCATCAGCGCGCGGCTGCCGAGCACGACCTCGCGCCCCTCGACCTGCGCCTGCACGCCGCCGCCGACGATCGCCTGGAACGCCTCGGGCCTTGGCAGCTCGAGGCCGAGCTCGCGCGCCCGCCCGACGACCGCCTCGGCCAGCGGGTGCTCGGAGCCGACCTCCGCGGCGGCGGCCAGCCGCAGCAGCTCCGGCTCCGCCAGGCCGTCGGCGAGGTGCACGCGCACCACCGCCGGCTTGCCGCGCGTCAGCGTGCCGGTCTTGTCGAGCACGATCGCGTCGACCTTGCGGGCCGCCTCCAGCGCCTCACCGCCCCGGATAAGGACGCCGTTCTCGGCCGCCTTCCCCGTCCCGACCATGATCGCGGTCGGCGTGGCGAGCCCGAGCGCGCACGGGCAGGCGATGATCAGCACGGCGATCGCGGTCTGCACCGCGTACGTC
>Ga0070741_10011460_pt1 | contig 16364 bp, 17 predicted proteins | sample Coa_R1_4_FD_66440 | JGI IMG/M metagenome (GOLD analysis project Ga0070741, IMG submission 66440) | Surface soil microbial communities from Centralia Pennsylvania, which are recovering from an underground coalmine fire - Coalmine... | ecosystem: Environmental > Terrestrial > Soil > Unclassified ...
GAAGGGTTGCGACGAATGTTCGCCACTGGATTTGCTTATCGAAACATCCGCGGTCAGACAGCGCGTGATTTGGCGGCAGGATTCGACCCGCACAAATCGCCAGAGGAACGCAACCGGGAATTTCTCGCAAAGGTTATCTCAACGCTTCCTCCCGAGAAAGAGGCACAGATAGCGCGTGAACCTGATAAGGCCAAAAAACGCGAGTTACTAAACGCGGCGATAAAAGAACGTCTGGACAAACTCGAAAAGGCGTTCGCGCATCTGTCCAAAGGTGGCGTCAGTATCGAGGACATTATGAGCGGCGGTTGGGAGCTACACGGCAAAGGGAAAGAATTCCTCCAGACCCAAGTCAGTAAGTGGGACGTGCCTAGGCAGAAAGCAATCAAACTGGCTCAGACTGGAACAAGGTCCGCGAAAGAGATCGCGAAAGAAACCGGCCTATCAGAGAAGGAAGTCAATGACACAATCGACCAGTTCAACGACCAGCTCGAGAAGGAACTGAGCGCGAAGGTGGCCGCTGGACTGACGTACGAGAAGATGAATTTCGAGGGTGCGTTGTTGTCTCAACCTACCAAGAGTCCGGAAGAGATTCGAGCGGAGGTGCGCAAGATCATGAAGGGGATGGGTTACGGAATTCCGGCGCACTCGCTCGGCAGCTTCAAGGTGGTGAAACGGAAGCGGCCGAAATTATTCGTTCCTCCGAAAGTGGCTCGCAAGGTCGTCGAGACACCTGAAGATATTGCGCGGCGCGAGAATGCGCCTACGCCTTACCCGTTAGAAGGATACGGGCAGCCTCCTTACACCGGCAGAGTTCTCGGTCAGCCTGGTCTACCGCTCTACCAAGAGATGATCGTCAAAAAGGGCGCTGACGTTGGTAGCATCGACGATGTTGCTAAACTTGCGCGAGTGGCGCAGGCCGTGAATGGCAACCCGTTCGACATGGCGTATGAAGCGTGGGTCAACGGGATTTTGTCCGGTCCACAGACGCACATCGCAAACATTACCGGTAACGCGCTTTCGATGGCGTTGGATTTCTCGTTGCAGCGCGGAATGGAAGCACTCGTGAACCTCCTGTATCGGGACGCGAATAGCCCGCAGTTTGGCGAGTTTAAGTATCTCGCCAAAGGCGTCATGCCTGGTCTAACCAAGGCAATTACGAATGCCGCTCGAGCGTGGCAGGCAGAGTCCGACTTCTTTGCGCACGACGTTCTCAATCAGCAAGTCGAAGCATTTGAGGAATTCGAAAAAGGCGGCTCCGTGCGTCCGTCGATTCCGGGTAAGGTTGGTCGTGCGGTCCGTATGCCGGCGCGCGCGCTCATGGCAATGGACAGCGCGTTTAAGAGTTTGATCGGACACATGGAAGTGTTGGCGGTGGCGTATCGCATGGCAAAATCTGAAGGACTTGAAGGTGACGCGATGTCGAGGCGCATGAACGAGCTCGTAGCGACACCTGGCAGCGCGGCTTGGATGAAAGCGGCCGACAAAGCGCGGTATCTGACGTTTCAAGACCCGATTCCCGGTAAGGAGGAAGGCGGCAATTTCTTTGAGAATGCTATATCGCGTGTCGTCAAAATGAGGAACGGAAGTCATTCGCTCGGGTTCTTCCTGCCGTTCATTCGGACGCCTTACAACATTTTCAAGATGGGACTTCGGAAGACTCCGTTGGGAACATTCAACATGGCTGGTCGCTTTGCGAAGTCTGGATTCTACCGGTTCAAAGACGGGAAGCCGATGTTTGAGAGCTATCCCAAGGCCCAGCAAATCAGAGATCTAGCAGAGCAGTTAATCGCCTGGTTGGGGTTGGCGTTATTCTGGGGAGTGACAACCGGCGACGACAACGACGAATCAAAGCCTCTTCTCTTCACCGGATCTTTCCCACGCAACGAAACTAAGGCCGGCGAGAAGGCGTTAATGCAACGCGCGTACGGCGGTGAATACCAGATGCGGATTGGTGGTCGCAATGGAGTTTACATCAACTACGGCCGGTACGAGCCGATTGCTACGGTTCTCGGGACCGCCGTCGATATGATGACGATTCTGAAAAAGATGCGTCACGGCGCCAGTCTGCGGGATTCACTTGATTCATTCGAGAACTACCTTACTGCTCAGGCTGAGAACAAAACCTTCCTGCAAGGCTTTGGCGAGATTTCCGATCTTGTTCGCGGAAAGACTGGGCTGACCGATTTCGCGGCGAAACAGATCTTGGGCGCGATCGTACCGAACATCATACGGCAGCCGCTTCGCAACCTCGACGACTGGATTCGGGACACGAGCAAGAGCGGATTAGGGTATCAGATGTTGCCGGCGGGAGCGATCGGTGAGAAAAAGACCGACGTTTACGGCCAACCGATCAAAAAGGGCGGGTTTAGCTTGGCGCGTATGTTCTTTCCTTCCGGCACTCAGCCGTATGCGGAACTCGAGCAGGCTGACAAACTTCTCCTGAATTGGAACCGGCAGCATCCTAAAGATGTGAGGGCTCCAAATCCTCCGTCGACCACCTACCAGGATGCGCAGGGCAAAACAAAGCAGATGACTCCCGCGCAGGCGACCAAGTACCAGATGGAATCCGGTAAAAGATTTCGCCAACTTCTTCGTGGACGGTTCACGACTCATCAGGTAGAGCATCCGACAGAGGACGACGTGAAATTGATCGAGAGTATGCACAGGAACGCTACGCAAGCTGTTAAAGAGGAGATGTTCCCGAGAGGCGGGACGCCACAGGCCAGCGTCAATTTTCGTGAAATGATGTGGGGGAGAGCGGCATGAGTGACGTTCACTATGCAGCTCCACCGGTCAAACATTCATCGGATGACGTTCACACACTTTGGAAAGGAGGCAGGAAAATGAGCGGAGTAGATTCATTACCACGTAAGAAAAAAGGTGGAATTCACATTAAGCCCGAGAACCGCGGCAAGTTCACGGCCTTGAAAAAGAGGACCGGAAAGAGCACGAGCGACTTGCTTCACAGTAAAAGTCCGACCGTGCGGAAGGAAGCGAACTTTGCGCGAATGGCAAAACGCCACTTCAAGCCGTTGTAAGATTTGTCTGACAAATCGTTAGTTTTTCAGTGACAGCGCAAAGCTGTCAGGGTATAACGTCAGACCATGAAAGAAATCAGGCAACTAACGGACCACAAAGTCAACGGGCTGAATGAAGCTATATCCATCTTCGTTGTGGATCAGCCGGGGCAAGGCAACGCTAACCACGAGTACCTTATTATTGCGTCTCTGAACGAGTTAAGCGATACCAGTCGCACTTCTATTAAGTTTCAGAACGGACCGATTCAAGAGGCTGGCGTTAATGGAATCAGTAACGAAGCCTTAATTGCCATTGTCATCGACCGTCTGCGCGGATTTCAGTCCGGACAGTACGCTTGTCGTGAGAACGCGCTCGCGCTGACGAAACTTGAAGAAGCCCAGATGTGGCTTCAAAAGCGCACGCGCGACCGAATGGCTCGGGGAGTCGAAGGCACGAACAAAGTCTAATTCTTCTTTTCATTGTCTGACAGCGAAACGCTGTCGATCTTTAATTCACAAATAGGAGGAGGTGATAACATGAAAACACTGAAAACAGTTGCGGCCGTATTTGTTGCTGTAGCGGTAGTGGCATTTGCCTTTGCCGTTGCGTACAACGGCGCACAGTTGACCGCGAATTACACGGGTCCAACTATCGAGAAGGTAACAACCACTGATTCCCGGACATGGGATCATCAGGCGTATGTCGGCAGAAATCATTTTGTCGAGATGACGCTGCCTTCCGAGAATTCCCCTGTGGTTGCCAGCGCAGATCGAAGTTTTTGCGTTGAGAAAGTCGAGTCAGTCTCGAACAAATCAGAGCTACGCGATTACTTGAAATCCGTGGCCGACGATTTCTGAGGTTGGTTTACTGGCTGCACTCTGTGGATGTGCAGATGTGCAGTCCGACAAGCTAATCTATGACGTATGGCAGTTGTTTCACCGGAATAGGTGGATTCGACAAGGTTTTCCAGATGACTGGACCAGATGGGATGTAAATCTGAAGTACCTGAGCGACAGCGCACGCTATAGGATGCTCGGAAACGCGGTGACGGTTCCGGTTGCTCAATGGTTGGCAGAAAGAATCTTGATGACAGCGAAAAGCTGTCGTAACCGTTGAAGTCAAATGGCTGGCGCGATACAACGAAGTGTAGAGTCCGGGCAGATCCCGCGAACAGGGTTTGGACGAGCGGCGCCATCGTCGGTTGTCCCTTCATTTATCAGCATCCGCGAATCGCGCCGGCCTGTTTTTTAACCACGAATGGACACGAATAAACACGAATCAAAAGTCAGCCATGACTACACCAAGGGGTTTGAGAGAGCTTGCGTCTTAATTCTGGGGCGGGGGGTTACATGGACCAATTCTGAACGACGATTGTTTAACCGGGTCACTCGAAAGCTATTCGGGAAGAAACGCAATGGATAGCCCTAACAAAGTCAAAACCATGACGCATATCGAGCAGATAGAGGCGTTCAACAACGATGTTGATTCTCTATGTTTCCGATATGCTCAGGAGTTTGACTTGCTTCCATCCGATCTTGCCGGCGCTCTGATGGTCACGGCAATGGACATGGCTCGCAGTAAACCCGACGAAGAGGCTGATGAAGGATGACAACCATGAGCCTGTCTTTGTCTCCCGAGAGGTTCAAACAACTTTTCCCACATGCCAGTAAATCCACCCTTGAAGCTAACGGTCAAATACAGGACGCCAAGCCTGAACGTCACGAAACGCCAGCATTGGGCAGTCCAGTACAAGGAAAAGAAGAAAGCTCAAATCGCGTTACTGTCCGCTTTACGGGTTTCCGCGTCAGACCCCTCGATCCCGACAACTTTGCGGGATCTGTCAAAGACCTGCTCGATGGCCTTAGACATGCACATCTCATCCCAGGAGATGAGCCGTGGCGAATCAACCTCGAAACGAAGCAAGTCAAAGTCGACAGCTTCAAGTACGAGCGAACGGAGATCGAACTGATATGGCCGGAAGCGTAAAAGACGAAAGTAAGCCTACTGGCGATCAGGTAGAGAATCTTCGGGATAACCTTCTGCCAGCACCAGCGGGCGAGGATCCGTTGAAGCCGCGGATGCCGTTTAAGACTGCCTATGTTTTGACGCGCGAGCAGGAAGACGAGCTCGTCGAGTTCGCGTGCAAGAGAATTGAGCAAATCGAGGACCAGCTCGGGCGAAAGATACAGTCCGAGGGAACCGGGAAAGGTCAGGTTGTTCTACAAAAGACGATTGCGAATCCAAACTCGTTCATGGGTAAGCGCGAGAAGTTCACGTTGCGCTATTACAACCATGTCGAGGACAGGCAAGTGCGCGACACGATTTACGAGCAGTCGAACCTTACTGCTTCTCTCTCGCAGCGTATCACGATGCAAATGGTCGCAGCCGGAATCAATTTTTTCTTTGGTCAACCCGACGATACGGATTGGTTTTCGACAAGTGCTGTGGGCGCCGAAGATGAAACTCTTTCCGATAGCGTAAAGAAGCATAGCCGATGGAAGGTGGACCAATGCGGTGTTAAGCACCGGTTCATTGAAGCCCTCGAGTTTGCTTTTGTTCGGGGAGAGGCTGTCATCAAAGTCACGCATCAAGACAGGGGCCAGATCTACAAGCGTACGGCCACAATTCTGATGGACGCGCAGGATAATCCCATTCTTGACGCGAATGGGGATTACATCGTTCAGGGGGATTCTTTCGTCGATAAGATGGGGCCACCAGACCCAACAATCTTTCAGAAGATCAAGACCTTTTTAACCGGTCCGGAACCTGGCGCGGTTGACCAGAGCGGCCAGATGGGAGCCGCGCCACAGCTTGTTCCTACCGGAGAGAAGGTATTGAAGCGCGACGGTGTAACCGTTCTTCCCAAAGTGCCTGTCTGGAAAGAACAAGTGATTACGCGCCGGCTGGTGACATTTGAAGGACCTGACGCACAGCTCGTTTACTACAAGGATTTTCTTTGTGCCGAGACAGCTTCGGACGTGCAGACAGCCGACCTCATTGCGCATCTGTATGACATGAACGTGATGAAGGTTGCGGAGATGTTCCGCGGTCAATACGGAGAAGGGGATTCAGCGATCGAGGATATGAAAGCGGCCGTTGAGCGATTACGAGATATGCTTGGCGAAAGCAATCTCCCGAAAGCTGCAGAGGGACAGCCGCGGTCGGATTTCAAGATGACGGACACGGCTGGTCCGGCCGGATTACCCACTGCTGAAATCGCGGAAACTTACCTGACCTACGATGCTGATGGCGACGGGATTCAGGAAGAGATCATGCTCGTTCTGGATAAGAAACGAAAAGCTCCGATTTATTACGAATATCTGGCGAATGTCACCGTTCGCGGGCTCAGGCCGTTCTACGTCTGGCGACCGCAGGGGGTAGACGGATTCTGGTGGGGTATTGGCTCAATGGAGTTATTCGATCCGGAGCAAGAGTTCATCGACCTACAGGTCAATCGACACAATTTTGCTACAAGCAAGTCCGGAACAATCACGTTTTGGGATGCTCAAGGCACGGTAGAAGGAAACCGCGACCCGAATCTGAAGCTCGGTCATGGCAAGACCTACACGCTAAGGGATGGGAAGAAGGCAGAGGAGGTTCTGGCGTTCAAGCAGCTACCGACCGATCAAGAGAACCTTCAATATCTGATCGACCTATTCATGCAGCTCATGCAACTGAAGAGCGGCAAGATCAATCCCGGCGATCAGAAGATGGCGGGACTACCGAGCAGCGAAACGGCTACTGGCGAGAATCTGGTTAACCAGAGCGGCGACGAACTGTTCTCTCGCATTCTTTCTGTTCTATATCCTGGCGTTAAATCGGCGTTGCAGGCCGTGATTGAAGTCATCTACGCCAACATGAATCGCGTGGAGGTGTTCAATTACTTCAACGGCGAAGCCGACGAAATCCTTCAACTAGACCCTGACGCTGTACGAGATCTCACGATGAACGTGACACTCGAGCTGTCACGCAAACAGCAACAACGTGTATTTGAAGAGGGCGACAAAGCACTCAATCTCATTAACTGGTTCTACGGGCTTCCTCTCGTCATCCAGCAAAACGCAGCGGGATTCGTTCGACAGAGACTCAAGGGATTGGGTGTGTCGCAGTCCGATAAACTTATTCAACCGATTGATACGGGAGTAGGGCATCCAGCGAACACCGACAAACCTTCGTCAGTGGCTCAGGCACTCGCGGCTCTAATGAAGGCCGGAACGCCAATCGGAGTCGATGACGTGAACGGAGTTCTTCAAAACATGGGGCTCCCTCCGTTACAGCAAGGCCCGCCGGCAGCACCTCCTCCTGCTCCGGGTGACAGCGAAACGCAGTCCGAACCCCCTCAATCTGCAGTATGAAAAACAACAAATGCACATCGCCAGAATCAATGAGCAAAAGAACCCGCTAAAACTTTCTCCCGGTGATTACGTCTGTGAAGACGCGAACGCTGGCGAATTACTGGCAAACGGGTGGGCCAGTGAAGTATCAAGTGCGCACAAGGCGCAAAAAGCACTTGAACCTTGGCGCCGGCAGGATCTCAACGGCAAGAAGCTGCTGTTTGTCAGGCCAGGTGGATTCGGAGATCTGCTGTTCATAACGCCGACCGTGCGCGGGATGAAGCGACTCTGGCCCGAGTGCCAGATTTACGTCGCATGCTTCGAGAATTACAAATCCGTTCTGGAAAATAATTCCGATGTTTCGGGATGGGTTAAATACCCTATCCTGCTTCAAGAGTGGGAGACGTTCGACTCGATCATCTGGCTCGAAGGAATTATCGAGAAGAGTCCCGAGGCACTTCACGCCCATGCCGTAGATGTGATTGCGCTCCGATGCGGGTTGGAACTCACGGACAAGCGAATGAAGTATGTCGTCACGAAAGAGGAACTGGCGTCTGCAATCTCAGAGTTTCCGGACAAGGATGGGGCTCACCGGATTGGAGTCCAGATGACGGCCAGCGCACTGTGTAGGATGTATCCGCACATGCGGCAAGTCGTACAGAAGCTATGGCAGGAAGGACACGAAGTATTCCTGTTTGGCAAACCTGGTGAAATCAAGACCAACGAGAAAGAGGGCATCGTGAATCTTACTGCCCTCAACAAGAGTTTCCGAGAAAGCTGCGCGGTTCTCATGACTTGTGATTGTCTCGTTGCTCCGGATAGTGCACTCACCCATATTGCCGGTGCTCTGAACATTCCGTGTGTTGCGCTCTACGGTCCTTTCCCTTGGAACCTCCGGACAGCGTACTCACCATCTACGCGAGCGTTGCAAGGTATCGGGCCCTGCGCTCCGTGCTTTCATCATGCCAAAGGATTACGTTTTTTTCCCGAGAATGGACCATGCGCCAATACCGGACGGTGCGAGGTTCTGGCGTCGATTTCAGTCGATCGCGTAATTCGGGAAGTTGAAAAGAAGTTGGAAACCAGAAGGAAGGCTGCTTGATATGGCGGACATTGCTGCAGGAAAAAAAGCCCAGAAAGACCTCGAAGACATTGAGGCACTGAAAAGATTCAAGCCGTTCAATGAATACTACCAGCGTAGGCTTTACGAGGAAGTGGTGAAATTGAGCGAAAAGGTGTTGCACAACGACAGCCTTGACGACTCGCAACGGCACGATGCCAGGATTGAGTACAAGACCGTCAAGCGCATCTGGGACATGCTTGACGAGGAAGAGTCGGCCTGCCGTCGAATCATTGACAGCGAAACGCAGTCAGAGTAGCCATTCCAAATGGCGAAGCTATACGCGGACGATTTACCGGCTGTCATGGCCGCTCTTGCGCTCAAGATAAGAACGGGCGCGAGACTCATTCGCGATAACAACGTTCTGTTGGTGAGAGAACCGGGGAGCATCCATTTCGAGGGTGAAGCTATTATCCGTCTGAACGACATATTGCGAACCGAAGTCACGTCGAAAGACGGCACCGTAACGACGACAACCGAGGAGAATTCGGTTGAAACCGAAGAGCACTCCGCGCCAGTTCAAATCACCGATGAGAGCGAGTTTAGCTCTGGAATACGAAACAGTGTTGAAGATTCCATTGACGCCAGCTCTGAGCAGAGTTTGTCGGAGGAAGTTGGAGGATCTATTGAAGCCAGCGTTACCAACGAGAAGGGGAACTCATTCAGGACTGGAGTGGAGAATTCATTGGATGAAACCATCGAGGCCGCATTTACGCTGCACGGCGGTCAGGACACAACTGACGAACAGAGTTTTGAAACTGGCACAGTGACCGGCCTAGACTCTGGGTCTACGGGCTCCAGTGGTTCGAATGTCACCACTTACGTATACGAGGATCTGTAACGATGGCTGATTTTCGGACCTATCAAATCACGACTTCACATGGCGTCGGAAGCTCCAATACGCGTTCTCATAGCCAGAGCCAAAGCTCTTCTCGAAGCAGTCACGCGGTTCATTCCAGATCTTCAACGGACAGCCAGAGCCAGTCTCGAAGCTCGTCCAGATCATCCAGTACCTCACAAAGTGAAAGCCAAAGCCGAAGCACATCACAAAGCCAAAGCTCCTCGCAGAGTAGAAGCTCATCCCAAAGCCAGAGCCGAAGTTCGTCGCGTTCAGCAAGTAGTTCGGGAACGGAAAGCAATAGCCGAAGCCGGCACTCAGAAACAACCAAGCCCGACGACACAATTACCAGACATATCGGACCTAATACAAAAGTCGAAACGATTGATGGCTCTGCAGACACCACTAACCGCAGAGAAGACGTGTCAGTCTCATTCGCGTTCGACCTCCCCGTTGAGGGTGGCCTCTACTTCGATGGAGTCCTACCCTAAAGGTCGCATCGCTATTAGCGAGCGGCCGGCGTCAATGGCGGCGATTGCTCCACGCAGGAAGATTAACTTTTTCGGGATAGTTCACGCGTGCGGTGGCTGCGGGTCTGAAGCACTCGGAGCTGTTGAGTTGCTTAGGTCTAAAGGGGTGTCGGTTCGAATGATTGTCCCTCCATCGGATCCAATCATCGACCGCGGTAACGCTGCGGCTGATTACCTGAGAGCGATTGGCGTAGAACTCGCGCAATACCGACCAGGCTTATTCAACGATTGTGGAGTTATAGTGTGTCTCGGGGAAAAGAAGATGTTTGATCTCATCCGTGAGTACAACGACCGTCCGCGTTACATCGTTTACTCGGACTGCATGGGGACTGAGACAGACATCGAGGTCGAGGCCCACAAGGACGGATTAGTCGATGAATTCCTTTTTCAGAGCAAACGTCACGCGGACGCTGTAGGTCCAGCGATTGCGCGACGAGCTCACAAAGCGGTCACAGTCCGGAGCGGCTACAAGGCGTTTATCAACACGAACAGCCCGTATTTCCCGATTCGGTTCAAGCAGGATAAACCAACTGACGTGTTCACGGCGATAAAAGCTGGCCGCGATGATGCCGACAAATGGCATCCCGACACGTGGCGAATGTTCTGCGGTATCTCGGCGCCGAACCCGACAAAGGTTCAAGTCGAAATCGCGGGGTGGGGCGAGAACGCATCCGACAAGGTTGGAAACCCATGCTTGGATGGAAATATGTGGAGGAACCAGTTCAACGTCACTTTGCATGAGCACAACCACGACGTGAAGTGGATGTCCGAACTTTACGCTCGCTCACACGTTCTGGTTCACATTCTCGACTACAACTGCGAGGAAGCCTTGGGTCGCGTGATTCTCGAGGCCCAGGCGAGCGGAGTGGTCGCAATAACAGACAAGCGCGGTGGACCTATTGATTTGATCGAACATGGCGCAACTGGATTCCTTTGTGATGCTCCCGATGAAGCATCGTTCTACGCCAGCGAGTGCGCGTTCCACGACGGATTACGTCGGTCGATCGCTTCGCAGGCTTACACTCGACTTGTTACGGAAGGACACGGCAGTCCTGAATCGTGCTGGCCGTGGTGGGCTGATCTGCTTGGAAAGGCGTAACCGATGGATTGGCCCTCATTACCACCACAGCCTGAACCGGTATCTCCTCCGATCTCTGAGGCTCCGTTACAAGAGCATCGAACTGCCCGGATAGTCGGGGCAGACGGAAAGGTTTGGTATGCCGACGCCAGTAGGGGTGGGAGCGATGATGCTTTCAATGCGAATGACTATTCATTCAGGATGACGGATGCGAGCGTCGACGGATTGGCACAAGTGCTGATTCAGGATGGTTTTATTTGGGCTCCGAATAATGCTGACGGAGTTCTGCCTTCGGGAATGGGGGGAGGGAATTATGTATTGCCTGTTAGCGACGGTGACGAGATCTGGGTGGAAGTTGATTGGTCTGGAACTCCACCGAGTCTGCAGACTGTAGTGAGTGCCAGCCTTAATCATGGTGCTTCGACCCCGAGTGATACCGAGACGACGAAGTATTACACGATAGGTTACGTGGCAGTCGATTCCAGTGGAACCACGCCGGTTGTGACGTGTGTAAACCAGATTTGTGGAGACATTATCATTGAGGTTCCTCCATTTCCTGATAGCGGCAAGTTCGTAATTATGGCGGATAACGGAGATTTGATTTGGCAGGAAACAGAAGAGTGCGGATGCGATGCTGCAGGATTTGATGATGGAGGTCCATAATGGGTGCTATTCAACTTAAACGTGGTACTGCGTCAGCTTGGGCGGCAGCCAATACCGTTTTGGCTTTAGGACAGCCCGGAATTGAGACCGATACACGAAAATGGAAGGTCGGGGATGGGACGACAGCGTGGAACAGCCTGTCATATATGTCGTCCTCTGCCGAATTCATTGATCTAACTGATGTTCCTTCTAGTTATTCAGGTCAGTCCGGAAAGGTGGTTTCCGTCAAAAATGATGAAACCGGGTTGGAGTTTGCGGCACTCCCTTCATCGGTAAAGGCTGGTATAGCTACTCTGGTATCAGGAGAGGTAACGGTTTCAGCAGACTGGATCGACACCGATTGGATTATCGTAGCACTGGCTCAATCAGCACCATCCACGGCAGGAACAAATCTCTATGCCGATCCTAGTGACATCGTTGCTGCTACGAGCTTCAAGATCAAAAGCGACGATTCTAGTGACAGTCGGACTGTTTTTTGGATGGCTAGTGCTCCAACTGAAGGTGGCGGCGATAGCGGGTTCGCGTTACAGGCCCCTGGTGCTTCTTACTTACAGAAAGATCTTGGTTCTCCGCAAACTGAAGTGTGGTTGACGTTCGATCTGGCGTTTGATTCGGCTGCGATCACGTATTGGCAGGCCCATCCGTACGATGTGTTTGCGGCGCTGTGGGACAATGACGAAGCCGGCATTGAGTGGATGGTTGATAGTGGCCCTGTATGGCAATACTTCGGGCTCGGCCCACCATTTCCAACTGTAAGTTCCCCGGTTCCAGTAGTGGATACATGGCAGCACATTGAATACCATTACAGGCGGAGCGATAGTTTGTGGGAACTCTACATTGACGGAAGTCTGGCAGACTCACATAACGTGACTCCCGGAGATGATCTTTACAACATGCGATACGTCGTCATTGGACAGGTCTACGGCGACGGAGATCCGGACGAAGCTGGCGCGTATTACAAAAACATTAAGTGCGGCACAACGAGGGAGGGTTCAGAATTTTTCTCGGAAGATTTTAGTGGGGACTTGTCGGCTTGGGTTGTAAACGGAAGCCCCTCAATCGTTGCTGATCCCTTTTAGGGCATGTCCTTAATACAAATCAATCCGGCTGGTAAAATTCAATTATCCAGTGGCAGGGTGAAGCTAGTTTCGGCGTGCCCTATTGATGATGTTGTTTCCGTCACCTTTGATGGAATTGATGTAGATTGTCTTTGTTTTTCCGGTTCCGGCGGATGGCTCAAGATTACGGATGTTTCGGTAAATGGTTCATTTGATCTGGAGTATTTTGACATTGGAATCGGAAGCCAGTGGGAGGGATATGGAGGAACTGTGCATATTAGAAAGTATGCCAACGAAACAGACTGCGGGAGCGAAGAAAACCTTGTATCTGAGTGCGATGAACCACTGTACATAGTGCTTCAGTGTATTAACAATGGCGTTAATCCGGGTAATTGGCGTCTAGCGTATACCGCAGGGGACCCGTTTGGGGAAGGGACTTGCTCCGGGGTCATTACAACGAGTTCTAACTGGTATGCTTTTGCATCGGGTAATGAGGGAATCTTGTCGCTTCCAGCCACACCGGATAATGCCCTGACTGGGTGTGGTTCATTTGTGATACCTGGGTTCTTTAGCGGTTTCGCTATTGGGAGAAACGGAACAGCAACCATCGAGGCGGGTGCGTTCAATCCGGCACCGTGAAGGCGATCAAGTTCACTATTCAACAGCTTGAGATCAAATCGAAGTCTAGGAATTCCGGATACCTCGAAGAGGTGATGTCGATCGCTCGCAGGTCTGGTGACACACTGGAACTAGACCAAGAACAGTTCGACTATATCCGGAATAAATACACTCCAGCTCGTAAATGGCCATCACTGCTCCTCCCAATGAAACTACTCGCTAAGCCTGGGGACATAGGGCTTGGAGATATTATTGCACGAGAGATTGGGTCAATCGGCGGCGATGCCTTCAAGAAATGGTATCAAAAAGTATTTGGTAAAAGCTGCGGATGTGAAAAGCGTCAGGAGCGTTGGAACCAGAAATATCCTCTCATTGACAGCGAAACGCAGTCTGCTAATGGATCGTTGAAATGAAGGCTATTCGATCTCGAAGGATTTTCGCTCACTCAATGGCGTTCGCCGGCGACCTCACCCCGACGACATGGTTGGGGGCCGGCTATTCACTCGACGGAACGAATCACCTCATTAAACTCAACGAGAACGACGCTGCCTCGAACAAGCTGCTCAAGCAGTTGACTGACGCCCTTGCAAACGCGAGCACTGGCGACATTCGGAGCGTATTCTTCTCGCTCTGCGAGATGATGTATCAGGCTTACAAGACTCAGGCTGCTGCGAGCAATCGCGCGACACAAATGACGATCAGCCGGACACTGGCCGGAACGGAGAACGAACAGTTCACGTATACCTGCCAATTTAACCTCGTTCAGCCCAGTACTGTTCTCGCGTTTCCTGCCGAGTAAAAAAATTCCCAACGTTGACAGCGTTTCGCTGTCATGTCACTCGGTGTTCACATGGACAACGAGAATCAGGCGAAAGCCGAGACGAGTTCCGCGACGGCAGGCGAGACACAAACAGCAGTTTCCGAAACACCTTCTGAAACGACTGGCACTGCGCCTGAGACCAAGACGACACCTACCGAGAAGACGACGGAACAACCGTCCGGTACTTCCGCAGTGGGTGTGGAAGGTTACGAAAAAATGCTGGCCGATGCGTATGCTCAGTCAGCGGAGAAAGCCAAAGAGAATCGGGAAGCGAATTTTCGGACTGCCGTAGAGCAGGACAGAATTGATTCCGGGGCTCAGGCCGAGTCCGCGACTGAAGCTGGAGCGACAGAAACTACGCAGGCGCAAGCCGCGGAGACGACTGAAGAGACGCCAGCAACGGAAACCACCTCTGAGGCGGCTGTTCCCCCCGGAAATGCCGAAACCACTGAGGAAGAGCCCAAGTCCGACAAGCGAATTCGACTAAAAGGTCTGAAAGACGGCCATCTCGTCGAGGCTGCGAACGAAATCGCTCGAGCCGAAGGAATCTCGTTTACCGAAGCATGGGAGCGCGTGACTCCGAAAAAGCCTGGTGCGACTGAAACAAAGCCAGCTACCGAGACTACTTCGGAAACGACTGACGCCGGCGCCAAGGCGCTGCGCACTCGAGAGCAGATCGAGGCCGACATTAAAAGGGTCAAGTCTGAGAAAAAAGCTGCGGCTGAGAATCTCGACACCGGCAAGATGTGTGAGGCTGACGAACAGCTCGAGACTCTTCGTTCTGAACTGGGAGAGGTCGATCAAGCTGAAGCCCAGGCTGCGGAAGCGGTCGAAGCGGAAGAGCAGACGAAGTTTGCTGGCAAGGTGAAAGAATCTCGCGCCGATGCTATCAAGGATTGGCCGGAAGCTGGCGACGAAAACTCGGACTTGTCCAAGGAGATGATTCGACTGGCCGACGAGTACGAGAAAGACCCTCGCCTCGCTCATCATGTAGCCAGTGCTGATTCGCCTTACTTCTTTGCGGATCTCGCTGCCAAAAATTTGGGCTTACTGCCTGTGCGTCTGCGCAAGCAAAAGCCAGCGGCCGCAACTACAGAAACCAAACCCTCCACATCCACTGCGGCTACAAAGCCGGCACCGGTTAACCAGCGCGCGGTGGGTCGTCCAACGCAACCTGCTGCTTCTCCTGCTTCGGGAGCTGCACGCACAACGCAAGGAGGCGGGAAGGACGACGCTATGGGTTTGGATAAAATCCACAGCCCCCACGATTACGAAGAGTTCCTGAACAAGGCCAAGAGCGGAAAGCTCGTGGCCGCGTAACGGACCGCGTTAATCAGGGCTGGACTGGTTCTTGGCGAACCAGCGGACTCACGACAGCGAAACGCCTTCTCGGGATTCCTCTTTGCAAACCAAAGGAGACAATCCCTATGAAGAAGTTAGTTAAATTCGGCGTACTAGCGTGCGCCTCAGTCGTGGCCTTTTATTTCCTGGCTGCGCACGACGCTGTTCTGACGCTGACCGCGCTTGGAACGGTGTTTTACTCGAGTCCTAACACCGGCGACGCGCTGGCTACAATGGACCCTGCCGCGGTCCGGAAGCTGTGGCAGACAGGTGTAGACGTATTCGAACAGAGTGAAGACTTCTGGACCCCGATGGAAGGTGGTCAGAACGCACTCGTCGAGACGGTCACTGATACCAGTAAGGGTAAAGGTCAAAAAATCCGATTCGAAGTGATGAGCGGTTTCTACAAGGAACCGCACCGCGGAGAAGCCTTGTTTGAGGATTCGACGCACTTCGAGAAAATCCGTATCGACGGCAACGAGCTAATCGTTGACTACCTGCGTCACGGCATCCGTTACACCGAGCGAATGGAAGAATTGCTCGGTATGCGCGGCGAGATCGTGAGCGGATTGAACACCGAAACCGGCAAATGGCTTGGGCGCCAGAAGTCGGAGGAAATGTTCATGATGTTCCGCGAGACTCTGCCTTCGCAGAACATCGTGTATGCAAGCGGTCACTCGCTTGATACGCTCGTGAGTGCTGACACTCTCGATTACGACGAGATCCTTGGCCTGAACGCGCAACTCAAGCGCCTTGGCGGTCAGCCTGCTCAGATTGCTACCAGCAAGAACGGGCAGCCTATCTTCAAGAACTGCGTTATCGCTACCGGTGACGCGTTGTTCTCGCTGGATAGCGATTCAGCGTTTCGGTCGATTCTCGCTACAACCCGTAGCGAAGAAGATGCCAAGACCATCTTCGACGGTGGGTACACCAATGTGAAGGGCAA